>Ga0075479_10001390_pt1 | contig 10948 bp, 3 predicted proteins | sample DEB08_DNA_8_FD_76341 | JGI IMG/M metagenome (GOLD analysis project Ga0075479, IMG submission 76341) | Aqueous microbial communities from the Delaware River and Bay under freshwater to marine salinity gradient to study organic matter... | ecosystem: Environmental > Aquatic > Marine > Coastal ... | reverse complement strand
CCCATCGAAGTTCTACAGAGTCATTCAGTTCTTTAAAGCGAAATAGTCGCGGTCTTGAGGTGATCGAAGCGCCTTTCCCTGTCAGCTTGAAACGCCAGCTGCCTTGTTTCACGGAGAATGTCCCGTAGTAGGGGTCTTCGATTTGCCAATTATATCGCTCCGAAGTCTTGAGCTCTCGCGCCTTCACAAGAAGCTCTGCTCGTTCGAGTCTTCGAATTTGTCTTGGAGTGAGCGGTTTTCCATTTCTTCCGTATAACTCAATGGTGACCGAAACTTCAGAAGGCGTTGCGCCACACGTTACGAGTGGATGCGAATTTTCGTTGATAACTAGCCCATCTTCCATGAGTTGAAGTGTTGATTGAGGACTTATTTGTCGACAAATAATCTCTTCGTGGAGTGGAGCAAGAGCCAGCGGAACAGGGGAGGATTCCCATACGAGTTTTGTTGCTAAAGTCGTGTAAGAGATCGGGTTTGGATTTGTTACTTTCCAGCAGATATCAGAGATGACCTCCATCGTTGAGAGCGAAGCGTCTCCATCTGGGGTAGTGCCAACACACAGCGCCTCAATGGAGATAGGCTCTTCGACACAATCCATCAAGCCATTGTTATTCTCATCTGTATCTTCAGCGCCGCAGCCACAGATGCCCGGTTCTATTTTCGCGTTATCGAGTGGACATTGGTCGATGCAGTTTGCCACTCCATCTCCGTCAAAGTCTGTATCTGCTACTCCGCATCCGCAAACTCCCGGCTCTTGTTTTCTGGGGTCAAAGGGACACGCTTCCTGACAATCATACAAACCATCTCTGTCACTATCGGTATCTTGTACTCCACATCCACATATTCCAGGAAGCGTTTTTGCTGGATCATCCGTGCAGAGGTCTAAACAGTTTGGTGTATCATCTCCATCATTGTCGAGATCTGGAGTGCCGCATCCACAAATCCCTGGCGCATCTTTCGCTGGATCTGCGATACATAGGTCGTTGCAGTCAGCCACTCCATCACCATCAGTATCACTATCACTTACTCCGCATCCACATTGACCAGGCTCTCCCTTGGTCGGATCACTACTACAGAGGTCCTGACAGTCGGGAATACCGTCGCTATCACTGTCGGTGTCAGACGTGCCACAGCCACATAGACCCGGGAAGAGCTTCTGTGGATCGGCTGGACATTGCTCCTGACAGTCAGGGATCCCATCCCCGTCTGAGTCGCCATCAGGAATTCCACAACCACAGATCCCAGGAGACGTTTTTAGCGGATCATACGGACACTGCTCCTGGCAGTCTACCGTCCCGTCCTGGTCCTGATCGGAATCAAGAACTCCACATCCACAAATCCCAGGCGCTTGCTTCGTTCGATCATTCGGGCACTGATCAATGCAATCCGCCACGTTATCATTATCAGAATCTGTCTCAGGTGCACCGCATCCACACTGTCCTGGGGAGCTCTTCTCAGGGTCGGTAATGCATTGGTCGATACAATCCGCCACTCCATCGCCATCGGAGTCCATCTCAGACGAGCCGCATCCACACTGTCCTGGAGAGGTTTTATCTGGATCGCTTACGCATTGGTCATTGCAGTCTGGAGTCCCATCTCCATCGGAATCAGTGTCTAGCACTCCACAGCCACAAATGCCTGGTGTTGTTTTGAGTGCATCGCTGGGACATTCTTCCTGACAATCAAGAAATCCATCACCATCAGTATCAATATCCGCCGAACCGCAGCCACAGATGCCAGGCAAGAGTTTAAGCGGATCGAAAGGACACTCCTCTCGACAGTCAAGGGTTCCGTCTCGGTCGGTGTCTCTATCCGGTATTCCACAGCCACACTCCCCAGGAGCCAGCTTTGAAGCATCATTCGGACACTCATCAAGGCAATCTGCAGTTTGATCATTGTCGCTGTCGGTATCAGCGGTTCCGCATCCACACTGCCCTGGAGCAACTTTCCCGACGTCATTTACGCACTGGTCGACACAATCTGATACCCCATCACCATCGGTATCAGTATCAGGAATTCCACATCCACACTGCCCAGGGGAGGCTTTTTCAGGATCCTCAACACACTGGTCATAACAATCGGGAGTGCCATCTCCATCGGTATCGGTATCAACCCTCAGACATCCGCACTGGCCAGGTGTGGTTTTGTTGGGATCGGTCGCACAGAGGTCATTGCAATCTGGTGTTCCATCACTATCAGTGTCTGTATCGAAAAAGCCACATCCACATAGCCCCGGTGTTAATTTTAACGGATCACTTGGACACTCTTCTTGACAGTCAAGCACTCCATCTCCATCTATATCAGTGTCACGCGTATCGCATCCACAAATACCAGGTATTATTTTGTATGGATTATCAGAGCACTGATCGTTGCAATCAGGAGTTCCGTCACCATCACGATCGGTATCTGGAATTCCACAACCACACTGTTCGGGTTCGCTTTTTCTTGGATCATTGACACACTGATCAATACAATCCGCGACGCCATCCCCATCGGTATCTGTGTCGCTTGAACCACAGCCACATTGCCCTGCCGCGCTTTTATTGGGATCTTGAGCACATTGGTCCGTACAATCTGGCGTGCCGTCATTATCACTATCGGTATCTGCCTCTCCGCAGCCACATAAGCCAGGTTCGTTCTTTAATGGATCCTCTTTGCACCGATCATTACAATCAAGAATGCCATCGTTGTCAGTGTCGGTATCTAAAATTCCACATCCACATATTCCGGGTTCGCTCTTGTTACTATCCGTAGGACAGCTATCGTTGCAATCAAGAATGCCATCACCGTCAGTATCCTTGTCTGCAATCCCACAACCACATTCCCCAGGCGAGCTTTTCCCAGGGTCATTTACGCATCCATCGTTACAATCTGGGATTCCATCTTGGTCGCTATCGTCCTCTGAGATTCCACAACCACATTCTCCAGGGAGTGCTTTTTCAGGATCATTCGGGCACTGATCGAATACACACGTGAAATCAAGATCGGTAAAGTTCCGGTCTACGGTGCCCGAACGAGTTTGAGGTGAATCACAGATATAATTTGCCTGGTCTGGTGTTATGCTCCACTGGTCACCATCGCTAAAAAAGACATATATTCCTTCTTCATTGGTGGTAGTCGATTCCTGCGCGCCGTCTACGATGAGTGTTATGGGCATATCTGCTAGAGGAACGTTTGTGTCTCGATTGGTAACCTTTCCCGTGAGAAGAAAGCTGTAGTCGTTTGTTATCTGAAAGTTGAAGTCATCTTTGTTACAACTCAGAATGGGATCGGCAATTGCTGCAGGGGTGAAGGTGACCTCTGAGCCATCTCGAATGTACTCTGCGCGGATCCAGAGAGATTCCCCTTGGGGAATCGAGAAAGAGTAGGTGCCATCTTCTCTGGTGGTTGTCAGTACGCTTTCTCCATTATAAAGAGTTGCGCCAGAGACTCGATTTCCAGCCTCATCCATAACAATTCCACTTACTGAGAACGCCCCATTGTGAGGGGAGCAGGAGGGAGGAGTTTCTTCAAATGGTTTCCCCGCTTTTGTAGCAACCATTCGAAAATGTAAACCTGTTATCTCTTCTACCGAGGGAGGAATATCGACTTCCTTATCGAAGATAACACCATCATACTGTGCAGAAATTGTTGATGGCGTATTGTGCGGTAAGGTCACGGTGTACGTGCCATCTTCTCTTGAAATGGCCTGGGCAACGCCATTTACATAAATCAAGACCCGAGAGAAAGGAGCGGAAAGTGAATTCAACACGGTGCCACGTACGATCCGTTCGGAAGCGGGGGGTTTAGCAAGAGCAGTGACTTCTTCTCGATATCCCGATATTTGGGGGCATAACGAGAAGCTATTCTGATTGGTAAATGAATAGCGAGTATCTTGGGGCAAGAATCGAATAGCATTGTCAGGAGTAGAGCAGTCTCTGGGACTGAGACTCAAATGAACTTCTCCATCCTTATTGGTTGTTCGATAGGTGCGTTCTTCACACCGATATGGATCCTGAATCGAGATTCTAATTCCAGAGACAGGGGATTGATTCGTATCGAGGATTTGAATGGTGGTCCGTAAAGATGGTGTTCCAAGGGTCCGTGCTGAGAAATCACAGTAGCCATTCGGACAGGTGGTTTTGCTGAGAATGAGGTCTGAGGGAGTTAAAACATAACGACTGGATTCGGGGATAGCGCTCAGGGGCTGCTGAGGGCTTAAGCCATAAGAAGAGAGTTCAAATGTTGTCCCGGCGTTTATGACACGGGCAATTTGTGGGAGCCAAAAACCGATTAGCATAGGGTCTCCCTCTCGATCGTGGGCATTGAGTCGATAAGTTCCTTCGGGAAGGGGTTCTCTTGGCGGAGTGTTCCGTCCTGTGAAGGCTCGTACTACAACATCTCGCGGAAGATGCCCAGGGCTTCCACTCTGTATGCAAAGCGCGCTTTGTGACGCACCCAGCCGCTCAAGCCTGAGATCTGCTCCGGTAGGTGAGGCAAGAAATGCATGATAAAAGTCGTTTGCGGTTTCCTGGTCTATATCGCTGCAATAAGCAATTGCTCTCTGGGGGATCGAAAATACTGCCGTTCCTGTCTCGTCTGTATGTCTTTCACACCCATGCGGTGTTCCAAGGAGCCAAACAGGGGCAGCCTGCACCCCGTCTCCCTGCTCGTCTAATACGATCACTCTTACGAGTTGGTTTTGGTTCTCAGTGTTTCTGGTGGCAGAGATGGTGCAAATTCCATCGGGACAATCAGAGAGTTCTATTGAGGCTGGTGAAAAGCTGTAGCCTTCTTTGAAGAAGAAAACCGTCGCATCAAGAAGAGAGTCCAACTCAAAAATATTAAAGGAGAAGGTGCCTGAGGGGTCGGTAAATGAGCCTCCAGCCGGAAATCCACGAGTGCCATACATGGTGACCCCAGAAACTCCCACGGTTTCTCCATTCACCTCCTCTGTGACTGAGATTGAAAAAGTGTATGAATCAGCCTGAGCGAACACGAATGATGGGCACAGTGCTGAAGCACTAAGAAGAATAAGACCTATAACGGTCTTCTGAAGAAAACGGAATTCTCTCAACTGATACAACAAATCTGTGCCGCCAATTTTGCCCCTGTAGGGAGTCGACAGGAGAGAGATATTGTTTAAGATTCTGACTCTCTTTCCTGTGAGTTCTTTTAGAAATAATGAATCTTATTAGGCATCTTTCTGATGAGTGAGGGTTTTACAGAGTGAACTGGCAGTAATTTTCGGAGATAATGCGTGGTAATTTTTCGGGAAAGGGAGGAAAAGTAAGAAAAGCTCGCATTTTTCTCATTCTCGCGCCTTACTTTTATAGTTCCTCGGTTCTCATGCTTATAACCCCTCTGATTCATCGAGAAGGCTGTCAGGCATCTCAGGGCCAGAGGCTCAAATTCCGAGAGATTGCTTAGTATCGATGTGAATGATAGTCTTACGGCACAACGTATGTCACTCTTTCCTCAGAACTCTCCATGTTCTTAGCTAGATGTCAGTTCGAATAGAGTACGCGCTCTTATATTTGCACTAGCATATGTTTATAGTTCGAGAGAAAAGAGAGCGCGCATAAGTCGAGGGCATATCGCAAGTGATAGGCGCTCCAAAGAAAACATAGGAAGAGGAATGAGCAAAGGAAAAGTGAAGTGGTTTAATTCTGAGAAAGGGTTCGGCTTTATTGAGCAAGAAAACGGAGACGACCTTTTTGTTCATATCAACGAAGTTCAAGGAGACTCACTTCAAGAGGGTGACATTGTTGAATTTGAAATTGGTGAGGGACGCAAAGGTCCTTGTGCCACGCAGGTAACGGTTTCTCAGTAGTCATACGAGATAAGCCTAGAAGGTATCCGTTGCGTTGTTGTTACTGACCAATCGTCAGTAATCTCTCATATTCTCATAGTCGAGATGACTGCCGCTTGCGATCTCGGGAGCGGTCGGCCGTTATTGATACCGTAATTACTATTTATTTTTGGGGAGTATCGCTCGTTACAGAATACGAAGCGAACGTTTTTCCTCGCGTAAGGACTATTATGACCTTTGCCAGTTACGGGTTGAATAAACTGCTCGTGGATAACACCGGAGAGCTGAACTACACGGAGCCCACTCCGATACAAGAGCAAGCAATTCCATTAATAATGGAAGGCTCAGATGTTATTGGGCTTGCACAAACAGGAACGGGAAAGACCGCAGCGTTTGCACTCCCAATGATCGACAGGCTCATGCTTTCTGAGCGATCTCGTGCGCCGCGAGCTCTTATTGTTGCACCTACCCGCGAATTAGCAGAGCAGATCTTTCAAGCGTGTCGGCAGCTTGGAAAAGGCTCTGGAATTTCTGGTGTGACGATGTATGGGGGAACAGCAATGCGGCCTCAGCTTCGTGCGCTGGAAAGAGGAGTGGATGTAGTTATTGGGTGTCCAGGGAGAATCCTTGACCATTTAGAGCGAGGCACTTTCGACCCAACAAACCTAGAGATGGTAGTCTTTGATGAAGCGGACCAGATGTTTGATATGGGATTTTTTCCGGTCATAAGGCGCATTAAGGAGTTTCTCCCGACACAGCGACAGACCCTCTTATTCACAGCAACGATGCCAAAGGAGATTAAGAGTCTGGCAGAAGAGATCGTTACGAATGCAAAGACAATAAAAATTGGAAAAACCGGATTATCAAAGACAGTCTCGCACAACATGTACTCTGTGGCGGATAGTCAAAAGAGGGAATTGCTTCTCGAGCTTATCAAAGATTCTTCTGTCGGGAGTGCAATCGTATTTACACGAACGAAAAGAAGGGCAAAGGCGATAGATGATCTTATGAGTAGTTCCGGAGTTGCTGTTACCTCTCTTCAGGGAAATCTCTCACAAGCCAAAAGGCAAAGAGCTATTGATGGCTTTCGCTCTGGAAAATTCAAAGTCCTGATCGCAACAGATATCGCTGCTCGAGGGATAGATATATCTCAGGTATCACATGTAATTAATTTCGACATGCCAGATACTGTAGAAGCCTATACGCATCGCACGGGTAGAACTGGTCGGGCAGAAAGGCTGGGTGATGCTATTTCATTCGTAACCTCCGGGGACAGACGAATGTTGAAAAGGATTCAAGGCAATCTGCGAATTTCAATGAAAGAAATTCAAATGCCAGTAAGTATTCAGGGGGCAAAAAAGCGAAAGCCAAATTCTGCATCAGGGAGAGCAAGTCACCTTCCATCGAGTGGACGCAGTGCTCAGAGGCGCCCAAGTGCTTCAAGCAAAAGGCGCCCGCAGAGCGCTCGAAGAAGAAATGTAAAGGGTGGAGCTGGTCGCCGCCGAGCTTCATAGCCCCGTCAGCAAGCTTCCGCTGTTTTGGAAGCGAGTAAGAGAGAGATGCGATCAATGCCCTTATGGTGATGACTGTTGCTCTAGATGTTCAAGAAGTCTTGGAGTAATCCTTTCTCCTACAATCTGTTCCGGAGAGCTTTTCATCCGGCGACCTGGATCGGAGCGCTGAGCTTTATATCGAACATAAGCATCATAATTGGAAATCATAAGGTGATGTTCCTCTTCTTCAGAGAGTTCAACCGAGTTTGGCTCAGTAAGAGAACGGAGCAACTCTGAAGTCGGAGCTAAATGAGAGCTTTGTTCCTCTGGAAATGCCTCTTGAGTTTTCTGGATATCTGAAGGAATCGGCTCGTCTAGAAATATGTTGCTCTCATTATTTCTTGCCGGCTCTCTTAACGGAGCTCCTACTACCATGAGGATCAAGAGCAGGCATAGCATGCCAAAGAAAACTTTCCGCTTGTGATCGCGGCTTGGCTCGTTACCACCTTCTTTCATGAGATTTCTACCTCCGAATTAGTCGTTTTTGTTCAAACGCAAGGTTTGAACTCGAACGATTCAGAGAATTTCTTAATTATTGGACGGCAAGAAGCTGATAGGGATCGTAAAAACATGGATTCTCGTAGTAGGAATCTATGAATAATCATCACGCTTTCCTAAGAGATTCTATGTTTTCTACTCTCATATTTTTTTTTGGATTCTATATGTAAAGAATTCTTAGAAGGTTTCGATGAAGAACAATGCGGTCTGTCAATCAGGAAGATTCTGCTGCACCAACACTTCGGGCGTGGGGTGAAGGTCTCTATATAAACCTTTTTGGAGAGAGCTTGCGGAGGCTTTCCCCCGTGTCCGAATTTTCTTGGAGTTGTATGAGGATGATTCAAAGAATCTTTCGGTCTCTCGTCGCGCTATCTCTGTTTTTCTCCTTTTCTCTTCTCATTGGAAGTAATCAACTCTTCGCTCAGCCAGAGAGTGAGCAGATGGTTGCGGTTTCTCAGCCCATTTCATGGGAGGAGGGCACGTGTTTATTTACCCATCAAAAAGAATGGATCGAGGGACTGAGACGCATCTCTCCAGAGCTGAGCTCCTATACCAATGAGCAGATAACAGATGCGATATTTTCGATTCTTGGAGTAGAGGCAAGATCACAAGATTCGCTGGTCTCAGGCCAAGAGCTTATAGCAGCTGATTGTGATCGATTTGACTTTTCCTTTGCAGCTGACCTTCTCGATGCGCAGCTCGTCGAGCACTTTGACCTGAATTACGATATTCAACCAGCACAGTTTAATGATGAGCATCTTTCAAAGTTATGGGGAATGCGCACCAATCCAGGGGCGAACGCCGAGAATGCCTGGGCGGAAAATGGTGATGGAGAAGGAGTTGTCGTTACTGTCATTGATACTGGGATTGATTATACACATCCAGATCTCGTTGATCGGATGTGGGTAAATCCTGGTGAAATCGCGGGAAATGGTATCGATGACGATGGCAATGGGGTGATCGATGATGTTTATGGTGCAAATTATTATGAAAATAACGGCGATCCGAATGAAGCGAATGGCACGACTCATGGCACTCACTGTGCTGGAACTATAGGAGCTACTGGCAATAATGGAATTGGAGTTTCCGGAGTTGCTCCTCTAGTGAAGTTAATGGCTATCCGATTCCTTGGGCCGTATGGCAGTACGCTTGGAGCTATTCGCTCTGTGAATTACATGAACAGAATGAAGTCTGTTTACGGCGTGAATATCGTTGCTTCAAGCAACTCCTGGGGTGGTGGTGGTTACAACAGCACGCTCAAAGATGCCATTGATACCGCTGGTAGTCTTGGGATTGTATTCATAGCAGCTGCTGGAAACGACAATCGAGATAATGATACCTATGCACAATATCCAGCAAGCTATGCCTCTGACAATATAATAGCCGTTGCCTCTCATACCTCGAGTGGTTCCAGGTCATATTTTTCAAACTATGGCGCAACAACAGTCGATATTTCAGCGCCTGGCTCATCGATTTATAGTACATATCCAAACAACTCTTATCGCTATCTGAGTGGAACCTCGATGGCAACGCCTCATGTTTCAGGGGCAGTAGCAGTTTTACGGGCGGCAAAGCCTGATCTCTCCGTTTCAGAAACTATTGCACTTCTCTACCAACACAGTACAAATTTACCAAACTTCTCGGGAGGATTAACAAATCCACAGTCGGGACTTGATGTGGCGACAGCCCTATCAAATCTCACCGTGAATCAGCCACCACTTTTAGGCGCCATCTCCAATCAAAGCTTCTCAGCCTCGGCAGGGGAGGCGACTATTGTGGTCAGTGCATCAGATCCAGATCGGTATGGTGAAGGAGCCCCTGGTGCAGTGAGTAGCTGCGCTGTGGCAGTGCAGGGAACAACATCTCCTGAGGGCTATGCATTCTTTGAGAGTTTTAGTCCTTTTTGTGCCTCTGCAAATTGTGAAAGAGATGTCTATGGGCAAGATCAAAAGCGTCTCTACGGAATGCACGGAGAAATATTTGAGCTCTCGGATGATGACACGATTCGACGAGTAGACGGAGGGCTGTCAGTAGAAATTGGTGAGTTTCCAGGCGCATTCTCCGACCCGAGTATTTTGACGGATCCAGTTGGTCCCGTCGCTCCAGCTTCCGCTGATTTTTCAGCAGAGTGTCTTGTTCGTGATGCAAATACTATTGAAATAACCTTCTCATGGAGCCAAATGTTTTGGGGCAGTGCTGCTATTCAGGCATCCGTCACCGATATCGAGGGTCTTGATGCCACGAGAAGTTTTGAGGTGACCATCACATCACAGCCTCCTGTTATCTCTGAAATTTCTCATCAGAGTGTTTCTCTAGCAACAGGCGCGACTACGGTTCCATTTCAGGTAACCGATCCCGATGGAGATGCTGTAACATGCTCAGCTTCTGCTGCACCAGTTGTGACGTCACCACCACATAGTTCGTTCTACTCCACTTATTTGCCTCGGTGTGTTGCCTCGGATTGTTCTGGTCCCAATGGAACCAAGCTGTTGCTTGGGCAAGCGGGTGAATATCTTTTGGTTTCTTCGAATGATGAAGTGGTTCGACATGCAAATGAACAACGCACTTCACTCGGAAGTTTTTTAGGTGCGTACAATGATATTACTCTGCTTACCGCGCCCGTGTTCCCTTTAGAAACTGGGGCTATCACTGCTAGTATTTCTAACATTGGAGAGATCGGAGTTTCGTTTTCTACAGACCGAACCGGAGAGGCGACGGTTACAGTAACGTGTTCGTCACGTGGGGGAGTGGCAACTGAGAATTTCAATGTGATACTTACCGCGACACCTCCCGTAGTATCTTCACTCCCGAACTCTAAGACGTATCCTGGAGCCCGACTATCGATACCCGTTCAGATTGATAACGGAGAAGGAATTACACAGCTCTCGCTTAGAAAAGGAGCAGACCCATCCATGCGAGCCGCTCAGCTGGCAAGTGGTTTGTTTCTATCGCAATATGAGCCTCAGTATGATGACCTGCTCTATGCGGGCGCAAAATGGGTTCGAGGAGGCGTGAGTTATCTTCGCTTACAACCGTTTATTGATAGCTCTGGAGAGCTTCATGCCCTGGTTTATGCCGACCCAGAGCCGATCCTGCTTGCCCTGCTGCC
>Ga0075479_10001381_pt1 | contig 10984 bp, 3 predicted proteins | sample DEB08_DNA_8_FD_76341 | JGI IMG/M metagenome (GOLD analysis project Ga0075479, IMG submission 76341) | Aqueous microbial communities from the Delaware River and Bay under freshwater to marine salinity gradient to study organic matter... | ecosystem: Environmental > Aquatic > Marine > Coastal ... | reverse complement strand
CGAAGGGCGGATCGAAGACCCGAGTGGCCTCGTTCGAGCCGACGCCTGCGGTCGTGGAATGCCTGCGGGCGAGCCTCGACCGGAACGGATTCTCCCACGTCGAGTTGATCGAGGCGGCGGTGTCCGATCGCTCCGGCCGCGGTCGTCTGCGTCTTGGATCGACCAGCGAGTTGAGCGAACTCGACTCCGGGGCGTCCGAGGTCGAGGGCGTCGATGTCGACCTCGTCTTCCTCGACCAGTGGTGGATCGACCGAAACCGGCCCGACGTCGACTTCCTGAAGCTCGACGCCGAGGGAGCCGAGGTGGAGGTGCTGGCCGGTGCCGGGCGGATGCTGGAAGCGTGCGATCCGCTGCTTCTGTGTGAACTGAAGCACGGCGAAGACGTGAATCTGTCGATGTGCGCTGCGCTGCGACGGTCGGGCCGCGAACTCCTTCGGCTCGTGCCGGGACCGCAGATCCTGGTGCCCTTCGACGAAGGTGGTCCGATCGACGGATATCAGATGAACATCCTCGCGTGCGGCCCCGAGCGTGCGCGACGTCTCGAGGACGACGGATGGCTCGTCCGTTCGATCGGCACCGCGGCGGGATCCTGTTCGCACGAGGAACTCTCGAGTTGGATCGCCGATCACGGAGATCTGCCGGAGCCGGCGGACTGGTCCGGGATGCCCGCCGATCTGGTGGAGGCGATCTCCTGCCTCGTCGCCGCGACGAGTTCGACGGCAGCGGCTTCCGCCCGGATGAGTGCGACGACGAGAGCGTTTGAACTCGCCGCGGCCATCGTGGAAGACCTCCAAGAGCCCGCCATGCTCGCGTCGTGCGCGGAGATCGCCTATTTCGCCGGCGAGAGGACGAAGGGCAACGCGTGGCTGGCCCGGGGTACGGAATCGATCTTCGGCGATCCGCACGCTCGCCACAGGCACCCATGTCTCCTGCGGGGCGTTCGAGGCGAGTCTGAACCCCCGGATCTGCTCGGCCTGCGGACGGCGATGTTGAGCCGGCTCGAGACCAGACTCGTGTGGTCCAACCAGTTCCACGGACTGCAGAACGACAAGTTGCTTCGCCTCTCCGCGGCGATGGGTCGATTGGATCCTGCGATCGATCGACGCCTGAAGCTCGAGTCTCGGGTCCTTCGCGGGCAGGCGCGTCCCTGACGATCGCCCGGAGGCCCGTGTCGCGGTCCGAGGCCGGACATCGAGATCGGAACGACCCGATCGGGACTACGCGTCGAACCCCGCCGGTCGGCGCGTCGAGACGCCGAGCGCCTTCTCGACCGCGGCGCCGAGCCGAACCAGCGTGCCTTCGTCGAAGAGGCGTCCCGTGAAGGTCACGCCGTAGGGCGAGCCCTCCTTCGTGAAGCCCGCCCGCTGCACCAGCGTCGGGTGACCGGTCGCGTTGGTCAGCAGCAGGATGCCTCCGGCGAAGGGCGGCGAGACGATCGCATCCACCGACTCGAAGAGGCGTGCGGTCCGCTCCATCGCCTCGCGACGCAGGCGGTCGGCCTGGACGAGTTCGATCGCCGGGAGGAACCAGCTGCGGCGGAAGGTGTTGGGCCAGGCTTCGGGAGCCTGCCAGGCGAGTTCGTCGTCGCGATCGCTGCGCACGAGGTCCTCGAAGGCCGCGGCGGCCTCGGCGTAGAGCGGAAGCAGCAACGGCTCGGTGGCGACCTCGGGCAGACGCAGTTCGACCAGTTCGGCACCCGCGGATCGAAGCGCCGCAAGCACCGGTCGCAGGCGGGCGTTGCGACCCTCGAACCACGACGGGTCGTATCCGACCTGCAGGCCCCGGGCGTCCGCGGCGGGATCGATCCGCAGCGGCTCGATCACCGACGATGGATCGCCGTCGTCCGCTCCGTTGATCGCGTCGAGCACGAGGGCGGTGTCGGCGACGGTCCTCGCGATGGGACCGATCTTGTCCATCGACCAGACCAGCGCCATGCAGCCGGTGCGGGCCACCCGGCCGAAGGTCGGTCGAAGTCCGGTCGTCCCGCAGCGGACGCAAGGCGAGACGATGGAGCCGAGCGTCTCGGTGCCCAGCGCGAACGGGACGAGACCGGCGGCGACGGCGGAACAGCTTCCTGCGCTCGAACCGCTCGAACCCTGTTCGACCTCGAAGGGGTTGTTGGTGCGGCCGCCGAACCAGATGTCGCCGTAGGCCAGCGCCCCCACCGACAGCTTCGCGACCAGCACCGCACCGGCGCGATCGAGGCGATCGACGACGACGGCGTTGCGTTCGGCGATCCGGTCCCGATGGGTCTCGGCGCCCCAGGTCGTGGCGATGCCCGCGGTGTCGATGATGTCCTTGGCGCCCCAGGGAATCCCGTGGAGCGGGCCGCGCCAGCGTCCCGCGGCGAGTTCGGCGTCGGCGCGATCCGCCGCGTCGCGGGCCCGGTCCGGACACATCGTGATCACGCACCGAAGCTTCGGATCGAACCGTTCGAGTCGCCGCAGGCAGAGTTCGGTCAGGCGCCGACTGGTGATGGATCGGCGGCGAATCCAACCGGCGAGTCGAACGACCGGCGCGAACGCGATCGCCGCGTCGTCGGCGGGAAGCGGTCCGGGCTCCTCCGGCACGAAGTCGCGCACGCGACCCTCGGTGGTCGCCCATTGCGGTCGTTGTCCCGGCAGCAGCGCTCTGAAGACCGTCGCGGGAGCGAGCTCGTTGGGAAGCGGGCCCCGGGCCTGCCGGGCCGCGAAGATCTCGAGCTGCTCGCCGATGGTCTCGGCGATGGTGCGGCGCTCCTCGGGCGTGAACTCGATGCCCGCGAGGCGCTCCGCGGCTTCGACGACGCCGGGCGGAATGCCCGGGGCGTCGCCCGGGTCGGCACCATCGTCCACGGACGTCTCCTGTCCAAGGGGCGCGGCCGCGGCCCGTGGTCCGCCGAGCATCTCGATCGAGGCGAACGCCGCCGCCCCCGCGACGAGGAATCTCCGGCGATCCGAGCCTTCGCTCACGATCCGGTGCGCACGCGGTTGAGCGCCTCCTCGTTGGAGCGGGTCAGCAGCAGGCCCATGACCTCGCGATCGCGATCGTTCCAGCGTCGCTGGGCCATGTAGTTGCCCATCTGCTCGGTGAACTCCGCGTACTGGCCGTCGACGGCGAGATACGCCTCCTCCTCGCGGGGGCCGCCGTCGCGCATCGCCTTGCGGGCCCGCGCGAGGCGCACGAGCAGGTCGGTGTTGCGGCCGCAGAGCTCCCGGAACTCCGCGTACTTCGGATTGGCGGCGTCGCGGTCGAGCTGGTCGGCGTCCTTGAAGAAGTCCGCAGCCCCCTTCTCCTCGGCAGGCGTCTCGATGGGGGCCGATGGCGGCTCGGGAAGATCGTCCGTGCCGCCCGAAGACGCGACGGTCGTCGTCGACGTCGCGTCGGAACCTCCCGAGCGGTCACGGTCGTCCGAGGGCGGCGCGGCCGCGCGGGTGCCGCCGCCTCCGCCGCTGCCGGCGGAATCTCCGTCCCCGGCGCTGCTGCCGAGGCCGAAGCCGCTGCCGGGCGCGGCGACGCCGCCGGTGGACTCCTCCGCCCCGGACGCATCTGAAGGCGCCTCGTCGCGGGCGACGGTGGGCTGGGGATCGTCGCCGCCGCAGGCGACGAGGACGAGGGGGCCCAGCAGGAGAAGTCCGGTGGCGACGCGTCGTGGTTCCATGCCCGGATGCTAGCGGGCGGCGGCGGAAAGCGACCGACCGGACGCGTCGTGCCGTCCGGACGCGCGGCCCCGCGCGGCACGCCATGGATCACCGGCGATCGCTATGGGCCGCAGGGCCCCCATGCCGCGAGCAGTGCCGTCAGGTCGCCGGCGCCGACCACGCCGTCGCCGTCGAGATCGCCGGAGCAGTCGCTGCAGCCGCCTCCCACCGACCACGAGGCCAGCACGATCGCGAGATCGCCCGGTCCTACCGAGCCGTTTCCGTCGAGATCCGCCGGGCAGGGCTCGCAATCGTCGGGGATCCCGTTGCCGTTGGCGTCCTGGGCGACCCCGTCGAGGATGTCGCACACGTCGATGACGCCGTTCTGGTTGCAGTCACCCGGCAGCACGCCGTCGAACGCACCGCCGCGGACCATCACCTTGAGGATGCCCGTGTAGTCCAGCATCGATGCGCCGCTGCCGCCGACGCCCGCCATGTCGTTCAGGTTCAGCGGAGGGGTCAGCGTGTAGGCGATGTAGCAGCCCGGACCCGGCTGGTCGATGTCGATCGCAGCCGGGGCGGTGTTGTAGATGTCGTTGATCTGCGCTCCGACGAAGAACTTCGTTCCCGGAGGCCCGATGTAGACCGGCGGCACCTCGACGCGGTTGTAGATGCTGGTCAGCACGTTCGCGGTCGTGGTCGGCGCGATCGAGAGGACCTCGGCGTCGATCGGCACCCCGTCCTGGTCCGGATCGCTCCAGATCACGACGTTCGCGGGCTGTCCGGGGAAGGTGTTGCCCCAGACCAGCTCCACGGCTCCGATCCATTCCCATCCCTCGACGACGGTGAAGGTCATCATCCACGCGGTGTCGACCGGCGCGGTGATGTTGAGCTGGGAGTCGCGTTCGCCGTCGTCGTGCAGGTAGGTGTAGGGCGTCTCCGGCGTTCCGAACTGGCACTCGTCGGGCACGCCGTCGAGATCGCAGTCCTCGCTGTCTCCGAAGAGGATGTCCAGCGAGTCGACTTCGCCGTTGCCGTTGCAGTCCTGGCAGGAGTCCGGCACGCCGTCTCCGTCGGAGTCGAGCTCGTCGCCGGCGGCGATCTCGCAGGTGTCGGGGATCGTGTTGCCGTTGCAGTCGTTGCCGTCGAGTTCGCAGATGTCGGGCACGCCGTTCAGGTCGCAGTCGGCGAATCCCTGCTGGCACTCGTCGGGCACGCCGTCGCCGCCGCAGTCCTCGCTGACCCCGTCGGCGATGTCCACGCCGTCGGGCACGCCGTTCATGTTGCAGTCCTCGCACTGGTCGGGGACGCCGTTGCCGTCGACGTCCTCGAAGAGACCCGCGTCGATGTCGCACTGGTCGGGGACGCCGTTTCCGTTGCAGTCGCCGATGGAGTCGAGCACCACCGAGCGGATCACCCAGTTGCCGGCGAAGAGCGCCTGCTCGATCGTGGTGAACTCGATGGCCCCGGCCCCGAGGTCGTTCGCGTCGATCGGGAAGTCCGAGCCCACGATCCAGCTGCGGTTGGCCAGCGGAGCGCCGGAACTGTCCAGGCTCGCCGGGAAGTCGGTGTCGCCGACCTGGGCGATGCAGCCGACGAAGTACCGTCCGCCGGGCGGGCCCGCCACGACCGAGGGCACGTCGATGCGGCGGACGACGCTGGTCGGTCCGCCGTTGATCTGCGTCGACCAGATGCTCTGGGCGTCCTCGGGATCGCCGTCGGCGTTCGGGTCGCTCCAGATGTGCAGTTCGATCTGCTGGAAGTCGGGGTAGAACAGCGTCATCAGTTCGATGCCGACGACGGTCTCGGCGCCGGGGGCGATCTCGAAGCCGTTGAACCAGCCCATGTACGAGCCGTCGGAACGCACTCCGTTCTCGGGAATGCCGTCGTCGTAGACCTCGACGACCTCGCCGCCGATCTGGCACTCGTCGGGCACGCCGTCGGCGTTGCAGTCCTCGCTGGCGCCCGCCGCGACGTCGCATGCGTCGACGACGCCGTTGCCGTTGCAGTCGCGTTCCGCGAGCTGACAGGTGTCCAGCACTCCGTCGCCGTCGCAGTCGAGGCCCGGATTCTCGGCGATCTGGCAGTTGTCCAGCCGCCCGTCGCCGTCGCAGTCGGTCGCGTTGCCGGAGACGAGCTCGCAGAGATCGGAGAATCCGTCGCCGTCGCAGTCGACGTCGCAGGCGTTGGGGATGCCGTCGCCGTTGCAGTCCTGCTCGATGCCGGCGGCGATGTCGCAGGCGTCGGGGATGCCGTTGCCGTTGCAATCGAGTCCACGGGGATCGTCGAGCAGTTCACGCCTCTCCAGCACTCGCGAGGAGAAGCGGAACTCGTCGATGGTGCCGTCGAGGAACTGGTTGCGGGCGCCGCTGGCGTTGGTGTGCGCGCCGATCAGCACCGGGGCGTTGCGAGCCGCGCGAAGCAGCGGCGGCAGATCGAAGGTCTCGAAGACTCCGTCGACGCCGAATCGGGCGAACGAATCCTGGGGATCGAAGGCCACCGAGACGAACGCCCACTCCCCGGCGGGCAGGACCAGGTTGGAGGTGACCGACCAGCTTCCGCCGTCGCCGTCGCCGAAGCGCAGCACGACTTCGTTGCCGGTGAAGCCGGAGGTCTTGCCGAAGTTCTCGTCGACGGTGGTCGGAACGTTCCCGCCGCGGGCGTAGATCGCGTACTCGAGATTGGTGTCGGGATCGTCGAAGCGCTTGCGCTGAATCAGCATCTGGCGCCCGCCGCCCCCTCCGAGGGCCCCGTCGAGCCGCACCCAGGCCTCGATGGTGAACCCGCGGCTGCCGACCGCGAGATCGCCCGCGGGGTCCGGGATCTCGATCGACGCGTCGTCGAAGGCCCGCGCGAGGCTGTTGGACTCGCCGGTGCGGGGAATCTCCGGCACCGGAACGTCCGGGGTCGCGACGGCGCCGTCGGCGATGCCGTCGAGGCCGTTGGGGCCGGAGTCGAGGATGGCGTTGCCGCCCTTCTCGAACCGCCAGTACGCCGTGGGCACCGAGCCCGCCACGTCGCATTCGTCGGGCACGCAGTTCCCGTCGCAGTCGGCGGCGCCGGCGACGAGGTCCTCCAGATCCACCACGCCATCGCCGTCGCAGTCCTGCGCCGCGTCGGACCAGCCGTCGCCGTCGGCGTCGGCGAACGCCCGGAACACCGACGCCGGCACCGGCAGGTAGGGAAGGTCCGGCGCGGACCACAGCAGTTCGACGTTGGAGGGGCCGTCCTTGTCGAAGTGGTCGAGGCGGAACGACACCGGGACCCCCTCGACCAGTTCGATGTCGGCGTTGCCGATGACGGTGCCGCCGAGTCGCCACTCGTCGATCACGAGGCGTCCGTCGATCCAGAGCCTGGCGCCGTCGTCGCTCCAGGTCCGGATGGAGTACTCGCCGGTCGCCGGCGGCACGATCAGGCCGGTCCAGCGGGTGCAGTAGAAGTCCGTCGGCACGCCGGCGGGAAGCTGCGACTCCGATTGCAGATCGATGCGGTCCTCGACGGAGATCGCCAGACGTTCGGAGAAGTTGCCCTCGCCGCCGTCGGAACGCCAGTACTGGACGACGACGCCGTTGCCGAGGTCCCGCTCGCAGGGATCCAGCAGACCGTTGCCGTCGGGATCGAGGCAAGGCAGGCATTCGTCGGGCACGCCGTCCATGTCGCAGTCGAGGCTGGTGCCCGAGGCGATGTCCTGCTTGTCGGGGATGCCGTTCTGATTGCAGTCGCCCGCGAACGCCGGGCCTGCGAGAACACCGGACAGGCAGAGGGCCCCGGCGAGGCGGAGGTCGAACTCGAAGGTGGTGTTCATGGGTTCTCTAATCCGGTTCGAATCGTGGCGGCGAAGATGCCGCTCACGGGTTGCACGGTCCCCAGGCCGCGAGCACCGCGGCGAGATCTCCCGCATCGACGACGCCGTCGCCGTTCACATCGCCACCGCACGGGTCGCATCCGCCGCCCACCGACCACGAGGCCAGCACGATGGCGAGGTCGCCCGGTCCGACGACGCCGTCGCCGTCGAGATCGAGCACGCAGCCCTCGCAGGAGTCCGGGATGCCGTTGCCGTTGGCGTCGCCCTCGAGGCCATCGGCGATGTCGCACTCGTCGGGCACCCCGTTCTCGTTGCAGTCCGACGGCAGAGCGCCGTCGAAGCCGTAGGCGCGGACGAGCACGTTGTCGTTGATGAAGGAGCCGAAGATCGCGGCGCTCGAGAGGTCGTTCGGATCGACGTCGGCGTCGATGGCGACCCACGACTCCTGCATCGGCTCGGAGTCGTTGTCGACGGCGATCGGGGCCTGGTTGCCGTACTCGTCGAAGTAGAGGACGCCGACGAAGAACGAGGTGCCGGCGGGGCCGATCGGGGTCGGCTGGATCGGGATCAGATTGAAGACGTTGGTGTTGCCGTTGGCCACGACCGCCGGTGCCGTGGCGAGCAGCTGGGCGTCGGTGGGATCGCCGTCGCCGTCGGGGTCGCTCCAGATGCCCACCTCGCAGGTGGTGCCGCCGACGACGCTGCCGAAGATCACCCCGACGGTGCCGATGGTCTCGCCGCCGGCCTCGGTCTCGAAGTGGTTGAGCCACACCAGCTCGGACGAGCCCAGCACGCCGTAGTTGCCCTCGCGGGTGCCGTCGTCGAGGGCGTATTCCACGTCGAGCGGCGCCTCGCCGAGCTGGCACTCGTCGGGGACGAGGTCGGCATTGCAGTCGAGACTCGTCCCATCGGCGATGTCGAAGGAGTCCAGCACGCCGTTGGCGTTGCAGTCCTCGCATTCGTCGGGAATGCCGGTGCCGTCGAGATCCTCGCTCGATCCGGCGGCCAGATCGCACGCGTCGAGACGGCCGTTGCCGTTGCAGTCCAGCGCCGGATCCTGGGCGATCTGGCACTCGTCGAGCACGCCATCGCCGTCGCAGTCGTTGCCGCCGATCTGGCATTCGTCGGGCACGAGGTCGCCGTTGCAGTCGACGCTGTCGCCCGCGGCGATGTCCGAACTGTCGAGGACACCGTTCTGGTTGCAGTCCTCGCATTCGTCGGGGACGCCCGAGCCGTCGGAGTCCTCGACGGTGCCGTCGGCGATCTCGCATTGGTCGAGGACGCCGTTCTCGTTGCAGTCGAACGTCGTGGTCGTCGCAAGGCAGCGGCTCAGCCACTTCCCGGAGAAGGGAAGAGCATCCTCGACCAGGCTGAACTCGACGGCGCCTTCGGCGAGGTTGTTCAGGTCGATCGGCGCCTCGTGGCCGATGACCCAGCAGCGGTCGAGGATCTCCTCGCCGCTCGCGTCGATCGGCGCCGGGAAGTCGCTGCCGGTCACCGACCGGTAGGCGCCGATGAAGAACGAGGTGCCGTTGGGGCCGACGTAGGTGTCGGGGATGTCGATGACGCGAAGGACGCCCAGCGGCGCGGCGGGCGTCGCGATCGAGGTCAGCAGCTGGGCGTCGGTGGGATCGCCGTCGCCGTCGGGATCGCTCCAGACGCCGACGGTGACGTTGGCGTTGTCGGGGAGGAAGACGAAGCTCATCTCCAGCGACTCGATCAGGCCTGCCCCCTGTTCGACCCGGTAGTTGGTGAGCCACACCATGTGGGTGCCGGCGCTGCGGACCCCGAACTCCGCGCCGCCGTCGTCGATCCGGTAGACGAGCGGCTCGCCGAGCTCGCACGCGTCGGGAATGCCGTTGCCGTCGCAGTCGCCGAGCAGGCCGTCGGCGATGTCGCAGGCGTCGGGGATGCCGTTGGCGTTGCAGTCCTCGCCGGCGAGCTGGCAGGCGTCGGGGACGCCGTTGCCGTCGCAGTCGGCGGCACCCGCGGCGATCTCGCAGGAGTCGAGCACGCCGTCGCCGTCGCAGTCCCCTTCGGCGCCGGACTCGATCTCGCAGACGTCCGACACGCCGTCGGCGTCGCAGTCGGGATCGCAGGCGTCGGGCGTGCCGTCGCCGTCGCAGTCGCCTTCGACGCCTTGGAGGATGTCGCAGACGTCGGGAATGCCGTTGCCGTTGCAGTCGAGGCCGCGGGGGTCGTCGAGCAGGCGCTTCACGTCGAGGGCGGCGCCGGTGATGCGAAGCTCGTCGAGCCGGCCGTCCAGGAACTGGTTGAAGCCGCCGCTCGCGTTGGTGTGGGCGCCGATCACCACCGGACCGTCGCCGACGAGTCGGGGACGTGGTCCCACCGCGATGGTCTCGAAGGCGCCGTCGATGCCGAATCGGATCGTGCCCGCGAAGGGATCGAAGGCGTAGGAGACGAACTGCCAGGTGTTGGACCCGAGTTCGAGATTGGAGATCGCGGCCCACGATCCACCGCTTCCGGAGCCGCCGTTGCCGAAGCGCAGTGCAAGTTCACGGCCGGTGAAGTCCTCGGTTCGGCCGTAGATCTCGTCGATCGCATCGGCGAGGCCGCCGGTGTTCAGGTACGCCGCGAACTCGAGCTGCCCGTCGCCCGCGTCGAGGGGCTTCTTCTGGACCAGCATCTGCCGCGCCGGGAAGCCGCCGCCGAAGCCCGCGTCGAGACGGACCCACGCCTCGATGGTGAAGGCGCCGTCGGGGAAGGACAGCCTGCCGTCGGCGTCCTCGACGACGATGGCGCCGTTGAAGAACTCGACGGCGAGGGTGTTGACGCTTCCGGTCTGCGGAACGATCTCGATGGGGACGTCGGCCGAAGGCGCGGTGCCGCTGGCGACGCCGTCGAGTCCGAACGGTCCCGCGTCGACGACGACGCCTCCCCCCTGCTCGAATCTCCAATAGGCCTGCGGCACCGCGGGCACCACTTCGCAGGCGTCCGGGACGCAGTCGCCGTCGCAATCGGTCGCACCCTGCACAAGCATCTCCGCATCGACGATGCCGTCGAGATCGCAGTCCGGAGCCGCGTCCGACCAACCGTCTCCGTCGGCGTCGGCCAGCGCCTGGAACGCCTCGTTGGGGACGATCTGTCGTGGCAGCTTGGGGGCCTCCCACTCGAGACGGGCGATGGCCCCGCCGCCGGCCTGGTAGTACTCCATGCGGAGCAGCAGCGGCACCCCGGCGTCGCACTCGACGGTCGCCGACCAGGTCGTCGGGCTCTGCGGCTGCCACTTGTCGATGACGAGGTCGCCGCCGACCCAGAGGCGCACCCCGTCGTCGGTCGTGGTGAAGAAGGTGACCGGCCCGGTCACCGGCGGGATCACGACGCCCGTCCAACGCACCGAGAAGTCGCCGTTGGGCAGGTCCGGATCGTCGAGGTTCTCGAAGTCGAAGTCGATGGTCTCGTCGTGGCGGACGAACAGGCGTTCGGAGAACTGTCCGCTGCCGTCGATCGACAGGTAGTACTGGCCGATCACACCGGGCGGCAGGTCCCGCTCGCAGGGGTCGGGAATGGTGTTGCCATCCGGATCGAGGCAGAACTG
>Ga0075479_10001369_pt1 | contig 11023 bp, 9 predicted proteins | sample DEB08_DNA_8_FD_76341 | JGI IMG/M metagenome (GOLD analysis project Ga0075479, IMG submission 76341) | Aqueous microbial communities from the Delaware River and Bay under freshwater to marine salinity gradient to study organic matter... | ecosystem: Environmental > Aquatic > Marine > Coastal ... | reverse complement strand
TTTTTTCAAAGACGCATTTCCAATTAATGTCAGTGCTATTGATTTAAGTTGGGATACTAAAGATACTATTGAAGAATTTAGTGTAACTTTTGCTTATCAATATTGGGAGAAGGCTTCTGGATCAACAGTTCCAACAAGTGGAACTGGCAGTTCTACTAATACAATTGGTGCAGATAATCCATTTGGTGGAAATCTGAAAGGATGGGCTCCTTCTGAAACAGGATCCTTTGAGGGCTTTGGAGGTTCTGTAGGATAATTTTCAAAATTATTACCATATAACAAAAAACCCACACTTTGAACAGTGTGGGTTTTTTTTATTTTTAAATATCGTGAATGATAAATAAATGAAACACTTAGTTTAATTTATTATAAGGAGTTTACCTTCATGGCTACATTATTTGGATGGAAATTTGAAGAACAGAAAGATAGAGAAGAACCGAATCTTCAATCTTTCACACCACCTGATGTTGATGATGGTTCAGCCATTGTCGGGTCTGCTGGTGTTTATGGTACTTATCTAAATTTAGATAATACATTTAACAATGAATTTGATTTGATGGCAAGGTATCGCTCAATGGCAATGCAACCAGAATGTGAACTTGCAATAGATGAAATTGTAAATGAATCGATCATTTCTGGAAGAAAAACATACCCTGTAAATATAGAACTTGATTATCTAGAAGATTATTCTGAAATGCTGAAAGAAAAAATTTCAGATGAATTCTATACCATTCTTGACAAATTAAATTTTAAATATACTGGATTTGAAATATTTCGTAAATGGTTTATAGATGGTAGAATTTATTATCATGTTCTCATAGATACTCAAAATCCACAAAAAGGAATCATAGAACTCAGACCTATAGATCCTTTTAAAATAAAAAAAATACGAGAAAAACAAAAAACTGAAAATGATGCGTCTGTTCGTATTGGAATGGAAGAAGTAAGCATCAATCAAAAATTCAATGATTATTATTTGTATTCTGAAAATGGAGTGTTCAATACCGAAACAGATGGTGATAGAAAAAATGTGTTGAAAGTTGCTCCAGATTCTATCATCTATATCACAAGTGGTTTATTAGATGAAAGAAGAACAAATGTTGTATCATATTTGCATAAGGCATTCAGACCATTAAATCAAATACGAATGCTAGAAGATGCGGCAATTATTTATAGATTGAGTAGAGCACCGTCACGTAGAGTTTTTTATGTAGATGTCGGTAACTTGCCAAAAGCAAAAGCAGAACAATATATGTATTCTCTAATGAATCAGTATCGTAACAAAATGGTTTACGATAGTAAAACTGGTCAATTAAGAGATGATAGAAAGTTTCAAGCCATGCTTGAAGATTATTGGATGCCCAGAAGAAATGGAAGTGCTACAACTGAAATTGATACAATTCAAGGAAGCGAAGCGAACTTCACACAATTAGATGAATTAGAATTTTTTCAAAGACAATTGTTTCGTTCTTTGAATGTTCCAATTTCAAGAATGCAACCAGAGAGTGGATTTTCATTAGGTAGAGCCAGTGAAATTTCCAGAGAAGAATATAAATTTTTAAGATTCATTGAAAGACTAAGAACAAGATTTTCAAATTTTTTCTTAGAAATATTAAAAAGACAATTAATATTAAAAAACATTGTTTCATTAAAACAATGGGAAGAAATGAAAGATGAAATTCATTTCATCTTTGATCAAGATAGTAATTTCAATGCATTAAAAAACTTAGAATTACTCACAGAAAAAATGAATGTATTGAGAGATGCTGAAGAATATAGAGGAAAATATTTTTCAGCAAATTACATTCGTAAAAATATACTAGCGTTGAGTGATGATGATATTGAACGTATTGATGAAGAAATAGAAGAAGAAAAATATGATCAACGATTTGCACCACAAGAAGGTGAGCCTGGATTTGGAATGGGTGGTGGAGGTCTTGGTGGTTTAGGAGGACCTGATTTAGGTTTAGGTGGAGGTTTGGGTGGATTAGGTCCTGAAACTCCAGAACCGACATCAGGTGGAATGATAGATGATTTAGGTGGAGGAGGCACTACTCCTCCTGCTGCAACCCCAACTGGAGAATTATAATGGAAAATTTAGCAAAAGACATGATTAAAAATATCAATGATGGTGATATGAGTAAAACAAAAGAAAACTTTGAGCAACTTATTGCAAATAAAGTATATGATAAATTAGAAGACAAGAAACAAGAATTATCAAAAAGTATTTTTAATAAAGAAAATTCAAATGAAGAACCAGAATCAACCGAGCAACCTGCATCCGCAGAATAATTTATTATCAAACATTATAAAAGAAGATTATGAAAGTTATTATGTAAATTCTGGGGTGGACCTTTTATTGCTAGAAAGATCTTTTATTGATTCTGCAATTGATGCACTATCTGGTAAAGCTAAATCAATTGCTGGTGGTTTAGCAAATAAAGGAGCCACTAAAATAAGAGATACATTATCGTTTGGTGAAAAAAGAAAACGAGTTAAAATTACAAATCGTGTAAAATCAAACCTCAATCAAATTCATAGACTCAGTATGGAGTTAATTGAATTAGAAGATAGAGCGGGTGGTAAAGCAGATGAAGATGAAATACAAGCTATAAATGATAAAATAATTCAACTTGAAAAAGAAAATTCTAGATATAAAAATTTTGTTTTACCTGATGTCAAATTTTTTAATTCAAGTGATTCACCAAAAGAAGTAATAAGTTATACTAATAAAAATAAATTGGGTGATGTTGAGAAATACATGGTGTTAAATCATCAGTATACGGAATATCTAAAAAAGTTAGGAGAAAATAATCCAAACACTAGAGAAGTAAAAGCTCAATTAGATGCTTTAGGAACTAAACTTTATGATAAGGGTGGATTTAAAAGTAGATTACAAGATGATGTAAATGATTTCTCAGATGAAGAAAATATTATACTTGAAGATTTAGCATCTTTAATTAAAGATAAATTAAATAATTTCAAAAAAACATTAAAAGACAAACAGAGTCGGCACAAACTTGATAGAGCCAAAGATGAAGGAGTTTATAAGTTTATAAACTTTTTAATTAATGATGTCAGTAAATTAAAGAAAACAACAGAGCAGGATTTTTCTGATATTGGTAAATTAATTTTAAATGATAAAGACAATTTTAAAAAATTCAATGATGTTAAATTACATTATACTCTTTTAGAAAAATTGTTTGAAAATCTATTAGACAAAAATAATAAAGTAAGTCTTTATAATAAAAATTTACATCCAAGTGCATTATATTTTTTACATTACAATTTAACAGTCTTCTGTAAATTCATAATATTGTTACATGATGCAATAAAGAATAATAAATTAAATGAAAACAAGTTATTAGCTACTTTACCTAAATTAAAAGTTCTTAATAGAGTAAGCGATAATATTCTGAATTCTAAAAATATTTTAGAAATCGAAGATTTATTGATGCAAGTAGTTAAAAGTTTATTTCAAAATTTAGAGACTTTTAAATTTCCGGAAAATATAAAAAAGAGAGAACAAATTTTAAAAGAATTTTTTGAATATATGAATCCTACTGAAGATTCTGCCGAAACTAAAGAGGTTGCTGTTTCAAATAAAAAGAATGAAACACAAAATACAAATACAACAAAAGCAATTTCTATTCCTAAAAAAACAATAGCAGATATGTCAAAATTTTCAGAAAAAAAGAGAGCAAAAATCGTTGAACTTTTAAATAATTTTGTAAACTCTGTTGGGGAAAAAGACCCAAACATACAGAATAAAGTTGATAAATTTGTAAATTCTAATATGGAATTATTTAAAAATAATATCACAGAAGGATTTGCTCATGTGAGATGGAGAAGAAATCCAAGAACCGGTCTTGATAAAATTGTAATGACTTGTAAATCAGATGAATATAAAAAACCTCTAAATAGAGAAATATCAGTAGCAGGTAAAAAAGTTAAAGAGGTCATGTGTTTACCAAAAACTGCGAAACCTGCAAAACAAAAAGAAAAAGACCGAAAAGCTTCTCTTAAAAGATGGCGTAAAATAAAAGCTAATCCTGGAAAAATGAAGAAGATGTTCATTAAAAGAAAACAAACCAAAGCACGGTCTAAAACTTTAAGATAGAGGAAGAAATGAAATTACTTGTAGAGAGTTCAGATAATATTCAAACTATTACAGAGGAATCTGAAAGTGGTGCAAAGACTCATTATCTGTCTGGTATATTCATGCAAGCTGAAGAAACTAATAAAAATGGTAGAATGTATTCTTTACCAATTTTAGAAAAAGAAACTAAAAGATATGTAGATGAGAAAGTAAATTCTCAAAGAGCATTAGGAGAATTGAATCATCCTGCTGACCCAACTGTAAATCTTGAAAGGGTTTCTCATCTAATCACTGAATTAAATATAGATGGAAATCATATTTTAGGGAAAGCTAAAGTGTTGGATACACCATGTGGAAATATTGTACGTGGTCTTGTTGATGGTGGTGTTAAATTAGGTGTATCTTCTCGGGGTGTTGGCTCTCTCATTCAAAAAGAAGGCTATTCTTTAGTTGGAGAAGATTTTCAATTGGCAGCAATTGATGTAGTTTATGATCCATCTGCACCAAAAGCGTTTGTTGATATGGTAATGGAATCTGTTGATTGGATTTGGAATGAAGACACAAAAACTTTTTTGAAAAAACAATCTGAAATCAATGAAGAAAAAACTATTGCATCAAATCCAATGCCTTGGTTTGATACTTTAGTAGAAATGAAAACGGAAATTAAAACTATGCAAGATAAGATTTTTGTTCTTATGAATGAAAATAAAGAAATGAAATCTTTGATTGAGAAAAAAGCAAATTCACAAGTTCGTAAAAAAGAAGAGAAACTAGAAAAACTTCTTGAAGATACTAAAGATGCTGTTGAATTAAGTATAAAGGAAAAACTGCGAGAAAGAAGAGAGCAGGAAACTCTTAAAATATTTGATAACTTCTTGAAAGAAATTGCTAAAAACTAAAATAATATAAATAGTCTATAAACGGACTGACATATTAACCATTAAGTAAAAGGAATCTTATGACTAAGACCGAATTAAAAAATAAGATTTCCGAGTTCATGAAAAAGAAATTCGGGGATACTATTAAAAATTCTACAGATCTAAGCACTGTTGTAGATGAAGATAAAGTCGATTCTACAGTCAATGCTTTGATGAAAGAGATGAAAATGGATGCTTCCGCTACACAAGTCACTATCGAAAAAGGCACAACGATTGACACTTTGTCAACTCAGTTGATGGATGAAATGAAAAATATGGATGCTAATGATGATAGTAAAGATGATGAAAAAGATGAAGTTGTCGAAGAAGCAGCAAAGAAAAAAGATGATGACGATGACGATGATATGCCTGAAATGAGTGATGATGATGATGAGAAAGAAGAAGATGATGATGAGAAAGAAGAGGATGAAGACGATGATGAAGATGATAAGAAAAAGGCAAAAAAGAAAGACATGAAAGAGCAAATTGATCAATTGTTTGCACAAGATGAGACATTGACTGAAGAGTTTAAAGAGAAAGCAGCAATTTTGTTTGAAACTGTTTTAAATCAAAGAATCAACGAAGAAGTTGCTAGTATTAAAGAAGAGTTAGAAGAACAATATAATGATAATCTAAAAGAAGCGGTAGAAGCACACGCTGAACAACTTCATGAAGAACTTGATAATCTAACCACTAAAATTGATGAATATATTACATATGTTGCAGAAGAGTGGTTAAAAGAAAATGAATTGGCTGTTGAAAAAGGTGTTCGCACTGAAATCACAGAAAACTTTATTTTTGGTTTGAAAAATCTTTTCTCAGAAAATTACATTGATGTCCCAGAAGGAAAAGAAGATTTAGTAGTTTCATTGGAAGAAAAAACTGAAGAACTTCAAGAGCAAGTAAACACTCATTTAAAGAGAAACATGCGCTTGAAAAAACAACTTCAAGAAGAGAAAAGAAAAAATATCATTTTTGAAAAATCATCTGACCTTACAATGGCAGAAAGAGACCAGTTAGTTGGACTAACTGAATCTGTTGATTTTGAAAGTGAAGAAGAATTTGAGAAAAAAATTCAAATCATTAAAGAGCATTATTTTTCAAACAACAATGAAAGTAATGTAGAATCTAAAAATGAAGATATGGTTGAAAATGAGCAATTTGAAGCATCAACTTTAGTTGAAGATTATCATGCAGAAGCAAGTGCTCCGTCTTCAATTGATATATATAAGCAAGCAATTTCAAAATATAAGTTTTGAAAATTGAAAAAAGATATATATAAATAAATAAAAGAAAGTATTTCAATTTTTTAACAAAGGAGAACGTATGATTCTTAACGAACAAGTTCAAAAAAAATGGCAACCAATCCTTGAGCATGAGGAATTGCCAAACATCGATGATGCATACAGAAAAAGTGTGACCGCTATTCTTTTGGAAAATCAAGAAAATATGATGCGTCAACAGGCTGCTACACAAAATGGTCAAGGATTATTCTTATCAGAAAATGTTGGTGGCGCACCAATGGGTTCTGCTATGGATGCTGCTGGTGGAAGTCCTTCCGCTCAAGGTGCAAATGTAACAGGTGGTTCAGTACAATGGGTAGATCCCGTGTTGATTTCTCTTGTAAGAAGAACTATGCCAAAATTGTTGGCATATGATGTTTGTGGTGTTCAGCCAATGACATCTCCAGTAGGATTGATTTTTGCAATGCGTTCACAATACGGTTCACCAGGAACACTTGCGAATGAAGGTAGTGTTTATGATGGTTCTGGAGGAACAAATGGTGGAAAAGAAGCATTCTATGGTGAAGCAAATACAGAATATTCTTCTACTGGCACTGGAACACATAAAGCACTAGATCCTGTTTCTGATTTCTTTACTAATCCAGATACAGGAACAGGTATGGTTACATCTGCTGGTGAGCAATTGGGAAGAGGAGGCGCATTCAAAGAGATTCCTGAAATGTCATTCTCAATTGAGAAAATGTCTGTTTCTGCTGAGTCAAGAAAACTCCGTGGTCAATATACATTAGAAATGGCACAAGACTTGAAAGCAACTCATGGATTGAATGCTGAAAGCGAATTGGCAAACATTCTTTCAAATGAAATTTTGGCAGAAATTAACCGACAAGTCATTCGCACCATTTACACCGTTGCAAAACCTGGTGCAGCTAATGCAACCACACCACATACATTTGACTTACTTGTTGATTCAAATGGTAGATGGTCAGTTGAGAAGTTTAAAGGTTTGATGTTCCAAATGGAACTTGAAGCAAATCAAATTGCAAGAGAGACACGTAGAGGAAAAGGTAATGTAATTATCTGTTCTGCTGATGTTGCCTCTGCACTTCAAATGGCTGGCGTATTGGATTATTCTTCTAACTTGAAAAATAATCTAAAATCTGACGAAACCGACAATTTGTTTGCTGGTGTATTGAATGGTCAATTTAGAGTTTATATTGACCCATATCTTCCTGTTGGAGACACTGCACTTGTAACAGTTGGATATAAAGGTACATCTCCTTATGATGCTGGTATTTTCTACTGTCCATATCAGCCTCTACAAATGTTGAAAGCTCAAGATCCTAATACATTCACACCGATTATTGGTTTCATGAGCCGAGATGCAATTGTTGCAAATCCATTCTCACAAGGTCTTACCCGAGTGACTGGTAATGGTATCACTGCTAATGCAAACGTATACTATCGAAAAATGATGGTTTCAAACTTGAAGTAATAAATTAATTTTTATAATTAATTTTTTAGAAAGGGGAGGTGTTTTGCACTTCCCCTTTTTTTATTGGTGAGATATGAACTTAAAAGTGCCGTTGAGGTTCAATTCTATATTACGAACCCTATCGGGATTTTTCAGCATTTCATTGGAGTCAAATGGTTTTGCATTTTCAGTATGTGATACTGTAATGTGAGCAATTCCTTCATCTGTTCTTTCTAAATTATTCATTTCTACTGTGAATGCTTGTATGTTATCATTTTCACAAAGTTCTTTCGTAGTGATAGATATTCTTTTTCCTAGTAATTCACTAAGTTTTTCTGCAGTAGATATTGAAGGATCGTAAGCAATTGTTATATGATTTGACCGAACAATTTTATAATTAGCGTATTCTTTCACTTGATTGTATGAGTCTTCAGATAATAACACTGCATAATAACCATTTATTTTTTGTTCTTCATTGAGAAGTTTGCTAATATCTTGTATTAATTTTTTCATAGGAATATTTAAATGTTGAATTTTTTATGTGTATTAAAGAGAAGTCATTCTTATAATAAAAATGATGTTCTACATTTAAAGCAACTATTAGAAACACATTATACTAAAAAATTTAATTTCATATGTTTAAGTAGTATACCTTTGAATTTTTGTGAGTATATTTTATTAGAAGATGATTTGCCTAGATTTTGGAGTAAGTTAGAATTATTTAAAAATGTTTTTGATGGTAAAACTATTTATTTTGATTTAGATTTACATATACAAAATAACATTGATTGGCTTGATGATATTGAGATAGTAGATGATAATTTTTGGTTTTTAGAAGATTATAAATCTAGAAAAAATAATAGTATAAATTCAAGTTTAATGGCTTGGAGTGGAGATAAAACTTTTATTTATAAAAATTTTATAGGTATAAAAGATATTGTTATGAAAGAATATAAAGGCATCACTCTTTTTAAATATAGGTATAGTGACCAGTCATGGATAAAAGATCAATTATCAAATACAGATATAAAAATTAATCATTTTAATGATAATAAAGTTATTAATTATTATAATAGTTCTTTAAAAGAAAAACAAAATGCAAATATAATATTTTTTAGTGGTCGTACTAAAAAAAGAAATTGTTCTTATAGTGTAAAATATAAAATATACCATCAATTTACTAAGTTTTCAAAGATTTCTTTGGTTACAGAATATTATAATGAACATCTTGTTAAAAAACTATTAGTAGCAAAAAATGATATTGATTTTTTAAAAAATAAAATTTTATTTTATACATTTTTATTAGAATATGAAAGTATTATAAAGTCTGATGAGATATTTAATAAAATTAATCCTGATTATATTATTGAATCAAAATATAAAAATAAATTTGATTATAGAGAATTATCTTCAATTCAAAATTTAACAGAAGATTTTAGAAAAGATGTTTTGTTTATGATAGAAAATGATAAGAAAAAATTAAAACAGTTGGAAACCCAATAACTTTATAAATACAAACAATAAATTAATACATATTTTTTATTTAATAAAGGAATTATGTCAGATATTAAAAATATAATAGACAGATACTTCACTGTCTCTGAAGAATCACCTGAATTAGAAAGAGAACAAGAAAAGTCTGCTTCTTCAAGTAGACAGGCTATTCAAGATAAGATTTCGTTAAAACTTCAAGAAATTGAAGAACTAAAAAAACAATTGCGTGATATTAATGAGGACCATTTACCTGGTGAAGAATATGAATACGATTTTGAAGGAGATATGGCTAAGACTCAGCTACAAAAAGCTTGTAATGCTATTGATACATTAAAATCTATTCTTACGGATAATCAAAATTTACCAGAATGGGTACAGAGTAAAATTACGCTTGCTACTGCATATCTTGATACCGCTGCGGATTATATGAAATCAACAAAGGATAGAAAAGAAGATGAAGGTGAAAAATATCATGATGAGTATAAAGAAAAAACTCCAGAGTCAAAACCCATGATGAGAAAGATTACTCCATTTCAAGTAAAACCTATTAGCGCATCAAAACAAATGATGGGTTTTAGTATGGGTGGTGATTCTGATTACAATGATGAAATGTGAGGTATAATTAATGCAATGGTGTTCTCACAATAATACAATAGATGTAGAAGGTAGATTTGAAGTCTTTATGCTGGACGACAAAGTAACTCCTTCTGGTGGAATTGTAGATGCATTTGGTAGATTGAGAATATCAGATGCATTTACTATTTTTGATTCTCAGCATCGTTATGAAGATAATAATAGATGGAGTACAGCAAACACTGTCAATACATCTATTACACATAATCCAAATACAAGTTCATTATCATTGACTGTAGATGACCAAGCTAATAGTGAAGTCATTAGAGAAACTAAAAAGATTTTCTATTATCAACCTGGTAAATCACTTCTTGTTATGAACACATTTGCTATGAATCCTGCTAAAAGCGGACTCAGACAACGTATTGGATATTTCAATGATCAAAATGGAATTTTTTTAGAAGTTGATGACACTACTGCATATCTGGTACTTCGGTCTTATTCAACTGGAAGTGTTCAAGAAAATCGAATTGCACAGACTGATTGGAATATAGACCGTTTTGATGGAACTCAATTTTCATCAATTCGAAAAAAATATGATGTTCGTTCTGACGGTGTAGATGCCATAGATTTTACAAAATCTCAAATTTTTTGGTTAGACATTGAATGGCTAGGTGTGGGTGATGTTCGTTGTGGATTTGTAGATGGTGGTGCTTTAAAAACAGCACATATATTTCATAATGAAAATATAAATGAAGACACATACATGACAACAGCATGTTTGCCTCTAAGATATGAAATTACAAATAAAACAAATACGGCATCTTCCAGCACACTGAAACAAATTTGTTCAACTGTAGTTAGTGAAGGTGGTTTTAATCCCGACAGAAGAGCACCGACCATTTCTCATGGCAGAGATATAAATCAAACATATACACTTGCGAGTGTTGGTACATTTTACAATTTAGCTACTTTTAGATTGACAGCAGACCATTTAGATGCAATTCTTATACCAGAGAGAATTTCTGTGATGGGAGACAGCAATACAAACTATCAATTTAAAATTGTAAAAGATGCAACATTTTTAACTTCAACCGGTAATCCAATAGACTTGGTATTTGTGCCATCTGAAAACTCGGCATTAGAATATAGTATAACAGATGCTGTTGTGAATACCGGTGATGTGATAGATTCTGGCTTTATTGAAACCAAAGGAGAAGTCTCT
>Ga0075479_10001365_pt1 | contig 11037 bp, 6 predicted proteins | sample DEB08_DNA_8_FD_76341 | JGI IMG/M metagenome (GOLD analysis project Ga0075479, IMG submission 76341) | Aqueous microbial communities from the Delaware River and Bay under freshwater to marine salinity gradient to study organic matter... | ecosystem: Environmental > Aquatic > Marine > Coastal ... | reverse complement strand
GGGGGAGATACCTACCGGGTCTATGTCTCCAGCCTGTCGGCTGGCGGCCCCGCCCTTTACGACGTTTCCGGGATCGACGCACTCAGCTACACAGTGCCGGATGAATTGCCAATCGGACGATATCGTTACTGGGTGAAGGCGACCAGTGCGTTTGGCGACCAGAGTGCATGGAGTCGCCCACAGGACTTCCAGGTTGTCACCTCACCGGTCCTTTCGGGACCGTCTTCAGCAACATTCGATACTACTCCAACGTTTGACTGGACCGACATGTCGGCCGTGTTGTCGAACGGTCGACCGGGTGGGGCGACGGAATATGACTTCCGGCTTGACCAGTTGGTGGGGTCGACTCGAAACGCATTCTATATCTTCAGCAATCAAACAGAGACCTCGTTCACAGTGCCTGACGACCAGGCACTGCCGGTCGGTATCTACCAGGCTTACGTCAGAGCTCGCAGTGCTGATACTCAGGGTGACTACTCTGTGAGACTGGAGTTCTTCGTGGGAGGTCGTCCGGTTGTTCATCAGATTCCGGTCGGAACCAGTGAGCAACCGCTGATCACATGGGATGGAGTTGATGGTGCATCCAGCTACCAGGTGTTCATCGCCAACACACTCGATCCGTCGAAGGCTATTATCAATGAAGGTGGGCTTGCATCGACAACGTATCAGCCTGACTTCGCTCTGGGTAAAGGCACATTCCGTGTCTGGATCAGAGCATTCCGTGCCGACAATGGTCAGCCCGGACTGTGGAGTAAGCCGGTCGACTTCACCATTGTGGCTGCAGAAACTGATGCAGATTCCTTCTCGACCGGTGGCGTTGATATCGCCGGCGCAGATGACCTGCTTCAGCCGACCACGGCCAGCATCTCCGTGGGAATGCTTCAGGGTGAAAACGCGACGACTTCAGTCTCTGCGGAGAGCAGTGAAGCAGCAGAGTTGTCTGTTGAGTTCATGCAGCAGCCTGAGTCACGTGATGTTGAGCTGACTGAAGATGTGCTTGCGGACTGGCAGAACGAGGCATGGTGGGAAGAGGCTTCCACTGATCTCGCTGGCTCCGTGCCTGCAGCGACAAGTCCGGCAACTCCAGCAGTACAGCCGCAAAGGGAATCCCTTGTTGGCTCTGTTCTTGGCAGTGTTCTTGGCCTTGTGGCAACTCGCCGCCGCCGCAGCGAGGAGGATGCGGAAGCCTGACGAGGCACTCTGCAGACACATCGTTTCTTCCATCGAATGCGACGGGACTCCTCGGAGTCCCGTCGTTTTCTTTCCGTCCCGCGGGCTCGGTCGGGACATGGCACGGTCTTATTGTTTTCAAGTGACTGGTTCGGACCAGCAGAGAGAGTTGCAGTATGCAGGTCACAATTACCGCCGTTGGCCCCGATAATACAGGTCTGGCCGATCCGATCGTCCATTTTGTGACCGACGCAGGTGCAAACATCCACGAAATACAGATGTATGACAGGGACTCTGAGCATCTGTTTGCGATGTTATTGCGGATCGAGTGGACGGGCGGGGACCTGTCAGAGCTGCGAGACAGTATGAATCGCATTGGTCGCGAGCGAGGGTTGCAGATTCGAGTCTGGTCTCGCGGCGATGGATCGCGGCTACCGCGTCTGGCGATCTGTACGACTTACCGCACTGAACCTCCACTGGCCATCCTGCGGGCGATTCGAGATGGCCGACTGAAGGCTGAGGTTGGAGTCATGGCCGGGAATCGCAATGCTTGTCGCAGTATTGCGGAGCAGTTTGAGGTCCCTTGGGTATCAATTGGGGACGATCGAGGAAACCCGGACTACACGGAGCTGGAGCGAACGGTCGATGCCTATGACATCGACTATGTGGTACTTGCTCGCTATATGAGAGTGTTGCCGGCGGAGTTATGCTGGAAGTTTGCCGGCGGACGAATCATCAATCTGCATCATGGGCTGCTGCCGTCTTTTCCCGGTTTTCGTCCTTACGAAGATGCATTCCAGCACCATATGCTCTGCTATGGCGCAACGGTACACTTCATCGTACCGGAACTTGATGCGGGAAATCAGACGATTTACCAGGCCGCATTCAGTGTGAAGCCCGGGACTTCGGTTGAAGAGGTGAAGCGACTGGGTGAGACGGACCACGAACCGACCTGTCTGGTCGAGGGATTGCGTCGAGTCGTGGATGGTGACGTGGAATTGCACTTCCACCGCGTGGTACCGACCAACCGTTAGGGCAGCCCTATCGATGACACTCGGCTGGGCAGCCGGAATTCAGAGCGTGTTTGGCGGTTGATCTGTCACGACGGTACAGAAAAAGGAACTCGGAAAGAGAACTCATGAGTCTTAAGGAACTTTTTGGCAGCGGTCGATTTGCACTTTCGATTGAAATGTTTCCCCGAAGACGGCGCAGGGTGATGCATCCGTGCTGCGCAGTCTGGAGGATCTGTCACAATTTGGACCTGAGTTCATTTCCTGTACGTATGGTGCAGGTGGTTCGACCCAGGACCGCACAATTATGTGGTGCGAGACAATCCAGAAAAAACTGAAGATTCCAGCCATGGCGCATTTCACCTGCGTTGGCTCGAACAAAGAGCAGCTTGAAGAATGGCTGGATCGAGCGGTGGGCAGCGGGGTTCAAAACATCATGGCATTGCGAGGGGATCCGCCGCAGGGACAGGATGGCTTTCAAGTTGTCGAAGGCGGGCTGCGCTACGCAAACGAATTGGTTGAGCTGATTCGGTCCCGATACCCTGATCTGGGGATCGGTGTCGCTGGCTACCCGGAGAAGCACGCAGAGGCTCCGTCGATGGATCAGGATCTTTGCAACCTGCAGCGAAAGGTGAACAGTGGTGCTGATGCCATTTTTACACAGTTGTTTTTTCAGAATGAATGCTTTCTGAATTTCCGTGATCGGTGTGATCAAATGGGGATTCAAATTCCGCTGATTCCGGGGATCATGCCCATTACGGACTACGCCCGGATCAAAAAAATTACCGCAATGTGCGGAACCGCAGTGCCGGAGGATTTGGCAACGCAGCTTGAGGCGGCACAGGAAGATACGGACAAGCAGTTCCGGATTGGCGTGGATTTTGCCATTCGGCAATGCGAAGAGCTGATCCGTAACGGTGTGCCGGGCATCCATTTCTACGCGTTGAATCGTTCTGCGGCATGCGAACAGATTCTGGCGTCTCTGGACCTGCCGTCCCATGAGTCATGAGCGGGAGTCAATCACTTTGGATGCGGGGTCAGCGGCTGTCGAATCCGTGATCTTTGGACGCAACATCTGTTTCAGTTTTGGCGAAGAAGATCTTCGCAAGCAGATTCTTTTTGATGTTTCTTTGCGTATTAATCCGGGCGAGGTTGTCCTGTTGACCGGGCCCTCCGGATCCGGGAAGACGACATTGCTGACTCTGATCGCCGGTCTCCGGAAGATGCAGGAAGGCAACCTGCGTGTGCTTGGGCATGATCTTGAATCAGCAACAACGCGTGGTGTACTGGAACTTCGTCGCAGGATTGGCTTTATCTTTCAGGCTCACAATCTCCTGCCGTTTCTTTCAGCCCGTGAGAATGTCTCGGTGATGTTTGATCTGCATCCGGATGTGTCGCGTGCGGATGCGGCTCAGCGATCTGCAGAAATGCTGCGTGAGGTTGGACTTGAAGATCGCATGGATTACGCGGTTTCACAACTTTCCGGGGGACAGAGACAGCGAGTTGCCGTCGCGCGAGCGCTGGCCTGCGGACCGCATCTGGTTTTGGCTGACGAACCCACATCCGCTTTGGATGGTGTCACAGGCCGCGAGGTCGTCACGCTGCTTCAGCGGCTAGCCAGGGAACATCATCGACCAGTGCTGATGGTGACTCACGACCCTCGAATTCTTGATATTGCTGACCGAGTGTTGACGATGCAGGACGGTCGGATGGAAGATTCGGTCAGGTGATCCACAATTGCCTACTCCGCGGCTGGCGGATCTTGCTCGGCATTTCGGCGCGCAGTTTCGACGATGGATTGCCAGCGCGGGTGCTGATGCAGACTGCTCAAATCCGGATCCTGCTGCAGATGTTCAAAGTCTGTGAATCCTGTTGCATTTGTTTGATCCAGAAGCGCAATCGCTCGATCCGTCCACGTTTTCCGATCGTTTTCGGAGGAGTCGTTTCTTTCTGCTGCCCGTGCATAGGTGCAGGCTCCGTTGTAAAGCGCGAAATCATCCTTCGGCATTTCGGCGATCAGCGCGTCGGCTGTGTCCAGTCCCTGCTGAACATTACCCAGTCGAACATTGACCAGTGCTTTCATACTGAGGACTTCAGAATTGTCCGGCGAGAGCGTATCTGCCCGTTGAAGATCCCGCATGGATGACTCAAACTCGCCGGCATGCATTTTCACCGAACTGCTTCTGACCCAGCAGTCCGGGAGAAACGGATCCAGTTCCACCGCGAGTTGGAGCGCTGACAGTGCTGCTTTTGTGTCACCTGCTTTTCGCTGCTGGTATTCCTCAATCAACGCTCGAATTGCTGGTGACCTTGATCGCGCATTCTGTCGCTGCGTCTCCGCAAGTTCCGCGACCCACTGATTTGGGTCTCTGCAGAGCTGGTTAATGAACCGGCGACATTCGGGGTGTGTCATCATCGCCAGTTGTGACAGTGTTTGCTGCAGGAACTGCTGCCCTGTGCTGGATGCGTCCCGCGTCCCCTCAAGACTGGAAATCCTCTTTCGCGCGGCGTTGATCAGGATCGCAATGGACTGTTCAGAGGCATCCTGAGCAAGCAATTGCACTACGCCGAGCGTGTGGCGGTCGGGTTCGCCCGAAAGTACCTCCGCTGCGAATGGTTTCCATTCGGGAACCTGGTCGACGGCCATGGCTGTCAGTAATAGTCCAGTTGTTTCCGGATCCAGCTGATCTCTCGATTCCGCGATTGTTCGGAGTTGTTCGGGAGTTGCACAGGCAAGGATCGCGTCAAACGGGATCGACGGGGCTGGCCCCTTTGGCCGGCTGAGAAAATCTGCGAACAGCAATTCCGTCCACTCAGCCGGCCGCAGTCGCAGTGCTGCAAGTTGAATATTGGTACTGACGCGTCCTTCCTGAACCTGTTGCCCCAGCGTTTCAAGCAGCAATTGATCCTGAGCCGGAGACCGCTCCGTTTTTTGAAGCAGATACTTGAGCAACGCGTCTCGGGCTGGTGAATCGCCGAGTTTGGACGCTGTTTCGGTGACTTTTTGTCCGACGGATGACAGGCCGTTCACTTCGAGTGTTTCCAGAATACTGCGGATCAGAGCCGTGTTGTAGCCTCCGGAATTTCCTTGAGTAGCCGCCTCCAGATAGTCATCAATGTAGTCCTCCAGAAATGGATTCCAGCTGATGTTGGATGCCTGAAGCATCGCCTCTGCAGTGTGATGCCGCAATTCGGGACGGTGAAGACCTTCTTCCCAGATGTCGCTCAATGCGTCGACCGCATGGTCGTCAGCACGGATCGCAATTGCCAGAAGTGCGGTTGGAGCAAGCTCTGCGTTGTCACCCAGTGCGAGATCTTTCAGTGCAAGAATGGCCTCTTTTCCGGGGATAAGTCTGAGACAGGCGACGAGGTCTTGCTGAAATTCGATACTTTCACCCGAAATCCGGTTCAGGACAGGAGTTGCTTCTGTGAATGAGAGGCTGTCGATAATCCCCAGCAGTGCGGCACGTCTTACTCCGGAGTTTTCATTCCCGAGATCCGCAAACGCCTCGTCCTTCGGGATCACACGATAGACTTCGGAGAGAGAATCAAAGATCGCCTGCTGAAGATTCTCAGAGAAGAGTGAGGCCCCACGGTCAAAGGGACTGGACATTCCTCCGTTTGAACCAACGACGTTCAGTGAGAAAAAGTCAGCAGGCAACGGAGTAAATGGCGTCAAGACAGCAGCACGCGGGTTCGGGGTACCGAGCGCGTTTTGCAACCACTGTCGGACAAGCAGGGTAACTCTGCCGGCAGCGGAAGGTTCGGATGGAGAGAGAATGACTCGCCGCACGCCTGAGTCATGAAGGCTGCGCAACTGTGGACCGAGAAACCAAACGGAAAGGGGATCTGGTGAATCGTCAAGAGAGATGACTGCGAGGCATTTCTTTGGGCCAAGGTACTCCACCTTGTAACGATTCGACTCGGCAAGCCGGTCAGTCAGGCTGGTCGAGAATCTTGCGTCGCCGGCGCCTGAAAAATGAAGCCCGATGACGAGCTTTGGTAATTCGGCCGGGAAGGATTCGATCTCAACACTCAACTGGATTGGAATAGTCTGATCGGGGGCAAGCTGACCGACTGGTAGTTGACCTCCTTCTGGAAGAAGAATGCGCTGTGAAACACCGTTCATTTCCACGCTGACTGAGGGGGCTGTCATTGGGATCGCAGTGTTGCTGCTGTTGGTGACCTTCAGCAGCAGATTCAGCCGCAAAGAAAACTCTCCCCGCTGGCGAGTTGCAGATACTGTGGAACGGATCCGTGAAATATCAACCTGGAGGTCGTCCTGGTCGGCAACTGAAATGCGGCACAGACAGAAAACCAGCAGCGCTGCAGCGAATCTGGCGAACACGGGACTTCCTTTCCTTCGCGAGCAGTGAATCTTGTCGGAAGAATGCTCTTAACCACGACCTGACGGCCTCTCCAATTCTGGTCAGAAATGCCGCGCATGTGAAGTCGAGCATTCCGATTGCTCGGTGGTTTCCGATGTCAAACCGCATTTGACGTGTTTGTCTGGCCGACCTCAGAGAATTGTTGATTGCGGTGCCTGATCGGCAGGTCCGGTGGAATCAGGCGGTCGAGCCTGGGACGAAAGATCACCAGCAGCAGCAGTGGCAGATACCACATGACGTAGTGTCCGATATCCTCCGGATACCAAAGTTGTGCCGCGACGATCAGGCATGTGGAATTCCCCAGCAGGTTTTCCAGGTTTCGTGGTCGGGGCAGAACAGTGAGTGCGGTCATCATCACAAAGAACAGGGCGCCCATGACAATCCGAATGATGACCTGACTGATTTCACTTTCGCTGGCTGCAGAGTCGGCCTCCAGAAGTCGAAAGACTGTCCAATTGGCTGTTGTAATCAGCTTATCCATGAAGGACGAAGCGTCTCGCGAGATCAGTAACAGACTGCTGACAAGAACTGCAGCGACCGCAACAACCGAGGAAACAAAGCGAATCCCACCGCGTCTGCCATAGAACACCGCCCACAGCGGCAACAGGAAGACAGAGAAGAATAATGTTCCACAGGCCAGTCCAAGCAGGATCCCCGAGAGCAACGGATGTCGATAGGCCACAAAGGCCCAGATCAGACAGGCGGCCGGTAATACATGGCTAAGTTGATGAACAAAGACACCGGTGCAGGGGAGCAGCAGGTAAAGACACGCCATTGAGATACCCAGTTGGAAGCTGGCGAAATGCAGGTGACCCATGAGGACCAGTCCAGCAACGACCAGAGTGTGGGCTGCGATGACCAGCCCTCTTGCAATCCAGTCTGTTTCGGTGCGAGCCAGTCCGGCGACAATATTCCCACCAGCAGCTACCAGTGTTTCTGTCGGAGCGGGAAGAGTTTCACCGGCCTTTGACGGGTCAACAGAAACCTCCTGACGGTCAAGCAGTGCTTGTCCGAATCTCAGAGCCTGATGATTGTGTTGAGGAGGAGGCAGCAGTGCGACATGGGACATCAGGATCGCAAATGCCGGGAGACAAAGAAAAACAATCCCGCCGGTGGTCAAATTCTGGTCCAGACGAGGCCGACGTGTAAGGCGCTCATCAAGAACCAGTCTGGCGAGAAGCAGCACTGTTGAGAGCATCAGTGCGACGGGAGCCCATTGCCGGATCAAACCACGGCGATCCCACGAGGATGACTCTGCACGAGCTTCACTCCCAGCACCGGTCGGCACGGATTCGTCGGCAATGTTGCCCGCGTCCTGCTGCTGAATCTGCTCAGACAATTCGGACCGCGGGTACAGAACAGCTGCGGTCAGGCTGGCGGAAAGTGACAGCAGCAGAATCAGGTCAAGGTTGCGTATGGAAAAAAAACGGCTGAATCGAAAATAGACCGCGATCACCAACAACGCCACGTAAATCCACCACGTTGGATTTGCGAGGTCCATCGAAAGAAATGGTTGATCCGGCGTGTTCACCCGAAGTTATCCAGCTGAGTGCAGTCCATGGGAAAACTCATCGACCAGACTGCCTATGAGATATTGGCAGCAAGTCCTGTCAGGCCTCTACATCATCAGTGATTGCGACTTGCTCCTCACAAGTCAGTATTACAGGGAAACCCTTAGAGACAAACATTGAACCCTGATTTGGAGGCAATAACAAACCAATGCCGGGATTCCCTGATGGTGGCAGCCTGAGCGGCGAAGGACGATCGAGGATTTTGTTCCCGTGGGTGACGGAGAAATCCTTTCACCTCCGGCGTTTTGGGGCGTAATGGGTATTGATACAATTCGGGCTGGCGGATTTCCGAAGATTGCTGCAGGGACGCGACAGAACTCTCTACAGCTGGGCGGTCTCAACAGAGAACATCATGTTTCAGTTTTTTGCAAACCCATTTCTGCTCACGGGTCTTGCTGCGACTGCACTGCCATTCATCGCGCATTTGCTCAGCCGTCGACGCTGGGATCATGTGGAATGGGGGGCAATGCAGTTCCTTGATCTCTCACGGAAGTCACGTCGCAGGGTTCAGTTGGAAGAGCTTCTGCTGTTGCTGATACGTGCCGGACTGATTGCGTTCGTCGTTTTTGCGATCGCACGACCGTGGATACCTGGGACATGGCTGTGGGGATTTCAATCCGGAGGTGGCAGAGCGGTTGTGCTGCTCGTCGACGGCTCGACATCGATGAGTCGCAAGTCGGGGCTGTTGTCACTGCATCAACAGGCTGTGAAAGATGCTGAAGAGTTTCTTGCGACGCTGTCAGCTGAGGACAGCTGTGCACTGATCGACGCAAGAGACCAGCCCAGAGCAGTTATCGCCTCGCCCCTTCAGGATCTGCAGGCGGTCGGGAATGCACTTCGTGAACTGCCACCGCCGGCAGGCGCATGCAGTATGTTGAATGCGATTGAGAGAGCAGTTGCTTTGCTTGCAAAAACAACTGCAACATCGCGAGAGATCGTGATCTTCTCTGACTCCCAGGCTGAACCATGGCAGGCAGACAATGAGGCCGCATGGTTGCGAGTGCGTGAAATCCTGGAACTGCCCGCTGTTCCACCTCGAATCTGGATTCGGCGGCTGGACGCGAATCTGGCCATGCCGATGCACCAGATCTCAGTGGCCACACCACAATTATCAAGAGAGGTCACGGTTCCCGGATTCCCTCTGCAGATACGCAGCGTGATTCGCAATGGCGGGGACTCTGTCGCCGAGGCACGCATTCAGCTTTTGCTGAATGGTCAGCCGTTGGCTGGTGAATCGCGTCAGGTGACGATTCCCGCAAATGGAGAGATCGCTCTGGATTTTGAACATCGGCTGAGGACACTGGGATGTCAAACACTGACCGTTGCTGCGGATGGAGTGGGCGATCCTGTACCAGCCGATAACCGGAAACACGCGGTAATCCGCGTTACTGAGGCTGTCCCGGTCCTGATGATCTGTGGAAACTCTGATGGCGATATTGGGCAACGAAGTACATTCTTTGCGGAAATGGCGTTTGCCGGTCTGGAGGATGATGTCGGGTGGATTCAAACTTTGGCACGGACCGCGGATCGTGTCACCGCAGCAGATCTCGAACAGGCTGCAGTCATTATCTGCAGCGATGTGGGCCAGTTGTCCGCGGAATTGCTTGTCAGGCTTGAGGACCGCATCAGGGCAGGAGTTGGCCTGATGATTGCCTGTGGCCCCAGGACCACTCCCGAGCAGTTCAACCGTTTATGGAATTCTGAGTCACATATCCTTCCAACACTCCAATATGTGGACTCCGTCCATTACCTCCAGGATAGTGGGCTGCCCGCTGTGATCGCACCGCTGTCGATTCGTTCCGGCTGGCTTGATCGATTTCGTTCTGACCCGGGAAGGTCGTTTCTTCAGGCCGGGATTCGCAGCTGGGCAAGGTTTGCCAGTCAGCCTGTGGTTGAGGGATTGACCGATGACTACTCTGAACCGGCGGTTCTGGCTCAGTTGAGTACGGGTGATCCCGCGCTGCTGGAGTGTGTCTGCGGCGAGGGGCGAGTTTTGCTTCTGACGACCAGCATGGATCGCACCTGGACTGATTTTCCGGCCAAATCTGACTTCGTTCCTTTCCTCCATGAAGCTGTCTTTCATTTGCTGCCTTCAGGAGGCGAAAGGAACCTGGTTGTCGGCGAGCCTGTGGTTCTGCAGGACTACACCGGGGGGATGAAATTCTTTGCTGACAATCCTCGATCCGTACGTATTGAAAATCCGAACGGCGAGGCGACCGACGTGGTTGTCAGCGGTGCAGGACGCAACCGTCGTGCTGTCTTCCCGGAGACTTTCCTGCCGGGAATCTACACTGCACGTTTGGCTGAAACACCAGCCGAGATGTTTGTGGTACAGAGCGGTGAGTCAGAAGATCGGTTGCAGCTTCTGCAGAAAGAGGATCTCAGCAGCATTACATCAAACGGTTCATTGCAGTTTGTTGAGAGTCTGAACGATTTGCGGCAGGAGATGTATGAAGGCGAGGTCAGTCTCGAGTTGTGGGCTGCGATGCTGGTGTGTTTCCTACTTCTGCTGCTGGCCGAAGGGCTTGCGACCCGACGTGCTGTACAGGCATTGGAGACTGCGGCCAGCTGACCTGCAGAGGTATTTTGTGAGGGAGACTGTGAAATCCCGGTGGTGTGAAGTCTGCAGGTCAGACCGTCACTGCTTCCAGGGTTTGGGATGCAACACGCATCACATTTTCACCGACGATCAGCCGGATTTCATCGTCTGTAAATCCTCTCTGGACCAGACCCACCGTAAACATTGGCCAGTTGGTCCACGAAATTGAGTTTCTCATTTCGGGCGTTTCCGAAAAACTGTCTGCGGGCCACAGAGAGCGAAACGCCGCCCGACGTCTTCTTGGGGGAACTGTGCCGTCTGCGGGCAGTCGGAAGGGTGATGCTGCGGCGACATCTGTC
>Ga0075479_10001363_pt1 | contig 11054 bp, 9 predicted proteins | sample DEB08_DNA_8_FD_76341 | JGI IMG/M metagenome (GOLD analysis project Ga0075479, IMG submission 76341) | Aqueous microbial communities from the Delaware River and Bay under freshwater to marine salinity gradient to study organic matter... | ecosystem: Environmental > Aquatic > Marine > Coastal ... | reverse complement strand
CTCCCGCAGTTCATACAACTCGTGCAATGGAACTGGCAGACCGCGGCGTGGCGGACGAAGCGTGGAAAAGTTTTCCGGAGAATAGGTGCCATCGGGCCAACGATGACAACCACCCACATAATCACTGGAGAAACTCCCGGCGTTGTTGCTGTCCCCGTTGCGCATTTGCACAGGGCCATCGGTCATCGGCTTTACCGTATAATGCAGGGTCCACCGGGGTTGCGGGTCAAAGTTCAGGAACCGTGCCAGGAGAGCATAGCGACCCGCATCATAGCCATCAGGTTTTGGAAAAGCGATCTTGTCGCGTGCTTTCGTCAGTTGCATCCGAAAGTTATAAGCCTGAACCCGATAATCACCATCGCCTGGTTTACCGTAGGGTTCCGATGAGATCCCGGGAAGCAATCCGGACTTCGGATCACCGGGCTTGACGTAAGGACTGATGGGTAATCCACAGAACTGGTAGACACCCTTCCACGACACCTGCTGCCACTGCCCGGCCAGTGATTCATTGTAAGCACTCTGCGGTTCGCGACCGACGGTGTAGGAGACATTAGCGGCAGCCAGGAGATCGCCCTCATAGCTTCCGTCCACGAACACCTTTGCCGTGATCGTCTCACCCGTCTCAAGAGTGATTGAGACCAGCTTCCCTTTTTTCATTTCGACCGCCGTCAGGAAGCGATTCTGGAGGACCTTGACGCCGGCTTCCGAAAGCATCTTTCGAAACGTCCGCTCGGCAACTGATGGCGTCAAGGGACGAGCACGGTCGAAAAACGCTTTGGAAATCCCCCCGACCGTATGCTTTTTTCCCCAATCGACTGCCGTCAGGCCACCGCTGGTCAACCCACCTACAAAGCCATTGTTCGAGACCAGGATAGCCCGTTTCCCCATGCGTGCTGCCTGAAGCGTCGCAGCAAAGCTGGCGGGCGTGCCGCCGTAAGCGACGACATCGCACTCGATTTGCTTCGGCTCCCCGGGTTCGACCTGTCGATAATAATGGAGATCGCCAGCATGCGTCACGGTGCAGAAGCAAGCAACAGTTACTGCAATCAGAATAATTGATTTCATTTTTACTTTTCCTTTAATTCACTTTGATTTTGCCAGTTTATGTTCGTCAAACATAGGCATCTGGTCACGCTCGCGCTGTTACTCATATCAACTTCCATGGTCCTTCCTTTTATTGTCCCATTCCATGCTTGTTTAGATAAATCCTAACCTGGAGAGTAAGCCTCAATTTTAGTGTAAATTTAATATCGTATATACTGCTTTCAAATACGCAATAATGAGTTATCTTATTGCATTATTGAAATTATCTTAAGTAAAAAAATGCCAAAAATTGCAGTAAAAAATGAACTTTATTGGCCATACCGGCACCATTATGACTTAACTAAGGGTATTGAAAAATACGCCGAAGAGCATGACTGGGAACTGGAGATTCTGCCACATCCAGAATCACGAATCAAACGAGGTATCCATTTTGATGGTATTGTCGGGCGGATTGATGAAGAATGTCTGAAGGTTACCAGAGAAAAACAAATCCCGGTTGTAAACACCTGGATGTCTTCACCGGTCGCCGCAGAGTCACCTGGTGTTTTTATTGACCCGGAAAAGGGTGGTTATATGGCGATAGAACATCTTTATAGTAGAGGACATCGCCGTTTTGTGTGTTTTGGCTGGCGTGGCCGTAAAGCCCCACAGGGCTTTTATCATGGCGCAGAGTGTGCAGCAAAAAAATTGAATTGCCCAATCAAAAAATACCTTATTAAAGCCAATTTCGGAGCCAATTTCGAAGCCTCAAGTCAAGCTTGGGAAGAGTTGATTCAAATTATAGAAGCAGCAGCAGCAGACTTTCAAGCACCATTAGGTATACTGGCCACTGCAGATTCTATTGCCCGGGTGCTTGTCAGTGAACTCCAGGTTATGGGTTGGTCCGTACCTGAAGATATCGCGATTATAGGAATAGGTAATGAAGACCTCTTATGCGAAGCACAACCAACGCTCTCAAGTATAGATGTGGACTCAGTGTCCATCGGCTACAAGGCTGCTGAGTTACTTGATCAACTCCTTCAAGGTGAAAAGCTGGATCTAAAGCCAATTCACGTGCCACCAAAAATGCTCTACCCCAGACAGACGACCGATGTCTTTCTTAGCAAAAATGAACGTGTGTCTAAAGCCATGCGCTATATTGTTGATCATGCCCATGAGCTAATCACAGTTGTCGATATTGCCAATGCTGCCGGCATAACCCAACAAGGTTTAAACGTGCTCTTTCATCGTGAACTGGGTCATAGTATCCAAAAAGAATTAAATCGCCTTCGCATAGAACACTTCAAACGACTTCTGAAAGAAAAAGGGAATAGACCGATTAGCCAACTTTACAAACTAACTGGTTTTGGCTCACATTCACAACTTTACCGAGCATTTCATAGTAGCACTGGAATGAGTCCTGGTGAATACCAAAAACAGCAAAGCGGGATGCTGAAGTAAAAGCCGACATTATTGAATTGTTTCTGCAAAGTGATGTTCAGTAAATCTAGTAGGGGGGAAATTTCAAGTTTCCGATTTTTCTCTGCACCGAATCCTTTGATGATCAGCTTCTCATCCGTGGCAGAAACAAATGAATAGGTACTCTTTTTTAACTATGATATTTCCTCACCTGATGACCTGATAGGAAACTTGTAGAGGAAGACTTAAGTGATGCTTCTGGTGAAGAGTTTACTGGGGAAGGTGGACTGGATTTAGCAGATTAGTTATGAACATCGCCATTAGCTTCAGCGTACTTTTCAATACTCTTAGTTATGTCATAAACGTGCCGATATGGCCAATAGAGTTCATTTTTAACTGCGATATTTGGCATTTTTTTTTCACTCAAAGATATTTCATTAATGCAATAATATAACTCAATATTGCGACTTCTTAAATCCTTTGGAAAGACTTATGTTAGATTGTCTAATATTTTTGTTTTTTGATTAAAGTTTATATAGGGAGTTTAAAGATAAAACCAACCAAATCAGGTAGTCGCATCTTTATTCTTAATGGGAGCAATATGAAAATTTTTCTTTTATTGATGATTTTATTTTCTGGTTTAGCCACTGCCGAGAACGCAACTCTAAAACCAGGAGTGTTTTATGTGTAGGAAATTTACTTTAATCGAACTTTTAATCGTTATCGCAATTATTGGAATTTTGGCATCTATGTTACTCCCAGCATTGGCTAATGCCCGGGAAAAAGTAAAGATTGCCGTGGAAGTCTCAAACAGGAAACAATTAATGGTGGCAACAACTCTATATGCCGACGACAATTCCAGTTTATTACCGGACAGAGATGACACTTTCCAGGACTTACATACCGTGAACCATGGCGGAAGAGACAATAATATCAGACTGCTCGAAGCTTATTCCGGCTCTAAAGATTATGACGTCAGAGAGAAAATGCTTTTTTGTGACAGTACTTTAAACAAAGTTAGAAACCAGCAAACAGCAGTTCCAAACTATTCATACGATAATGCTACAGTTCAATATAATAACCCTGGTGCAGGAATTGTCTTAATTCCAGACTTCACAATAAAAACTTTAGAAATTGGTGAGCCTGATAACGCAGTGTGGAACTGCATGTCACTTGTGAAGAATAACGTTGATTATTTTGGACATGATACACCGATTATCGAGTCCGGCTTTCAAAAAGGAGCATCAACGGCTTTTCTCGATGGGGCCGCACAATGGATGAGGAAAGAAACATTTGAGCCCTTCTATATGAGCAATAACAATACCTTTTTCATTCCACTGAAATAAGTTTTAATTCAAGGAGACTTAATGAATAATTCAGATAGCAGTCGCAGAAACTTCCTTAAACTTTCAGTCGCAGGGATGGCTATAGCCGGAACGTCTAATGTCACTCTAGCAGCAAACAGTGAGAGTTCTGCCAAGGCCAAACCGATGGATATCGTCTCTGAAGTAGATGCTGAAGTAAAAGCCGACGTTATTGAATTGTTTCTGCAAAGTGATGTTCAGTAAATCTAGGGGGAAATTTCAAGCTTCCGGTTTTTATCTGCACCGAATCCTTTGATGATCAGCTTCTCATCCGTGGCAGAAACAAATTAATTGGTGCTCTTTTTTAACCATGATATTTCCTCACCTGATGACCTGATAGGAAACTTGTAGAGGAAGGCTTAAGTGATGCTTCTGGTGAAGGCTTTACTGGGAGGTGGGCTGGATTTAGCAGATTAGCTATGAACATCGCCATTAGCTTCAGTGTACTTTTCAATACTCTTAGTTATGCCATAAATGTGCCGATATGGCCAATAGAGTTCATTTTTAACTGCGATATTTGGCACTTTTTTTCTACTTAATAATGTTTCAATAATACAATAATATAACTCAATATTGCGACTTCTTAAATCCTTTGGAAAGACTTATGTTAGTTTATCTAATATTTTTGTTTTAATTTAAAGTTTATAGAGGGAGTTTAAATGATAAAACCAACCAAATCAGGTAGTCGCAACTTTATTCTTAATGGGAGCAATATGAAAATTTTTCTTTTATTGATGATTTTATTTTCTGGTTTAGCCACTGCCGAGAACGCAACTCTGGAATACAAACGTCTCTATATACTTAGAAACATTCTTGTATCGCATTTAGGAGACATTTCCTTTTTCATGGTTGAAAAAGCAGAAAAATATTATCCGGAAAAACTTTCTGTTTTTATTGACTCAAAGAGAGGTAAAATTCCATTGAAGATAGCCGAAGACGGGGCTTTTGATTTTCCGCTAGACAAAGGACTCTTGGAAGAGAGCCCACTTCTTCGAGCTAACAGGCCGCAAGGGGATGTTAGTGTAAAATTCTTCTGGAGATGGGCCGAAAATAAAATCGAAGCACTTAGCGATACTCCTGTTGTCGTCGATGAGAAAAATTATTTCTCTTACGATAGAATTAAGCTGATTTCTAGCAAAATTCATAAACTGACCGAAGGTATTTTAGGTAAAACTGATGACGTATGGATTCTTGACGCTGTTAATAATATTGCTGATTCAATAGAATCTGGTGTGATGAGGTATGAGTACAGCCTGGACGGTAAACCCGTAGCAGCGGAGCTTCTGATTAAGAACGGTGATAAGAAGGAACTCTTTAAGAGTAAATCGGGAAAAATTTACATTAGCTGCAGGAAATTAAAAAAGGGAGCTCAAGTTTTTTATAATGTGGAGTCAAACAAGGTAACTGTCAGCCTTGGTTACGAGACGCAGAATTCATTCTTCAGACAATATGTTGCCAAGGACAATCATGAAAAAGGAGAGAATGAAATTTTATTTGACCTCCTGTTTAATAATATTCTGTCCAACAAAAATCTTTTATCCCATCTCAAAGTGTTTAATTATTTGAAGCATGGAACTCTAAAGAGTCATAATAGTAAAAGACTTGCATATCTTGGAGCGTGTTATCTTTACGGTTATGGGGGTGAACGGGATTATGATAAAGGTATCGAGCTACTTAAGGAAGCTGTAAAACAAAACGAGCGTAGAGCGTATCAGATTCTAGCGGAAGATTATATGGTCAAGAAACAGTATGAAAAAGCTTATCCAATTATAAAAAAACTTTCTGAAGAGGGCTGTGCCACATCACAGTACCATTACGCTATGGTTATTATGTACGGTAAGGTTATCGAAAAGGATCTGACGGAATGTAATAAATGGCTGAGAAAAGCTGCTGAAAACGGAATCTCATTAGCTCAGAAGGAGTATGCAATTCACCTTTTATTCGGTAAAGGTTTGAAGAAGGATAAATCAAAGGCAGTGGAGTGGCTGGTTAAGTCTGCCGCCCAAGGTGATGCGGAGTCACAATTCATTCTTGGTTGTGAGTATATTCGTGATGAGTCTCTTGGTAAATCAGAGAAAGAAGGTATTGAAATGATCAAGAAATCGGCATTAAACGGTTATGCTGAAGCTCAGTACATGCTTGGTCGTGCCTATCATAAAGGATACAGATCCATCGCTCAGGATTACCGTAAGGCACTTTTCTACTTTAAAAAAGCCGCAGCTCAAAAGTATTTGGATGCTGAAGTAAAAGCCGAAGTTATTGAATTGTTTCTGCAAAGTGATGTTCAGTAAATCTAGGGGAAAATTTCAAGCTTCTGGTTTTTCTCTGCACCTAATCCTTTGATGATCAGCTTCTCATCCGTGGCAGAAGTAAATGAATAGGTGCTCTTTTTTAGCCATGATATTTCCTCACCTGATATTCATCTATACCGACTTGTTAGGAAACTTGTAGAGGAAGGCTTAAGTGATGCTTCTGGTGAAGGCTTTACTGGGAGGTGGGCTGGATTTAGCAGATTAGCTATGAACATCGCCATTAGCTTCAGCGTACTTTTCAATATTCTTAGTTATGTCATAAACGTGCCGATTTGGCCAATAAAGTTCATTTTTAACTGCGATATTTGGCATTTTTACTAATTAAGACTATTTCAATAATGCAATAATATAACTCAATATTGCGACTTCTTAAATCCTTTGGAAAGACTTATGTTAAATTATCTAATATTTTTGTTTTTTGATTAAAGTTTATATAGGGAGTTTAAATGATAAAACCAACACATCAGACAGTCATCATTCTTATATTCAGCTTTCTACTCTCTTGTGGGAACTTGATCGCCGACAAAGCGCCCATGTCTAAGGAGGAAATGGAAAAGGACTCCATCCTTATCGTCTCAGGAGAAACTCTTTCCGTTTCCAGGGATCAGGGAGCTAGCATTCGGATCCTCCTGAAGGTTAAGAAAGTTCTTAAGGGCAAGGATGTAATGCTAGGAGAAACGATAAAAATAGCTGCCGTGGGCCAACGTGGATTCTTTAGAGGGGGTAAACAAATTGTTCCTATAGGACCAGGGGGGCACGATAATATCCCCAAAAAAGGCGATCGGGTTTTGATATATCTCGAAAAGAAATATGCAGGCCACTATGAGCCATGCCTCCCCAACGGGATCAATCATTGGAAACTGCCCGCTTGTGATCCAGTGCCCACGGCCAGGTGGCTCACTTCCCTCTACACCCTGCAAAAGGGCAAGCTTGCCTTCGATGCAGAAAATACCAATCGCCTTAATGGCCAGATTTCGCTGGCGGCGAAAGCCAAGGTCAGCCTGGGCGACGACGGGTACATCATCATCGACCAGGAAGGTTTTATGCCTGTCAGCTACAAACAATCGGCAGGTTATGAAACTTTTTACATCACGACTCCTCTTACCATCGGCAGTCGGATCTTGGACGATTATGTTCCTTATGACAAAGATATCGTGGTAGAAGAGGATCCTTCGATGTTCCGCAAGCTTGGAGAAGCCTTGCATGATCACTTCACAGGTCTTGCCACGAAGAAACCCATTCATCATCGTGTCGAGGACATCTTTAGCTATCCCTCCGACCACTATATCTGGGAGGTGGGAGCCTCAACAGTGTTTCTCAAAGCGTACCAGGGAAACGACTCTCATGGTCTGATGCTAAGGGTTTGCTCTAAAGCGACCGAACTGGGACGGGCAGAGATCGCGCGTCAGCGATACGTGATCTCCGAAGCCAAGAGCTCGGCGAAGAAAGAGGTTTTTCCAGGCTGGGGTGAACCACTGGAGATCACGAAGGACAGACAAGCCAAATAGTATAAGATGAGAAAGTACTGCAACCAATTGCTGATCAACTACGAGACATCTAAGTTTATGAAAGTTTCCATCATCACTCACAACTTGAAGTACACTGAGCCGCAGTGGATGCATCTTCTTTTAACTCAACAAGCAGGCATATGAGCAAAAATCGTAAAAGATCAGGAGGTGTACTCGCAGAGTATGATCGCGAATACCTCGAACGAATGGAGAGCATCAGAAGGAAGGAAAATCCTTTTGATCCTTCATTATTAGACGATCCTGTAGCAACGGAGACGGGATGGGATTGCGTAGGTAGCGGATACACCAATATTGCCACGCACAAGTTGGTTGAGGTTACTTCGCAGCGGCTTGAATTTCGGTCAACGCTCAAGGCCTATGCGGCAGCTGGTGTGTTTCTGTTAATTGGCGTGGGCCTCTTCGGTCATGCTGTCAAGAGTTCTTCCTCTCTTCTGTTCGGTGTCCTCTTTTTCGGCATAGGCGTACTCATGATGTACTTTGGATCAATTCCTTTCGTGTTTGATAAACGAGAAGGATATCTCTGGAAAGGCCGCAAGAAGCCAGAGAGTGATGCTGTGGAGAAACATTCACCCAGGAAGATTGCCCAGATTGATGAAGTTCATGCGATACAACTTCTCCATGAATTCGTCAAAAGAACGTCAAATGGGCCGGGGCCAAGGTGGGTTAGCACCTATGAAATGAACATTGTCATGGGCGATGGATCACGCGTTACAATGGTACGACACTGTGATAAGGAAAGTCTGTTAAAGGATGCCGCAAAACTGAGCGCCTTCTTAGGTAAACGAATATGGAATGCGGCGTGAAGAATAATTTAACATGAAGACTATCCCATTAGTGATGAATTCATCTTCCATGAAGTAATAAACCAGAAAACAAAGAGGAAATAATGAAAATGTCAGTTTATAAAGTCACAACTAAGAAAAAGAACATTAAGAGCGTTATTTTTATCTCAGCAATCTGTTTTAGTTTGGCAGTCGGTTGTGTAAGCGAAAAAAACCTCATGAGCCCCGGCGATATGGGGAAAAGTTTAAAACAGGAATTAGAGAGCGACGGGGATGCATTGGATGTCTTAAAACAGGAATTAGAGAGCGACGGGGATGCATTGGATGTCTCAAATCAGGAATTAGAGAGCGACGGGGATGCATTGGATGTCTCAAATCAGGAATTAGAGAGCAAAAAAGAAACTGTAAAAAATTTTTTACAAGCTACTGAATTTCACGAGAGGCATGTAAAAAATACCGAAGTTGAAGTTAAACCTGCAGACGAGAAAAGTTCTAAAGCCTATAGCCGTCATATTTACTTCAAGCTTCCTCTACAACAGCCTCAATTTCATTGGACCTTTTTGGAAAAGAATAAGTTCTTTGAAGGTGAATTAAAGCTGATAATAACCACACCTGAACAAACAAAGAGAGAAATCCTTGTTTTTAAAGATGGAGTTTTGTCGGAGAATTGGAGACCAATATCCAAAGCAATATATCCTAATTCTGTTAATTTTGCCTTTCACTCACAAAAGCAGTATCTAGTATCAGAAATGGACAAAGTGCAAATTATCCTCAAAAACAAAAATGATGTAAAGGGGATAGGCGCTGATTCAAAGGGCATACTCAAAGCTGGTACTTATATATCTACTAGTCAATTCGATATTTTTCATCTTGAGGAACGAACAGGCAAAAAAGATCGTTTTGCTTTTTTGGTAAAAGATCAATGGCATACTCTTTGGACTATGGAGAAAACATCTGATAAAGGATGGATGGCAAATAGGTAGAGTATATGGTTGACGATTGAGAAGTACCTCAACTCCAGATTGCTGGAGCTTCAATTCCACAGGGTATCTCAGGGTGAGGGCACCCTTGATAAGGTATTTGAGTTCCAGAGCACGCTTCTGTCCACAAGGGAATTCATCAACCCATTGTCACAAGAGAAAAGAAATATGGGAGCTCGGGCGGAATTGGTAGTGACCCATGGAAGCGTGAACAAGTTAATGAAACAGCTCCCAGCAGACCAAATAAAGAAAGGTCGACCTAACTTTTTCGTTGTTCTTGTCGACGATATGGTCTTTTCGTTATTGGGGGCTTATTGCGTTGAGATCAAAACGCCCAATCTTGTCGCTGGGAAAGCAAGAAGAAAAAGGCTGGAAAAAATTTATCAGTACTAACTGATTGAAAGAAAAAACTTTATAAGGAAAGCATTTTATGAAAAAAAAGTTATTTATCCTAACAGCAGTTTTATCAAGCATTCTTCTTGCCCAAGAGTCAATTATTCAAACCACAGGAAATATAACTGAAAAAGGTAATGCAAAAGTATATGGTGATGGGCTCGTTCTTAACGATGGTGTTAGAGCAGTCTATATGTCAAAAGCTGCAATTAAAAGCCTGCAAAAATCAAAAAATAATTCAAAGCTCATTGTTTTTAATTTAAACGAAAAATTGGTTCAAGAAGCCAAGAGAAAAGACAGACCAAAAGTCAGTTTGGTGGTATCTGAAATTAAATGGTTAAAAAGTACACTTAAGGTTCCAGGTGCTCGAACAGTATCATGTAAAGATCCTAAACTTGGGCTAATTAAAATTGACTTGATACCTGTTCGGGTTACCCCAAAAATGACTCATTTTATGGGGATCAATTACGACTGGGAATTGGCGTTTCCACATCGTAGAGGAGTTGCAGGTTTAACTTACTTGATTGGACCTGCAATCAATGCAATGGGTCAAAATGGGCTGCTACATGCTGCCAGGTTTTCTAGTCAAGCTGGTGATATTGCCACTGCACGAAGATATCTCGATCAGGCTTTTAAGTTGATTGGTAATAAGGCTGAATATGAAAAAGAAGAAAAAGCTTTGGTGCTCAAATCAGTAAGTTTAACTTTAGAAAGAGCTCAAATTGCAACACAAAATGGTTATCTCATTTCTGGTATGCAACTGATTAAAAACTTGCGCATACCAGCTAAGTATTCTAATGAACCTGAGATTAGTGAATTCTTAAAAAAACAAAAAGAAGCAAATGACGAAATTAATAATTTTCTGCATCTTGCTAAAACCTGGAGAAGCAGGGGGATTACTGGTAATTATTCATATAAGAGATTTCAACTTGCTGACAGGCTTTATACTAAATTTAAGAATAAAAATGAGCTGACTAAAGATGTCTTAAAAGCCCTCTTTGAACCTTGGGCTGAGGACTTAGAAGAGATTGAATTTTCTATTGCTACAGTTAAGGAGGGCATTGTACTTGCTACTCAAACGGCTGAGTTTTTTTCAAAGGTTCGACAGTTAAATGATCAATCCTTGACTATTAAACCTGAATCCGTGAGAGATTTTTACCTTAGTTAGAAAAATAGTATATTTTCGCAAGAACTTTAATTTTTTGTTATCATTCACAAGAATTTTCATTTTCTTAGCTGCAGCTAACAAACT
>Ga0075479_10001361_pt1 | contig 11062 bp, 8 predicted proteins | sample DEB08_DNA_8_FD_76341 | JGI IMG/M metagenome (GOLD analysis project Ga0075479, IMG submission 76341) | Aqueous microbial communities from the Delaware River and Bay under freshwater to marine salinity gradient to study organic matter... | ecosystem: Environmental > Aquatic > Marine > Coastal ... | reverse complement strand
GGTTTGAATGTGCCTGCTTTAGAGAGTTATGCATACGGAGCCTCAAAGGCAGCGGTTCATCATTTGACTAGAGTGCAAGCAAAAAGATTGGTTAGAGAGAATATTTTGGTCAATGCAATAGCGCCAGGTCCATATGAATCTATGATGTTAGGTGCTGCAGTAAATCATGATTATTCATTAATAGAGTCAAGAAACCCTAGAAAACGAATTGGTTCTCCTGAAGATATAGCAGGTTTAGTGCTTTTCTTGTGCTCAAGAGCTGGGGCTTATACCGTTGGCGCGGTTATACCTTCAGATGGAGGGTTGGTTGGTACAGCAGGTCATGATCTGAGCCAGTCATGAGTCTGTACGAAAAATATTTTTTACCTAAACTGCTAGACTGCTGTTGTGGCATGGAGGGCTTTCAAAAAAAGAGAGCTCAAATCATCCCTAAAGCTCATGGAAGAGTTTTGGAAATAGGGGTAGGCTCAGGATTAAATTTTGATTTTTATGATTTTGATAGAGTCTCTGAGATAGTGGGAGTTGATCCAGCTCCTAGTTCAGTGGCTATTGCAAAATCGAGGGCTTCAAACTTTAACTCTAAAATTTCTTTTATTGAGGCATCAGCAGAATCCATTGATCTAGAATCAGCAACATTTGATAGTGTTGTCATAGGATTTAGTTTATGTACTATCTCAGATCCCATCATGGCTCTAGCGGAGGCTCGCAGACTGCTTAAGCCAGGCGGCTCATTATTTTTTATGGAGCATGGATTAGCCCCTGAGCCAAACGTTCAAAAATGGCAGCATCGAATAACACCTTTGTGGAATAAAATTGCTGGTGGGTGCAATCTAAATAGAAATATTGAAGAATTGATTCTGTCTGGAGGATTCGAATTTAAGGATTTAAAGAAAAAGTATATCAAAGGGCCAAAAATAGCTTCCTTTTTATATTATGGCGAAGCGCCTAAAGTCTAAATTGAGCTTACTTCTTTAAAAGATTCGATAATAAGATTTCTCATCCATATGTGTGATCCATCATTATCATCACTGGTATGCCAAATCAGATATTGCTCAAGAGCAGGAACATTGATAGGTATTTCAATGAAGCTAAGCCCATGTTTTTTTGCAAAAGTCTCAGAACAAAGTAAACATAAATCGGTTGAGCGAACTATTTCTGGAGTCACTTGATAATGCTGAGATCTAAGGGCAATCTCAGGCTGTAATTGCATCTTTTGCATTTCCATTTCTACAACAGAGGCACCTCTTTTTCTATTCGAGATGTTGATATATTTTAATTTCATTATTTCGTCTAAGTCTATATTTGAAAGCTTGGAGACAGGATGATTGGCGCGGTGAGCTACAACAAATCGATCAGAAAAAACTTTAATTGAATTTGTGTCTTTTGAGTTGGGTATGAAAGGATCTACAGCAAAACTCAATTCGTTTGTTGCTAGGGCATGAGGCACCTGATCTCTGGCAGAGTAATAGCATTCGAGTTTGATGCTTGGAGCTTGCTTTTCTATTTTGCCCATAAGAATTGCAAGAATTCGACCCTCATTGATATCACCAAGAGAAATCCTAAAAGTTTTTTGGCTAGTCGCCGGATCAAACTCATCGGGCTCATTGACACTTTTTTGCATGAGTTGAAGAGCATTTTGAATATCTTTGATAATATTCTCGGTTTTTTGCGTGGGCACCATGCCGCTACCAGTTCTTACAAATAACTCATCATCAAATTTTTCTCTTAATCTTGACAGGGCATTCGATACAGCAGGCTGTGTAATTCCAACCACTTCTGCTGCTTTAGTGAGACTGCCCTCGGTGTAGATAGAGTTCATGATGACAAAAAGATTTAAATCAAAAGAACTTATTTTCATTTTTGCCTGATCCTGTAGCGCTGCATCAAGTTTGCAGTTATGATAATTACTAAATTAAAAACTAATAATAAAGTTAATTTGTAATATTCACAATACTTATATTGTAAATAACATCTGTTAATAAAAGGATAATCATGCGAGATTTAAGACCAGAAGTTCAAGCATTTCTTGATCGAGTGCAAGAGTTTATAGATACTGAGATTAGGCCTAATGAAGCCAAATATGCCCAGCAAACTGAAGAAGGTGGTAGGTGGTGTGTTCCACCCATCATGGAAGAAATGAAAGCGAAGGCAAAAGCAGAAGGCTTATGGAATTTCTTTTTGCCTGGATATGAAGGAGAATTTGGCACTGGTTTGAGTAATTTTGAATACTCTCATCTGGCAGAAAAAATGGGAGCAGTCGGAATAGCTTCAGAGGTTTTCAATTGTTCCGCGCCTGATACTGGCAACATGGAAGTGCTCGAAAGGTATGGTTCTGAGGAGCAGAAAGAAACATGGTTAAAGCCTTTATTAGCAGGAGAGATTAGATCGGCTTTTGGTATGACTGAGCCTGGGGTCGCTTCTTCGGATGCGACCAATATGGCTGCTACTGCAGTTCTTGAAGGTGACGAGTATGTGATTAATGGTGAGAAATGGTGGACGTCAGGTGCTGGAGACCCTCGATGTAAAATAATCGTGTTTATGTGTGTAACTGATCAAGACCCAGATTCTCCAAGACACAAAAGACATTCTCAAATTCTTGTTCCAATGGATTCTGAGGGAATTGAAGTAAGAAAGATGATGGAGGTTTTTGGTTGGGATGATGCTCCTCATGGCCATGCGCATCTAAAATTCACCAATGTTAGAGTTCCGAAAAGCAACATGATTCTTGGTGAAGGTCGTGGCTTCGAAATTGCCCAAGGGCGCCTTGGACCTGGAAGAATTCATCACTGTATGCGAGCTGTTGGTTTAGGTGAAAGAGCTTTGCAAATGATGTGTGAAAGATCTCAAAGCAGAGTTGCTTTTGGTAAACCCCTATCTCAGCTAGGAGGCAACATGGATATTATTGCCAATTCAAGAATTGAGTTAAACATGGCAAGACTCCTAACTTTGCAAGCTGCACACATGATGGATACTGTTGGCAATAAAGTTGCTGCTAGTGAGATTGCTCAAATCAAAGTCATTGTTCCAAACATTGTTTGTGATGTGATTGATCGAGCCATTCAGATGCATGGCGGTGCAGGAGTATCTCAAGTTTTTCCACTGGCAAGAATGTATGCGGGTATGAGAACATTGAGACTTGCTGACGGTCCGGATGAAGTCCACAGACGAGCAGTTGCAAGGTATGAACTAGGTAAATATCCAACCTAAGTGTGGCTTTATCAAATAATTTAATTTTTTACGATACCGAGACAACTGGACTAATTAAAGACTTTGCTCAAATACTCCAGTGCGGATCAATTCAAGCCAATCGTAATTTAGAAATTCAAGATGAGCAGAATTTAGGCTGCGCTCCTCTGCCATGGGCAATCCCCCATCCGATGGCCATGGTTACCAATAAGAAAACTCATCTTTTTAACTCCAACGTTTCCCATTACGAAATGATGCGAGACCTTAATCGTCAATGGCGACAGTGGACCATAGATGAACCCGCAGTTTTTATAACATACAACGGCATGGCCTATGATGAAGAGCTGATCAGAAGACAGTTTTATTGGAATCTATTTGAGTCTTACCTTACCAATACCAATGGAAATAGTAGGCTTGACCTTTTATTGATGATGCACAATATTGCTGCTTTTTCGCCAGATTTATTAAATATTCCACTTTATGAGGGCGGTCCTGCAATTAGTTTAAAACAAGCAGATATAGCTGAGGCTAATGGAATTGAAATCGGGGACGCACATGATGCAATTGCTGACTGTAAATTAATGATCTCTCTTCTAGAAATTATTAACAAGAAAAAACCAGAGTTAATAGATTTTTTTCTTAGCATTTCTTCTAAGGCAGGAGTCAATGAAGCTGTCCAACAGCCAGGTTTTTTAGGATTAGGGGAAGTCTTTAGGCGTGAGGTTTTTAGATATCCTGTTGTGCCTTGCGGTAGCAGTGCACCCAATGACTTAATGTTTTTTGATTTAAGTTTTGAGCCTGATGAAATTTTTGGTCTTGATACCCAAGAAATATATTCCCTAGTTCAAAAACCTGGAAAAACAGGCCCCTTTAAAAAATATGGCATTAACAAAACCATACCCATATGCCCCAGCTCCATGATTGATGATAAAAATTCTTTTGATATGGAATTTACCATTTTAGAAAATCGGGCCAAGCAAGTTAGAGACAATCTTGATTTTCAAGCGCTTGTTAGCCAAGCCATGGCAGACAAAATTAATAATTGGAATAATGAATATGATCATATTGAGCAGATGATTTATGCCGGAGGTTTTCCTTCCAAAGAAGACAAGGATTTAATGGCTGACTTTCATCGCATTGATTCAGCTGAGGAGAGAATAAAAATTTGCCGCAATATAAGTGATGATCGTCATAGGCTATTTGCAGAAAGGTTAATCTGTCAGTTTTACCCGCAGGTTGCCCCAGAAGATATGATGAATCGTTATCAATCTCTTATTAATCAGCGTCTTAATGAAGAGGGCCCTTGGGGTTCTATGAGCAAAGTTATGACGGAGCTTGAAAAACTCTTAGATAAAGACAATACATCAGAGACTCAGTCTATCTTAGAAGAAACTAAAAATTTTTTAGTTCAAAGAGCCAATGCAAATGTTTGATTTATTTGCTTATGTAAATAGATGCATAAACACTCACTGATTGTATAATATTCCAATATTTAGACCCGTAGCTCAGTTTTGGTTAGAGCGTCGCATTGACATTGCGAAGGTCGATGGTTCGAGTCCATTCGGGTCTACCATTATCTTTCTTTAGAGATCATGATCAGGCAGGCAAATTAATATCTAAGTTTGCATAAAACTTTACGTCCATACAAATAAAATCATTGGAATCGAGATAGCCACAATCACACATTCAAGCGGCAAACCAAGGCGCCAGTAATCTCCAAACTTATAATTCCCTGGGGCCATTACCAGGGTGTTGCACTGATGCCCAATTGGGGATAAAAAGGCACAACTGGCTCCGACAGCTACCGCCATAAGAAAAGGTTCAACTGGATATCCAACCTGAATCGCTAGGTTGGCTGCAATAGGCGCCATGATCACAGCAGTCGCTGCATTATTGACGATATCTGATACAAACATTGTAATTACTAAGACCATGAGGATTAACCAAGGCAAAGCCATGCCTGCTGTGCTGGAAGATATAAAGTTTGCAATACTCAACGAGATCCCTGATGTTTCTAGCGCTTGACCAACTGGAATCATTGCTGCCAGCATGACCACAACTGGCCATTCAATATTTCTGTATAAATTTCCATTTAAAACTTTTATAGATATAAAAGCTATTACACACAATAAAAATGCAACCACTATATTGATTACATTAAAGGCAGTCAGACCAATTGCTAGCCCAAAAAATATCAAGCTTTTTAACAATCGACTTCTGCTGGGAATGGTTTGAAGATCTCTAGCCATAAGTGGCATCAAGCCTAGATGCTTAATTCTTTCCTTAACTCCTTCATCGTCAATGGTTCTCACACCTAGCAATAAAACATCTCCAATCTTAAATGCTTCTCTAGCAAGTCTGGTTCTAAATTTTGCACCTTGGCGCCACAACCCCAACAATGCAAGATCTTCTGAAGCAAGCCTTTTAAGAAATTCATGTTTTCTGCCCACAAGCCTAGATCCTGCAGTAACCATGACCTCAATTTCTGCCAAGTCAGATTCTTTAACCGTAACCAAATCATCCGCAATTTCAAACCCAAGGGACTCTTGAATAGAGGAAATATAATCTGGAGAAGTTTTAATAACTAAGATTTGACCAGGTTGAATTTTTTTACTCATTGAAACTCTTGAAACACCTCCAGTTTCATTTACGACGCCTAAGACTTCAGTTTCAGGGCCAGAAATTTTTTTAATTTCTGAAAGTCTCATTCCGATTGCTTTACTGTTCTCTTTAACAGTTACCTCAAAAAGATAGTTTTTTAAATCTATCAGTCTTGTTGTCTCATTGTCATTTTTACGAACCTTTACAAACCTAAAGCCAATCAATGCAATAAATAAAACACCAAGGATGCTTACGGCAAGTCCAACGAATGAGTAGTCAAAAAAATTAAAAGCAACTCCTGTATATTCTTGCCGGTACTGAGCAATGATAATATTTGGAGGAGTACCTATCACGGTGTTCATGCCACCAAGAATACTGGCAAAAGCTAACGGCATTAGAAATTTTGAGGGATTCCATTCCATTTTTTGACACAAAGATAAAGTTATTGGAAGTAATAAAGCCATGGCCCCAATATTGTTCATAAATGAAGACAAGAATGCAGCAATCATCATCATCATTATCATGTATTGATTTTCTGAAAGAGTCAGACGAGACATCAGGTTTCCAGCCAAACTAACCATCCCAGCTTCTTGCAAGCCTCTGCTAATTAAAAGCACAAGAGCCACTGTTATAACAGCAGGATGTCCAAATCCTGAAAATGCACTTTCTACAGGCACAACGCCGAATAAAACTAGTGCAGCTAAACATACGAGCGTTACTCCGTCATATCGCCATTTGCCCCATATGAGCAGACCCATTAGGACTGCTAAAGTGGCCGCAAGGATAATTTGGTCAGTCATATCTTTAGTTCACTCTTTAAATTGATTTCTTACAGGACCATCCTAACAAATAAATACCTCATTAATAATTAATATTTATGAGTTAAGTTTTTCATACAACAGACTCAAGTTATAATCATCTGATGAAGAATATCTTAAATGTATTGAACAAGTTTTTTGGAGCAGTAATAGCTTTAAATATCATTCATCAAATAATTTCTAGTGCTGGTTACTTTGCTCTTGATCTGCCCATAGTTAAGATGCTTTACTTGATATCTATTGGCATTTTTGCAATTGAGTTGTTTTTGAGAGCTCTTGTTGAGCGCAGGGTATCGTTTTTAATATTAATTGACGGATTTGTCCTTATTAATCAAGTATTCTTTTTTATTTATGATCTAAGAATACTGCGCTTATTCAGACTCTTTGATATTTTTAGTCAGTCTAGATTTTTATTGCCTACAAATACTTTAATTCAAACCATTATTAAACAACGCAACGCTTTGCTTGGGTCACAAATCATGGTGATTTCAATCTTATTGGTAGTTTCAACATTTATTTACTTTCTAGAATCTAACGTCCAACCAGATGTCTTTGGCAGCATTCCATCTACGATGTGGTGGGGCATAGCTACTTTAACCACTGTAGGTTATGGCGATGTTGTGCCCATGACAGACCTTGGGAAGCTGTTAGCAAGTTTTACAATGCTGGTTGGCATTGGTATGTTTGCTTTACCTGCAGCTATTCTTGCTTCAGCATATTATGAAGAAATTCAAAAAAAGAATTTTTTAGTTAGCTTTGAGGCAATAGCTTCTGTTCCTCTGTTTCAACAACTTCCCATTGGGGCAGTGAGTAAAATCAATGAAAAACTCCAGGTAATTCTTGTTAGCGAGCATGAAACTATTTTCTCCAAAGGTGAGGAGGCTGACTCAATGTTCATCATTGAATATGGAAAGGTTAAAGTTGAAATCGATCAGCCAGTTTATTTGGTTGCAGGAGACTATTTTGGAGAGATGGGCTTGATTGCAAATGCTCCACGAAATGCCACCATTATTGCTGCCGATGATACCAAACTGCTCGAATTAACTAAGTCAGACTTGGCAGAGCTCTCTGAAGAACACCCTGCATTGTTTAAAGAGTTAGAGCTAAGCGTCTCACAAAGAACTTCAACTTAGTCATCACCTTTATCAGGCGCTGCTTGGTGAGAAATATCTTTTGCCTTATGACGCTCTGATGAATAATCTGCTATGTTCAATGGATCGGGGTTTTCTAAGTAGACAGAGGTTGAAGGATAAGCAAATTCCGAGCCATTGTTACGCACAATTTTAATAATCTCAAAGATAAGATTTTGTTTAATTTTAGAAAAATCAGTTAGGCCAACTGGTTCTGTGTAACAAAGCACCCTCACGTCAATTGAGCTGGAACCAAGCTCTTCGGTTCTAGCAAAAGACTCTTGGTTGGGGTTATTAACAAATTCTTTTGAAGTGGTAACAAAGTTTGTAATTTCTTCACAAATTTTTGCTAGCTGCTCTTGAGTTGTTGAATAAATTAGATTGAGTGTCCAACTAATTCTTCTATATTCCATGTTGCCATGATTGATAACCTTTACATCTGAAAGATCTTTGTTTGGAACGAGCATTGGTGCTGTATCAAACGTTCTAATAAGGGTTGATCTGAAACCTATGTCTTCAACCATGCCATGCAGCGAGCCAACTACCTCAATTCGATCACCTGGTTGAAATCTATTTTCTCCAATAATTAATAACCCGGAAATAAGATTTTTAAATAAATCTTGGGCTCCAAGAGCAACAGCCACAGAAAATAATCCAAGACCCGCAACTAATGGACCAATTTGAATACCAAAGATATCTAAAATAATACCAAGCCCGATGATCCAAATAATTATTCTTGCTGCTCTTTCAAGCCACATTGTCATAGATTTTGTTAATACTGAGCTTGAGGTAAATACTTGAAAAATTGGCGCAATGCTGTTTGAAAGGGCGCTGAAAATGGTTAAAGCAATCATTGCTTTAACAAGATTAGTGGCAACAGTATCTGCCATGCCCGTAAGAGGGAGATAAACGGCTATAAAATATAAAGCAACCGTCATTGGAATATATCCGAGAGGTTTTTTTAGTGAGTCAAGCAGAACATCATCGATCTCAGAATCTGTACTAGCAGTAAGTTTCTCCATCCATTTAAGAACTCTGCCAACAAGAAAAGCTCTGCATATAGCTCCAACTATAAAAATAACTATTGAGACAATTATTTCAGTTATGCCAATGCCAAGGAAGCCTTCTTCCCAAACATTTCTAAAAATTTCTAAAAATCCTTCCATAGTTAATTTAGGTTATATGAAAATACAGTGGAGATGGATTCATCTGTTTTCTCGGCAAACATAGGCGGATCTGAGTCATGAAAAGATGAGTATTGCATCTTGATATTAACATTTTCATTTACTTTAAAATCTAATGCAATGATGATACTTGCTTTGTAGTCATTCTCAAAATCATCTAGGCTAGGTTGAAAATATAAGGTTGGCTTTAAGAAAATATTTTCTGCTACCGCAAATGAATTATGCAGATAGAAACCAAGTCTTTCTGTTGTTTTTGATGAACCGATAAGATCTTCCTCATCTTCGTTAAGCAAACCAGCACCGAAGCGAGCTGACTCTGATAATTCATATCTTAGGCCGCCGCCAAGAACAGATCTTTTTTTATAATTCCTAAAAGGGTTTTCACTGTATTGAGCAAATACTTCCCAGTTCACAGCTTCTTGACCAACCAAAATATATCTAGCATGCATAAAAGTCGATTCATCAATGGGCTTATCATTAGACTTTCTTTCGCTTTGTTGGAGGATGAGAAAAGATTCAGCTTTTTCTGAGTTACTATCGAATCTTAATTGTGCTGAGTAAAAATCCCTATCTCTATTCCCTCTTGATGCATTAAAATTAACACTAATATTGGTAAAAAACCCTATCTCACCTTCACGCCTCAAATCTTCTATATTAACAATGGCTTGACCCATGAGGTTAAGAGAACTTATCCAGATAGCCAAGATTGATAGGGATCGAATTTTATTTATTTTTAGCAACAAAGACTCCTTCCCAATCAGATGCAGGGGGGTGAGCAATATATTCTTCAATTCTTGCTGTCATGTGCTTGTAGTATAGTTCAAGCTCCCCAGATAATGGTATCAATTCATCAATTAATAACTTAGCACCATCCCAGTTTTGAGCTCTATATTCAATCAAGAAAGCCCCATGTTTTTTTAAGAATTCCTCTGTAATTTTTATCTCTGGTTTAAAGCAGGTATAGATTGTTTCAGCAGAAGATTTTCCTTTGACTGCAATTTTATCAATCTCAATGATAGTAAGCTCAGAATTCTCCAAGTAAGTATTTTCACCCATGATCATGTGCAAACCATAATTGGATGATTGACTTTCCAGTCTAGATGCAAGATTCACAGCATCGCCAAGAACGGTATAGTCAAAACGTTTATCAGATCCCATGTTGCCAACAATGCAGTTTCCAGAGTTAATACCAATACCTATCTCAAGCTTAAAGTCTAAACCTTCTTCAGTGTGAGAGTTGAATTCATCCAAAGCTTGATTCATTGAGTGCGCTGCTTTGATTGCTAAATGGCGATGATCAGGCTGATCGGTGGGTGCATTCCAAAATGCCATAATGCAATCACCCATGTATTTATCTATGGTTCCACCGTGTTCCAAAATGGCATTTGATAATACGGTAAGCAATTGATTAATCAACTGAGTTAAAGCTTCAGGATCATCCTTGTATTGCTCAGAAATTTTTGTAAACCCCCTAATATCCGAGAATAAAAAAGTCATCTCCTTTCTTTCTCCACCCAGGACCAAAGATTCACTAGATTCAGCCAAGCGGCTAACCATTTCTGGGGAAAGGTATTGTGCAAAAGCACCCCTGACTCTGCTGCGCTCAAGCTCGGTGAATAAAAAATTAAAAAAAGTGACGGCCACATAAACACTTAATGAAATTATCAACGGTGATATTGGATCAACCAAAAATAGCTTTGCTTTAAAAAAATAATAACTTGAACCTATGATGCCTCCAGAGCCAGCAATCAAAACACTTAATCCGCCGATTGGACCCAAGGCTTGAATGCTTAAAGTTATTGAAATGGCCAAAATCAGTCCAGCTAGAAATTCCGCACCAAACAACCAGTCCGGTCTTTGTAAAAATTCATTAGCAAAGATTTGCTGAATAAACTGAGCAATGATTGTTACCCCTGGAATATTTTTCTCTGTCGGTGTAGATCTAAGATCGAGCAAGCCTGCAGCAGATGTGCCAACGAGCGCAACTTTGCCCTCAAAAAATTCAGGGGGTATTGCTTCTGAGATAACATCTACCGCAGAGACCATGGGAATATTTTGAGAAGGGGCAAAGTAAACCCATGCATTCCCTTGGGGGGTTGTTGGAATGGTGAGAGGACCTAATTTGATATTATTGATACCTGTT
>Ga0075479_10001358_pt1 | contig 11078 bp, 12 predicted proteins | sample DEB08_DNA_8_FD_76341 | JGI IMG/M metagenome (GOLD analysis project Ga0075479, IMG submission 76341) | Aqueous microbial communities from the Delaware River and Bay under freshwater to marine salinity gradient to study organic matter... | ecosystem: Environmental > Aquatic > Marine > Coastal ... | reverse complement strand
TACATTTAGGTTTAAATGTAAAAGGAACCAGCATTAAAGATTTTGAAACTACCACTAGTGTGCAAAAAACACTTCGTAAACCAGCAGAACAACTTAAAGAATTCAAAGGAACTGCTAAAACCAAATATCAAAAAGCATTTGACAATATAAACGCAGTTGAAATTAAACTTAACGGTCGACTAAACGATACTACTATCATACTTAAAGCCTTTTAAAGGCAAAAAGTGATAAATAGTAGTATGTCAACTAAAATAGATCAAATTGGATATAACAGCAGAAACGAAATAATTGAAGAAATTTCGTTGCGTCTTGCAGACGGAATGGTGGATGTTGAGCTCGATAGAGATCATTATGACATCGCTGTAAATAAATCCATACAAAAATATCGCCAACTTAGTTCTGGTGCTGTAGAAGAAGCAGTAATTTTTATTCAAACTACTGCTGGTGTTACCAAATATACTTTGCCTAACGAAGTTATAGATGTAAAAAGAATATATCGCAGAGGTATAGGCACTAATAGCGGTGGCGGTACTAACTTTGATCCTTTTGATGTTGCTTTTAATAATATGTATATGTTACAAGCAGGCCAAGTAGGTGGTCTTGCAGTGTTCGATGCTTTTGCTCAATACAAAGAAACAATTGGTAGAGTGTTTGGTAGCGAGTACAACTTTACATTCAATAGAAATACAAAAGAATTAAACATTCTCAGAAACGTCAATCATGGCGAAGACATTGCTGTAGGAGTATTTAATTTCATTCCAGAAAGTGTGCTTATTAAAGATGTGTATGCCGCAGAATGGATTAGTGCGTATGCCCTTGCTCAATCTAAACTTATGTTAGGTGAGGCAAGAAGTAAATTTGGTAGTGGCTTACCAGGCCCTGGTGGAGCAGTTACTTTAAATGGTGATACTCTTAAATCAGAAGCACTAACAGAAATTGAACAATTACTTGCCGGAATCCATAACATGGAAGAAGGTAATTCTCCACTAGGCTTTGTTATTGGATGATAGGCTATCATTATCAAATAAAGAATCCGGCTCTGTTAGAACCTTTTAAAGTAGTCAAAGATCTTTTTGAAAAAAGTTATGCTACCTTTGATGGCGATGTAGAAAGATTTAACGGCATACAAACAAATAATTTTACTATGTATCCTCACAAAGATGGCAGTGTTTTTGTATGGAAACCTGGTGTGTTAAGAAAATTACAAAAAGAATTTTATAAAGTATTTAATACAGAAGTTTACAATATTGCTATATATTTTACTCCAGCACATGGTGAATATGAGTGGCATAACGAAAGCACTAGAATGTTGCCTTATGCAACAGAGGAATTCCGTAATTACGTTTTAGCAACTCGTATAAGACGAAATGTTGCAATAAACTATAAACTAACAGATGATGATCTTTCTGCTAGTAAATTGATGTGGGCCAAGCACGACAAAAAAGTTGATGATATTTGTAAAAAGCATTATCCTCTAATAAAAGGTTTAGAAGAAAATTACGAAACAAACGAAGGTGTTAGAATTAGATTAGGGCATGAGGTTATGTTAGACAAATCCTTGATTACAATAGAAGATGAGTATTATGGAATGGAAGTTCCAACATTAGTTAGAACAAATGCGTTTCATAAAATAGACAATACTGCCTGTGAATTTGATAGGATAGTAGGCACAGTTTCTTTTGATCATGACATGTTTTTTGAACACATGCAACTTTGGATACAACATGGAACACTCTTTAAATAAAAATTGTTTTTTTGAACTCCCTTCTCTAGAATTACCGATCACTGTTGATGAATTATTTGATGAAAATGACATACATTATGTAAATGGCGATTTTCATAAAATACAACATACAAACACAGAAAATATTTTAAGCAGAGTTGGAACAGTTACAACAAATTGTGTTTGGTGGAATAAAGGTTCAATAACCAGTAGTGTATATAGCAAGGAAAATATTATTGGGCTTGGCGTTGCCCAAATACATAATAAAAAAATTGGAAAAAAATTACACGACTTTTTTTACGACACGTTCCACGCAGATTTTTTAGCACCAATAAGAAGTACAGAGTTCGGTTTAAAAATTTTACCATTGTCTATATTTTGTTTTTTCCCAGATGCACATAACTATTGGCATTTTGAAGGACCGAGACATAATTTGCCAACAAATTTTAATTTAATAAGAAATTCTTCAGTAGTCAATTTTAGATTATTAGGACCAACCGAAGACGATGATACATCAGTACAATGGGCAACAGTAGATGAAAAGTTTGAAACAGAATTAAATCGTTTAAGTCAGGCACATTTAGATAATAATTTATCGGTAATAAATGATTTAAATAATAGTGTTCATATAAGCCAGGGTGTTGATAATATTGTGAGCAATAAATGGAATAATAGTATTAAGATTGTTGCAGAAAGAAAAGGATTTCATAATCCATTTTGTATGAATGTAAAACATTGGCATAGAGTGTTGTTGACTGATAAATCTAGATGTACTTTTAGAATATTAGGAAATAAAGATTTTGATTTCTCTTATTACGAACAATTACATCTAGAAGGAAAATTTTTAAAATGAAAAATAGTTTTTGCGAATTACCAGAATTACAAAATCCCTTCACGCCAGAGGAACTATTCTGTGAGGAAGATTTAAATTTAATATACAAGTATGATAATTCTAACATATCTGCAGATAAAATTTCCTGGACAGACACTACTAAGGATTATTACACAGGCAAAGAGTACCATCACAAGTTTAGTGGAATAGGTTATATTGCCCATAAACCGACAATGAGAAAAATGTATGAATTTGTAAACGATACATTTCCTGATACATTTATAACAAAAATGTGGGATTTATCTGGTAGAAAAATTTTTCCTTGTACAATTTTAGTTTGGAATACTCCAAGTGATTGGCACATGGAAGGTCGTCCGTATCCAGCACATAGTCATGAAATATTTTCTTACGGTAGATTTAGCACTGTTTGTAATTTTAGATTACTTGGTGATGACAGCAATTCAAAAATTCTTTTTTCAAATGGTTCACAACGATTACAAGAAGTTTCATCAAGCCTAGCAGAAGAGTATGTAAAACAACAATCTACCGATATAGTAGAGTTATCAACTTCCTCCGGCGGAAACGTAAGATTCCGTAAAATGATGGATCGAGTTTACAACGAAGATAAATCTTTAATGGTAAATTCAGCAAATGATTATTTTTGCGATGCTACAAAATGGGAACAAGATTTACCTATTGTAGCAGAAAAATATGATTTTAAAAATCCATTTTTGTTAAATTTATCACAATGGCATAAAGTTTGCATTGACAATGATGCAACAAGAGTAACACTAAGACTTATGGCAGACAAAGACGTGCCGTTTAGTGTTTGGGAACAAATGGTTGACGATGGCACGTTTTTAAAGTAAAATAAAATTTTAGGTAGAGACACAAATGATTATAGGTATTACAGGTTTTATTGGAAGTGGTAAAGACACTGTTGCAAACATGCTAGTAGAAAAAGGATGTACACAAGACAGTTTTGCGGCACCATTAAAAGATTTATGTGCAAGTGTTTTTGGTTGGCCTAGACATTTACTAGAAGGCGACACAGTAGAAAGTCGAGATTTTAGAGAAACACCAGATATATTTTGGACTCGTAAAACCGGCATAGACAATTTCACTCCTAGATTAGCACTTCAACTTCTAGGAACAGATATTATGCGTACACACTTTAATCAAGATATTTGGTTAAACAGTTTAGAATACCGTATGCGTAAAAATGCCAGTAGCCTACCGATCGTTGTAAGTGATGCTAGATTTCAAAACGAACTTAATTTGATTCGTTCAATGGGAGGTGTTATACTCACAGTTGTTAGAAACGAGCAACCTGAATGGTATGAAACTGCGGTTTCTGCTAATAAAGGTAATGTTACTGCAAAGTATACTATGAACACACGATTTAAATCAGTACATGCCAGCGAATGGAATTGGGTTGGGTACGATTTTGATTATGTATTAGACAATAACAGTACACTTGAGCATTTAGAAAACCAAGTATCCACAGTTTTTCGAGAACTGTCTAACAAAAAGTTACGATCAGTATAAAATTTCCTTATTTATCAAAAACGACAAATTTTTTGAAATCTAGATTTCTAATAATACACTATATTGCGTTTTTTGATAAATAGATATACAGAATTATTTAAAATAGTTCATATCAAGGAGAAAGACTATGGTAACTTTAGTATCACCTGGCGTAAGCATTAGTGTAAGCGATGAATCGTTTTATGCGTCAGCAGGAACTGGTACAGTACCTTTAATTGTTATTGCAACTGCTCAAGATAAGAGTAGTCCAGATGGCACAGGTACAGCATCAAATACAACTAAAGCAGAAGCAGGTAAATTAAAACTTATCACTAGTCAACGTGAATTACTCCAAACATTTGGTAACCCATTGTTTTATTCAAGCGGTGGAAATCAATTGCATGGATATGATCTCAACGAATACGGCTTACTAGCGGCCCACAGTTTCTTAGGTTTAGCAAATAGAGCATATGTACTTAGAGCAGATATTGACTTAGGTGAATTAGAAGCAACAAGTACTGCACCTACTGGAACAATAGCAGACGGTTCTTACTGGTTTGATACAGCAAGTTCATTGTTTGGTCTCAGAGAATGGGATGGTTCTAAGTGGGTTAAAAAATCCGTATCAGTTGTGGATTCCAATAACGTTGATAGTGGAACAGGCGGACCTAAGAGAGCGTTTGGATTAAACGGCGATTTTGCTGTTGTTGCAAACACTGCTTCAGGTACAGCCGAAGACGTAAAATATTACGAAAAATATAGTGACGATTGGTATCAAATCGGATCATCAAGTTGGAGCTCTGCTACAAGTAGTGATTTCCAATTTGCAAGTCACTTAGCAGTCCCATCACTACAAAGCGACGGTGTAACATCGTTGTCAACTGGTGATATTTTTGTTCAAACAAGCACACCTAATCAGGGTGCAAGTTTAAGTGTTAAACTTTATAGTGGAAGTAGCAAAGCATTCAGTTCAGTGAGTGCTCCAATGTATGCCAATACAGATGCCGCTTACACAGACATCGGTTTAGCAAACGTATCAGTAGGCGATATCATTGCAGAATTTAATGATGCAGATGGTGAAGCAGAATTTGTATTAAAGAGACACAACGGTAATGTTACTGTTGTTGCAACAGGATCTGATATTTCTTCAGGTGTTGATGCGTCTGGTAATGCAAATGTACAATTAGTATACAATGGTACAACTGTAAATGTTGCAATCACTGCAACAATTAGCGGTAATGCAAGTGCGGCTACTGCAGAAGATATTGTTTTTGATATCAACAGTAGTTTAGCAACAGCCGGCGTCTCTGACGTAAGTGCAAGTTTAGGTAGCGACGACAATGTCGTACTTACTACTTCAACAGGTAGAGATGTAAAATTAAATAGTTTGCATGCAAACTTTGGTCCAAGCACACTTGGTTTTGGATCAGGTTTAGCATCTGCAAACGTTGTATATAGTAACTTTGAAGATCTTAGTTACGAAGCGTCAAAAGTACAGATTACTGGTACTCTTGCAACAGGTAGTTACTGGTATAACTCTACAGTTTCTAAGAGTAATATCGACCTACTTGAAAACGACTCAGCAAACGGTTGGGTATCATTTAGCCAAGATTTCCAAGTTGCATCAAGTGCTCCATCAACTCAAAGTGGTTCTGGTGCGTTGGTGTCTGGTGATGTATGGTTAGACAGCGATGACACAGAAAACTTCCCTGCACTTTATAAGTGGAGTGGTAGTGTGTGGTCAGCAGTTGATAAAGCCGACCAAGTTACTGCAGACGGTGTTGTTTTTGCAGACTTTAGACAATCTAGTGTATCTAGTTTAGATTCAGATGCACCTGCAAATACTTCATACCCACAAGGTATCTTAGGATTTAACAAACGTGCAAGTGCAGGTAATGTTAAAGAATGGGATGGTTCAAAATGGGTAGATGCAAGTTTAAACAAAGTAGACGGTAGTATGTATGGTTTGAGAAAAGCAGTTCACAATTTAGTTAAAACTAAAATGCAAGCAGTTATTTCTTCAAACGATGACATTAGATCAGAAATCAATGCATTTAATGTTATTGCCGCTCCTGGCTTCCCAGAAATGATTGACGAAATGATTGGATTAAGCACAGATAGAAGAAACACCGCATTCGTAGTTGGTGATACACCATTTAGACTTAAAGCAGATGCTACAAGTTTAACTAATTGGGCAACTAACGCCAATAATGCTAGTGAAAACGGCGAAGATGGTTTACTTTCAAGTTCACCATATGCGGCAGTTTACTATCCAAGCGGACAATCAACTAACTTAGACGGAACAAACGTTGTAGTTCCTTCATCACATATTGCATTAAGATCATTAGCATTTAATGATCAGGTGGCATTCCCATGGTTTGCACCAGCAGGCTTCCAAAGAGGTCTTGTAAGTAATGCAACAGCAGTTGGTTATGTTGATCCAACATCAGGTGAATTTGTTCCTGTAACATTGAACGAAGGTCAAAGAGATACATTGTATCAAAACAAAGTCAACCCTATTGCACAATTCCCAGGTAGAGGATTGGCAGTATTTGGCCAGAAGACCTTGAATCCAAATGCTTCAGCATTGGATAGAATCAATGTTGCTAGACTTATGGTTTACATCAGAGAAAGACTTGACGATATCGTTAAGCCATTTATCTTTGAACCAAACGATGAAGTCACAAGAGCAAATGCAAAATCTGTTGTTGACGGGTTCTTGGATCAATTGATCATTCAAAGAGGTTTGTTTGACTTTATCACAGTTTGTGATGGAACAAACAACACTCCAGCAAGAATTGATAGAAACGAACTTTACATTGACATTGCTATTCAGCCAGTCAAAGCAGTTGAGTTCATCTACATTCCGATCAGAATCCAAAACACATTGGGTCAAACAGCGGAGTAACATTGTAACTCTCATAAAAAGGCGTCTTTTAGGCGCCTTTTTTTTGATCATTTAAAACACCTTTTAATAAATTTCACTATTATTTGATAAATAAGTGTAACGATAAGCCAACATTGGCTTACGGGTAATTAGGAGAAATAACATGGCAGACGAAAACGCACAAGTAACTACTAAGAGTAAATTTGGTGTTCCAGTAACTGCAAACGAAGCAGGCATTTTGATGCCTAAGTTGAAATTCCGTTTTAGGGTTTCTTTATTAAATGGCTTCGGCGGCTTACAGGAAACTAAAAAGTTTACTCAAAATGTAATGAACGTTACTCGTCCTAAAGTAAACTACGAAGAAGTAGTTATTGACAGTTATAATTCTAAAGTTTATGTTCAGGGTAAACATACCTGGGATCCAATTACAGTGGTGATTAGAGACGATATTACTAACAGTGTTTCAAGAATTGTTGGTGCTCAAAATCAAAGACAATTGAATCATTATGAACAAACATCTCCAGTGGCTGGTGAAGATTATAAATTTAATATGCAAATAGAAATATTAGATGGACAATCGTCTGCTCCTACTGAAGTTTGGAACTTAGAAGGCTGTTTCTTAACTAACGTAGATTATAGTGATTCTGATTATGCAACTAACGAACCTGTTACAGTTTCAATGACTGTAAGATACGACAATGCTATACACCTTAAAGGCGCAAGCACTATCGTTCAAAGTCTTGAATCAGGTAATCCGTTTGATGCAGGACAGACTCCAGGCGGCAGTAACAGCATTGGTGCCTAATACTTAATGTATTAGTAGTAAAAAATTATGGCATTTGAAAATATTTTTAGCCAGGTAGTCGATGGTGTACTAGCCTCCCAGATGTATAATGGCCGCCCTAAGTCACAACTTAGCCAGGCTGAGATAGATGGGGCAGTACCAAATCAATACTACTTGCATGATTATAAAAATGCTAAGAGATTTACACCGGCAAATACGCCCGTACGTCAAAAGTTCAATGGATACGTCAACTTTACTTTTAACAGTGAAGTTGACGTTGACTTTTTAAATGATGCAGAATTCAGAAATACTCTGAGCAGTTTAGTTAAAACTGCCCAATTTCCTACTGCAGAATTTCAAACAGACGTAAAAAATCAGTACAATAGAAAAAGAATAACTGTTAGTGGTGTCGAGTTTAAACCTATTAGCATAACAGCATATGACACAGTGGACAGCATGTGGGTTGTCCTACTGATGAAAATGTATTCACATCTTTTTCAAAATCCATTAAACAAATATTCAGTAAATGGAGGTAATGTATCTCCAAAGAATATAGATTATGATGTTGTTCCAAAATCGGTTGCGTCAGGTGGTGCAGAATCAACTGGTAGTAGTTTTAATAGACCATTTGATAGTAATAGATCCGGATTAAATTTACGTCCCGGCAATCAAAGGAACTTTATTTCACACATGGATGTAGTTCAATATCACGGTCAAAAAGCAACAAAGTTTACATTGTTTAATCCAATGATCACAAGTTTTGAAATTGAAGCAATTGATCATGCCGATTCTCAACCGAGTTTAATAACTATGAACATAGATTATGAAAATTTCACAATGCACCCAAAAGTGAATGATTGGATTTCGGAAGACGAATTAAAAAGATTTAGTGACTTTAACAAAGGCGAATGGCAGTTAGCACAAAACGGTAATGCAAACGCCGCAAATACACCTGGAGGAAGTAATCCTGCTAGTGTACCAATTAGCATGTCTACCAGAGAACTTGACTTTTTAAATGGAGAAGGCGAACAAAAAATTGGTAGAACAGATCAAGTAGAATTTTTAGATGCGTTTAGTAATAATGAGTAACTATGAAAAGTTTATATGAAACATTTGGCAATGAAATAAACTTTGAAATTCGCAAAGATAAAATAGTGCAATTTCTAAAAAACAATACTGTAAATTTTCCATTGCCAGAAGCAAGTGTAGAAATACTTGCTAACATGCTAGGTCAAGAAAATGACGGAATAAATACCGATACATACAATATTGTTTACAACAGACTGACAGACATTGGTTTCAATAAAACTACTGCAAAAACACTAGCAGTAGCACTTATCAAAATATCAAAACAACAAGGTGTACACCCTATTTCATACTTTGAATTAAATGAAGAAAGTATAAAATTAGCGGAAAACACTTATAGGGCAATAAACAAGATAAGACCTAAAGGAAATTTAATTGGTATAACTGTTAGTCAATCTAACAAAAAAAGTAAAATAGCAAAATCAATTAGACCTTAGGAGTTTTATGCCTAATAAATATCATCAAGGGTTATATACACCACAGAATCCACAAAAATTTATTGGGGGGAAAGCACCTTTTGCTCGCAGTAGTTGGGAATTAGCATTTATGCGTTTTTGTGATAGTCATCCTAACATATTAAAATGGGCAAGTGAGAATGTTAAAATACCTTATAAACATCCTTTCACAGGAAAAATAACAAATTATGTTCCTGACTTCATGGTACAATATCAAGATAAAAATGGTAAAACGTTAGTTGAACTTATAGAAATCAAACCAAAAAGTCAAACAGTGTTAGAAAATGCAAAAGGCACACATGATAAAGCCTCCACTGCTATAAATGCAGTTAAATGGCACGCCGCCACAGAATGGTGCAAAGCCAAGGGTATACGATTTAAAGTGATTACAGAAGATCAAATATTTCGTAAACCGGCAAGAACTACCAAACAACGAAAAAAACCGAGATAATGAATAAAAGAATAGTTTTTGCTGGAGATAGTTGGTTTTGGACATGGTCAGCAAATTTAAAATCAAACTTTGTAAGAAAAAATCGACAGATTAGTTTTTTTGAACTTTTCTTCAAACAACATTGGTTAGATATCAAGACTTTAAATAAAACTGGGAGTGAACTAAACGATACAATAGATATAATAAATCACTTTAATCCTCGAAAAAATGATATATTAGTTGTTTTTGTGTCTAGTCCTGTACGATCTTCTAGCACATTTTTAAAAAAACAGTTAGACACAGATAATTATGATAACTTTTTTAATCAATTTATTGACTTATACACTATCCAATTTAAAAAATTAGACGAGTGGAGTAAAAAACATAAGATACCAGTAGTATTACTTGGTGGCCAAAGCCCAATAATGGGAAATACATTTGATTTACATAATCCAGGTAGATTCTTAGCATATGATATAGTAAGAGAATATGTTAAAGTTACAAAAAATGACGTTAAGGAACTAGAAGATATTGGTCCATTTGCGTTACATAACCATTGGTATAAGGAAGTGTCTGAAGATTGGAACCCAAAAATAATAGAAAAGATATACAGCGATTTTGATACGTTTAAATCTTTTGTAGAAAATAAAGGACAAGTGTTATTTTACCCTGACCCTGGGCATTTTAACTTAGTAGGACAACAATTTACACTCGACTATCTTTTCAGATATCTTAAAAAACAAAAATTGTACTGATAAATACTAGCATGACTAAAAAATTAGAAGAAGAATTTAATTTGCCCCCTATTGACGATGTTCGAGATCATGATGATTCGGTTTCAAATATAGAAAAATTCGATGTAGAAATCAAAGATGTTGAAGAAGCATTAAGTATTGCAGAAAAAATTGATCTTGCATTAAAAAATGTTCAAGGTTTAGCAGATCATGATTATGAAATGGATGATATTGCACAACAAGCAGTTGATAGTTATCAGCAATTGATGAACTTAGGTATGAATGTTAGCGACAGAGATGCAGGCAGTATATTTGACAGTGCCGCTAAAATGTTAAAAACTGCATTAGAGGCTAAAGATAGTAAAATAAATTCTAAACTAAAACAAATTGACATGATGATCAAGAAAGCAAGATTAGATAACAACACGGTTGGCTCTAGCCAAGATCTAAATTCTAGCACTACAGTACTTGATCGTAACGAATTATTAAAAATTATCAACGATAAGCCTGAGTAATTTTCCATTTATTTGTATATTTTTGATAAATAAGTACAAATGGAGTTTAAAAACTTATGAGAGAACTTAAAGACATTATAAACGAATCCTTTAACAAGGAATATG
>Ga0075479_10001355_pt1 | contig 11088 bp, 9 predicted proteins | sample DEB08_DNA_8_FD_76341 | JGI IMG/M metagenome (GOLD analysis project Ga0075479, IMG submission 76341) | Aqueous microbial communities from the Delaware River and Bay under freshwater to marine salinity gradient to study organic matter... | ecosystem: Environmental > Aquatic > Marine > Coastal ... | reverse complement strand
GCGTCTCGCGATCGAGGGCGAGATCTGCTGGGCGGGCATGCACTCCTGGCGCGACGTGCTGGATCTGCTGGAGGCCGTCGGCATGCCCGAGACCGTCGGCTTCCAGGCCGACCTCGCGCATTCCTACCTGTATCTCATGGGCTACAACGCCCCCGAACACGCCCTCGTCGAGCCCGATCACGACGACGAGGCGTTCTGGTCCGCCTACGAGACGATGACCGACGCGCTCCGACCCTGGACCATCGACTTCCATGTCGCCCAGAACGATGGCGAGGTCCACGGCTCGGGTTCGCACGAGAAGACCGGCAAGCACTGCCCCGCCGACGCCCCGAACGGCAAGCTCGACATCGTGCGTTGCGCCGGATACTGGCTGAAGGGCGCCACCGACCGCGGCATCGAGCACATCTGCTGGGACGGCTGCATGTTCCCCAACGCGACGCTCGAGGAGGGTCGAACCTGGAACACGATTCTCGACGTCATGATCAAGGTCCGCGACGCCCACGGCTGGAGCTGACACGGCCGACGCCCCGACCCGACCCGACCCACGCCCCGCCACCACAACACGACTCCCCACCATGCCCAACGACACGCACAGGAAGGAACTCCGAGTCGGCATCGTCGGCTACGGCTTCATGGGCCGAACCCACACCAACGGCTACAAGCGGGCCAACGATTTCTTCAACCTGAAGTACCGCCCCGTGCTGCAGGCCGCCTGCGGGCGCGACGCCGCGAAGACCCGGGCCTTCGCCGACCAGTGGGGCTGGCAGTCGGTCGAAAGCGACTGGCGACGCCTGATCGAACGCGACGACATCGACGCGATCGACATCTGCACGCCGAACGACTCGCACGCCGAGATCGCGATCGCCGCGGCCGAGGCGGGCAAGATGGTCCTCTGCGAGAAGCCGCTCGCCCGCACCGCCGCCGAGAGCCTGCCGATGGTCGAGGCGGTCGAGAAGTCGGGCGTCGCCAACACCGTCTTCTACAACTACCGCCGTCTGCCCGCGGTCACCCTCGCCAAGCAGGTCGTCGACAGCGGGAAGCTCGGACGGATCTTCCACTACCGCGCGAACTTCCTGCAGGACTGGACGATCGCCGCGGATCTTCCGCAGGGCGGCGCCGCGCTCTGGCGGCTCGACGCCGCGGCTGCGGGCAGCGGCGTGACCGGCGACCTGCTCGCCCACTGCATCGACACCGCGATGTGGCTCAACGGCGGCATCGTCGACGTCGCCGCCCGAACCGAGACGTTCATCAAGGAACGCGTGCATCAGGAGACCGGCGCGACGCAGCCGGTCACGATCGACGACGCCTGCTCGTTCCACTGCGGGTTCGCGAACGGATCGCTCGGACTCTTCGAGTCGACCCGCTACGCCCGCGGCCACAAGGCCCTGTACACCTTCGAGATCAACGGCGAACACGCGTCGATCCGCTGGGACCTGCACGATCTCAACCGCCTGGAGTACTTCGACCATCGCGACGAGGGCATCCTGCGCGGCTGGCGGAACATCCACGTCTCCGACGGCGACCAGCCGTACATGAGCCACTGGTGGGTGCCGGGACTGTGCATCGGCTACGAGCACAGCTTCGTGCACCACGTCGTCGACTTCCTCAAGGCGCTCGAGGACGGCACCCCGTGCCCCCCGACCTTCCGCGACGCCTACGAGACCGCGAAGGTCTGCGATGCCGTGCTCGCGTCGGCCCGGGACAAGGCGTGGAAGGACACCGACGTCCGCTGGACGGGCTCCTGATCTTGACCTCAACGGGCGGTCGGCATCACCGACCCGAGCCGGTCTCGGATCGGGATCGGCGCTTGACGTCGAGTCGCCGTTCGTGGGCCAGCCGCTCGAGACGGCCCGACATGCGGACGATCGCGTGTCCCGGCCCCTGTCCGAACACCAGATCGGCGCGCTCCCTCACCCGCCCTCCGTACGCACGCACGAGGGGCGCGATGCTCCGGTCCCACGTCCTCGCCAGCCCTTCGGCGTCGAAGGCGACGCCGGCGCGCTCGGCATCGCGCCGCGACTGCTCGAACTTCCACGTCCGCGCCGCATCGAGATCGACGTCGATGCAGAGGGTGAAGTCCGGCAGCGTCATCAGCGGCGCGTAGAGCGGATGATCGATGCCCACCCGCCAACCCTCGAAGAGCACGATGTCCACCGGCTCGACGCATGGCGTGCCCGAAGGTTCGCGATCGTCGAGCGCCTTGCTGAAGCGCGGAATCTCGACGGCGAAGGTGCGGGTCCGATCGACGAGCGAACTCAGGACGTCCCGGCAGAGGCCGACGTCCATCCCCTCCATCTCGACGCGTGAGGGGATGCCCCGCGCGAGACGCTCGGCATGGGTCAGGTAGAAGTCGTCCTGGGAGACCTCGATGCAGACCCGTCCGGCGCCTCCGTCGGCCGCGGCGATCTCCACAAGCAGGAACTTCAACAACTGCACCAGGGTGCTCTTCCCGCAGCCCGGCGGCGCGTTGATCGCGAGCAGGAACGCTCGCCCGGGAGATCGCTCGACATGGCGGCGGGCCAGATCGTCGAGCACCATCGCGAGCGGCAGGTAGACCCGCCACAGTTCGTGCAGATGGATTCCCAATGCCGCCAGCGGCACCACGTCCTGTCCGGTGCTTCGCCTCGCGGCCTCGAGCTTCGGAGCCACCCGCAGGAGCAGTTCGGCCCGCTCCTGAAGGCACCACGATCTTGCATCCGTCACGTCGGCCGCGATCCCGCCGGCGCGGCAGTGGTCCGCGCAGACTTCGATCAACTCCCGCTCGAGCGGGTCGTCGTCCCTCGATGCGACCGCCTCGAGGGCGGTTCGCCACCTGGGGTCGTGGCGATCGGACGCCGTCCGCCCGATCTCGATCAATGCCCTCAAGGCGGCCTCGAGGTCCTCGTCGTCGACCGGAACCGCCTCGTCGAATCTCGCCGACTTCGGGTCCTCCACTCCGGCGATGATACGAAGGCGACGGTCGCCCGCCCGGTGGAACAGCGCACCATTCTCCCGGTATCGAATGGGTGGTTCGCGAGAACAGACCAAGTCCCTCTCGACCGGGAGACGGCCCTTCGATCGTGGTCGGACGCACGCCTCGGATCCCATCGCGACGAGATGGGCTCCTCGCTCGATTCCGTCTCGAACGAGTCAACGATCCGGCGTCGTCCCGGAGAGATGCTCCAGGCGCTCGGCGGGGTCGTGCACGTGATCCGGCGCGAATCCCGCCTCCTCGACGAGATAGCGTTCCCAAGACCGATGGCGATCGACGATCGCCGCGGCGGCGATGCGGCCCGTTGCGGTGAGGCGGACCACCCCCCGCTTCCGCTCGACCAGTCCGCTGCGAATCGCCCGGTCGACGGCGCCCGAGATCGAACGCTTCGGCAGCATCTTCGTCAGACGTTCGCAGGCGAGTCGATCGAGGCCCTGCTCCGCCGCGCGGTGGAGCGCCGCAAGCAGGTCGTCCGTCGCGACACGTGCCGCGAGGCGCCGTCGCCTGAGGACCTGCGTGACCACGCCATGGTTCGGACTCGCCACGATCGCGAGCGCCACCAGCCCACCGGCGACGAGGGTCATGCTGCCCGCGGCGTTGACGGAGTCGCGCCCGAAGAACGCCGGCACCGCGGTCGCGGCCAGATAGCCGACGACGCCGGTGGCGACGGCGACCGCGACGCTCACCAGGATCTGCGAGGCGAGTCGGTCGGTCAGCAGGCGAGCCGTCGCCGCGGGGCACACGAGCATCGCGATCACGAGTATCGATCCCACCGCCTCGAAGCTCGCCACCGTCGCCGCGGCCACCAGCACCATCAGGGCGAGTCCCAGACCTCGCGCCGCGAATCCCTGCGAGGTCGCGAAGCCGGGGTCGAAGGCCGAGAGGCGCAGCTCCTTGAACAGAAGGATCGTGAAGATCCCAGCGGCAAGCAGCATCGACGCCAGCACCAGCACCTGCCGCGGAACCGCCGTCAGCGTCGACCACCGCAGCAGGCCGTCGAGGTTCTCGGGGGCTCCGAACCAGACCAGCGTCTCCAGTTGCCCGTAGAGGACGCAGTCGGCGTCGAGGTCGACCTGTCGCGCCGCCGCCTGTTCGATGAGCAGCACCCCCAGGGCGAACATCACGCTGAAGACGACGCCCATCGCGGCCCCCGGTTCCACCCGACCGAAACGCTTGACCAGTTCGACCAGCAGCACCGTCGCCATGCCCGCCACGGCCGCGCCCACGAACATCGCCAACGGACTGCGGGTCCCCGCGAGGAGAAACGCGATCACCAGTCCGGGCAGCACGCTGTGCCCGATGGCGTCGCCCATCAGAGCCTGCCGCTGCAGGAGGAGGAAGTTCCCCAGCAGTCCGCAGACCACCGCCGCCAGCGTCGCCGCCAGCATCGGAAACAGATCGAGGCCGACGTCGAACTCGATCACCGCCAGCATCGACCCGCTCACGACGTGGACTCCACCGGGGCTCCACCCCGTTCGGCGAGCGCCGCCTCGAGTTCACGGACGATCTCCTCGCTCAGCACGTGCTCGACCTGATCGACCGACCAGTCGACGTGGTTCGGCGCGACGTCGGCGTGGCGAACGAGGTACTCCGCCCACAACACGTGGTTTCGGGCGACCCGCGCTCCGCGATCGCGGCCCGCGGCGGTGATCGACAGGCCCCCGCCTCCGCCGCCTTCGGCAAGACCACGTCGCCGCAGCGAGAGAGGGAGCATGCGCCGGACCCGCACCGACCATGCGTGCTCGCGAGCGATTCGATCGATCTGCGCCGCCGGCAACGCGCCGACTCCGCGTTCGTGCGCGACCTCGAGCAGGTGATCGCCGGCGATCCGAAGGTCCAGCGACAGGCGCCGCCACGCGCGGGCCAGCACGCCCCGCGACGGTGCGAACAGCAGGCTGGCCAGCAGCACCGCTCCCGCCGCCAGCACGATGACCGCGCCGGCGGGCTGACGCGGCAGCAGCGCCGACAGCACGGACCCGAGATACCCGCTGACCGCACCCACCATCCCCGCGACGATCGTCATGGTGCCGAAGCGATCGGTCCAGAATCGCGCCGCCACCGCCGGCACGATCAACATGCTGACGACGAGGATCACCCCAACCGCCTGCAGTCCCGCGACGACGACCAGCACCACCAGCGTCGTCATCGCGAGATCGATCGCGCCGACTCGCCAGCCGAGAACCCTGGCGAAGGACTCGTCGAAGCAGACCAGCGCGAACTCCTTGAGGAACAGGATCGCCGCCAGCACCGCCACGATCGCGAGCCCCGCAAGCACCACGAGGTCCGACGGGCGAATGGTGGCCGCCTGCCCGTAGATGAACGTCGCAAGACCTGCGGACCCCGTCGCCGCGTTCGCCTGGATCCAACTCAGCGCCACGACGCCGGCGCCGAAGAAGACGCTCAGCACGATGCCGATCGCCGCGTCTTCGCGAAGTCGCGAGTGCCGCAGGATCAGGCCGATGCAGACCACCCCGAGGATCGCCGACACGGCCGCGCCCGCCAGCAGAAGCGGCAGCGTCCGCCCGGCCAGACCGAGACCGCCGGCGATCAGGAAGGCGATGGCGATGCCCGGGAGGGTCGCGTGCGCGAGAGCGTCGGTGACCAGGGCCCGCTTGCGGAGGGTGACGAACACGCCGACCACGCCCGCCGCGAGGCCGAGCAGCGTGGTTCCGACGACGACGAGGCCGGTGTTGAACCCCGCGCGAAGCAGCAGCGTGTCCAGCACCTCGGCCAAGGTCGGGACGTCGCCCGACGCGAGGACGTGCGCCGACATCTCGGGTCCCATCGGATCAGCGTCCCTCGAACGCGGCGCGGGCGACGGCCTCGGCGGCCTCGGCCAGCGGTGTGAGGCGGCCGCCGTAGGTCTTCTGGAGGTTCTCCCGGGTGAAGACCTCCCCGACCGGTCCCGCGGCGACGACCCGCATGTTGAGCAGGATCACGTCGTCGAAGTACTCGGGGACCGTCTGCAGATCGTGATGCACCGCGATCACGGTCCGGCCGTCGGACTTCATTCGGCGAAGCACCTCGACGATCGCCCGCTCGGTGGCGGCGTCGACCCCCGCGAACGGCTCGTCCATCAGATAGAGCTCGGCCTCCTGGGCCAGCGCTCGGGCCAGGAACACCCGCTGCTGCTGTCCGCCGGAGAGTCGACTGATCTGGCGATCCGCCACCTCCCGGAGTCCGACCTGCCCAAGGCAGCGCAACGCCGCCTCGCGGTGGGCGCGGGTGACCGGACGGCACCACCCGAGACGTCGGTAGCGCCCCATGCAGACCACGTCGAGCGCCGAGACCGGGAAGTCCCAGTCCACGCTTTCGCGCTGCGGCACGTAGCCGACCCTGGTTCGAACGCGTCGGTAGGCCTCGCCCCAGAACTCGACCTGTCCGGACGCCCGCGGCAGCAGGTCGAGACACGCCTTGATGAGCGTGCTCTTGCCGGCGCCGTTGGGACCGACGATCGCCACGAGTCGATTCGGCGGCGCGTCGTAGTCGACGTCCCACAGCACCGGCTTGCGGTGGTAGGCGACGGTCATCGCATGGACCGAGAGCGGGCTTTCGGGCGAATGCTCGGGGCGTTCGCCGAGGTTCACGAGATCCGCGGGCGTGCGGTGGAGGATCGGGCTCACCGCGATGCCTCCGCCGCGTCGCCGGAGGCTGCGAGGCGCCCGCGCATCCCTCCCGAAGGCGCGATGCCGCCAAGGCCGCGGGCCACGGTCGTCGCGTTGTGGTCGATCATCCCGAGATAGGTCCCTTCGTAGGTGCCGGTCTCGCCCATCGCGTCGCTGAAGAGGCTGCCTCCGATCGAGACGTCGTGACCTTGGGCCCGAGCTCCGACGAGCAACGCCTCGACGTGTCGATTCCCGACCGTGGACTCGACGAACACCGCCGCGATGCCGCGATCGACGAGCAGGTCGACGAGCGCCTCGATGTCCCGGACCCCGGCTTCGCTTTCGGTGGAGATTCCCTGGATGCCGAGGACCTCGAAGTCGAAGCGCCGACCGAAGTAGTTGAACGCGTCGTGGCTCGTGATCAGCACCCGACGATCCGCGGGCACGCTGGCGAGCACCTCGGCGGCGTAGGCATCCACCGCCGCCAACGTCTCGAGATAGGCGTCGGCGTTCTCGCGGTAGATCGTCGCGTGATCGGGATCCTCGTCCGCGAGCGCGTCTCGGATCGCCTCGACCGCCTGCGCCCACAGCCGCGGATCCATCCAGACGTGCGGATCCGGCGCGCCTTCGTGCTCCTCGGCCGCCAGCAGCTCGCCGACCGCGATCCGTTCGGCGACCGGGACGACCGGAGTGCCGGCGGCGGCCACTCGATCGAGCGCGTCGGTCATGCGGCCCTCGAGGCGCAGGCCGTTGCTGAAGACCAGGTCCGCGTCGCGAACCCGGGCGAGATCCGACCGGGTGGGCGCGTAGAGGTGCGGATCGACGCCGGTCGGCACCAGACCCACGACCTCGACACGATCACCGGCGACGTGGCGCACGACGTCGGCGACCATCCCAACCGTGCAGACCACGCGGAGTCGAGGCGCAGATCCCGAATCGGGGACGCCGGCACCGACGCCGGCGGGGTCGCGCCCGCATCCGAATCCCAGAGCGCCGATCGACAGGGCCAGAATGGCCAGCCGGGCTCCCGTGACGGGCGTCCGGCGGCGCGGCGGTCGGGACGGCGGACGAGATGACGGGCCGAGGCGCATCGTGGGATCCATGGCCCCCGCCGGAGCGGAATCGCCCGGCCGAGGTTGACGACGGTAGACCTCGAAGTTTGCCTCGTCAAACTCTACGATGCCCAACGGCGCGGAATCCTCGGGGGACGGTGAGGCACCTCCACGGATCCCGGCCCCGACGCGACGATCAGCCGCGGGGTTCGATCTGGATCCGATTGGCCGCGGCCTGCGAGAGGGTGACCACGGGCTTGCGATGCGGCCGCACCGTGATCGACCCGGCGGCGTCGACGACCTCGACCACGGCGATGGTCGTCCCCGGGCGAAGGCCGTGCTCGGCGGCGAAGGCGAGGAACTCCGGATCCTGGTCGACGATGCGGGCCACGGTGCCGCGATCGCCCGTGGCGAGTTCGCCGAGCGGGGTGAACGCGCTCGCGGCGAGCCGACCCTTGGCGTCGGGAATCGGATCGCCGTGCGGATCGATCTCGGGATGGTTCAGAAACGCGTCGAGGCGGTCCAGCACCTTCGCCGACAGGGCGTGCTCGAGCCGTTCCGCCTCCTCGTGGACCTCCGACCAGTCGAATCCGAGCGTCTCGACCAGAAAGACCTCGATGAGGCGATGGCGGCGGATCATGTCGATGGCGAGGGTTCGGCCCCGCGGGGTCAGGGCGATGCCCCCGTAGCGCTTGGCGTTCGCGAGACGGGCGTCCCGAAGCTTGCGGACCATCGCGGTGACGCTGCCCTTGGTGACCCCGAGCGTGGCGGCGAGACGCGCCACCGTCGCTTCGCCCGTCGGCGCGTCCTGCTGCAGCAGGTAGATCGCCTTCACGTAGTCTTCGACGGTCGACGAGGCCATGCCCGACATGGTAGTTGGCCGCTGCGGCCGCTTCGGCCGCTTCGACGAGCGATCGCCTCGTCCTCAGCCGAGGCGTCGCTCCGACCCGGCCCCGGCTCGGCGAGGCACCAGCGAGGCGGCGCCCGCGAGCGCCGCGGCGACCACAAGGCCGAGAGACGCGGATCTCGCCATCCCCGCATCGAACGGCAGCGACCAGACGGCCATCGCAATGAACGCCATGCTCGCCTGCACGCCGGCGGCGATCAGCAGACAAGCGATCGCAAGTCGAGGAGTTCGAACCAGCAGGCCTCCACCGGCGATCGCGAAGCCGACCACGACGAACGACATCAGATTGGCGGGATGCGACTCGTCGCGGACGATGCCGACGGCGAGGTTCGAGACGAACAGGAACAACGCCGTCGCGAACGCGATCGTCCTCGCGAGGCGTCCCCGGCGCCCTCCTCCGCCGTTCCACGTGGCGTCGAGCGCCACCGACGATCCGGTCAACAGCGTCGCGGCGAGGATGAAGTCCCCCGCCGACCAATCGACGTCGGCACCGTTCGCCATGGCGAGGGCGGGCACGGCCAGCACCGCCGCGCCGAGCCCGAGTCCCGCGAACAACACCCGGTGGCGCGAAGACGGCCTCATGGGCCGAGAGTAGCACGCCGGGCGAGGCTCGGTCCGCCCGAGGCACGGCGCGTTTGGAGACCGACTCGATTCCTGACCGAGAGACGAACGGGATCGTCGCGTCCGCGCGGCGCTCGCCCTGTCGCGAATCCCCGGCCTCGAGCGGAATCCACCCGATGAGCGCACCCACGCCGCCCCCGGTCCGACGCGGTGCCTTCGTGCGCCTTCTCGACGCGGTCGAGTGGCTCGGCAACCTCCTGCCCCATCCGGTGACGCTGTTCGCGCTGCTTGCGGTGCTGATGGTGCTGCTGTCGGGACTCTTCGGCGGCCTCGGCGTCGCGGTCGAGGATCCCCGCCCCATGGGCGTCGCCGGCCGCGCCGAGGACGGCATGATCCGCGCGGTCAGCCTGATGAACGCCGACGGCCTGCGGCGGATCTTCGAGAACCTCACCTCGAACTTCACCGGCTTCGCGCCGCTCGGCGTGGTGCTGGTGGCCATGCTCGGCGTCGGCGTCGCCGAGAAGTCCGGTCTGCTCTCGGCGGCGGTGCGCGGACTGGTGCTCGGAGCCCCCCGCCCACTCGTCACCGCCGCCATCGTCTTCGCGGGCGTCGTCTCCAACACCGCCTCCGAACTCGGCTACGTGGTGCTGATCCCCCTCGCCGGCGCGATCTACCACGCCCTCGGTCGCCATCCCCTCGCGGGCATGGCCGCGGCGTTCGCAGGCGTCTCGGCGGGCTACAGCGCGAACCTCCTGATCGGGACGATCGATCCCCTGCTCGCGGGCATCACCGAGGCGGCGGCGCAGCTGATCGATCCAACCTACACCGTGGCGGCCACCGCCAACTGGTACTTCATGGCCGCCTCGACCTTCCTCGTCACGGGGGTGGGCGTGATGGTGAGCCTGTTCGTCGTCGAGCCCAAGCTCGGGACCTACGACGACTCGGGCGCGGATCCCGCCGTGCTCGACGGTCGCATGATGGAACCGCTGACCTCGATGGAGAAGCGTGGGCTGGCCGTCGCCGCCATCGCCGCCATCGCGGTCCTGGGCCTGATGGCCCTGACGATCCTGCCCTCGTGGGGCCTGCTGCGCAACCCCGACACCGGCGAGGCGATGCGGAATGCGCCGTTCTTCCGGGGATTCGTGACGTGGATCCTCGTCTTCTTCGTCGTCGTCGGCTTCGCCTACGGCCGCGTGGTCGGCACCATGCGGCGCGACCGCGACGTCATCGACGCGATGGCGTCGGCGATCTCGACGCTGGGCCTCTACATCGTGATGGTCTTCTTCGCGGCGCAGTTCGTGGCGTACTTCGGATGGAGCAACCTCGGCGCCATCACCGCGGTGGCCGGCGCCGAGTTCCTGCAGGACGCGGGGCTCACCGGCCCGAGCCTGTTCGCCGGCTTCATCCTCGTCTGCTGTGGGGTGAACCTGATGATCGGGTCGGCGTCGGCGCAGTGGGCCGTGACCGCCCCGATCTTCGTGCCCATGCTGATGCTGATCGGATACAGCCCGGAGGTCATCCAGGCGGCGTATCGCATCGGCGACAGCACCACCAACATCGTGACGCCGATGATGACCTACTTCGGCCTGATCCTCGCGTGGGGCTGCCGCTACGACCGCAACCTCGGCGTGGGCACGATGATCGCCATGATGCTGCCGTACTCGATCGCCCTGATCGTCGCCTGGACGCTCTTCTTCTTCCTGTGGGTGTTCGGACTCGAACTGCCCGTCGGTCCGGGGTCGCCGACCTTCTACGACTCGCCGATCGGTTGACGTTCGAGTCGGACCGGTCGGACTGGTGCCGCGTCGTCCTTCGAGCTGGCGACTGGTCCGGACACGGGGCGACCCCTCGTTGCGCGAAGGCGATCCCGATCCGTCCTCCACCATGCACCTGCACCTTGGGATTTCTGGAACGGCGTACCCTGTCGCCATGCACACGCTGAACGCCCCTCCGAAGCGGATCGTCGCGGCCACTCTCTTCCTGTCGGTCGCC
>Ga0075479_10001353_pt1 | contig 11103 bp, 10 predicted proteins | sample DEB08_DNA_8_FD_76341 | JGI IMG/M metagenome (GOLD analysis project Ga0075479, IMG submission 76341) | Aqueous microbial communities from the Delaware River and Bay under freshwater to marine salinity gradient to study organic matter... | ecosystem: Environmental > Aquatic > Marine > Coastal ... | reverse complement strand
TGACTGAAATTCCCGGCGAGCAGATTCCATATCACCACTCATTGCCGAGACCACTGCCAGGCTGGAATGAACTTCTTCCTCTGTACTACCGGTGCGACCAAACTCGCGACGAGCATCTTCTCGTCGTTCGGTACGGGCATACAACAGAGCCAGATTATTTCTAAGACGTTCATCCTCGGGTGCCGCGGTCACAGCTTGTTGCAGATGACTTTCGGCCTCCGCCCAGCGTTGTTCCAAATACAGATAGTAACCATAGTCCGCGTGCAGTTCGGCATTCTTAGGATCCATCTGCAAGGCTCTGCGGAACCCTGCATCGGCCTGTTCCGAATTTCCCTGTCGAGCAGCAATCACGGCTCCCCGCCAGACAGGCAGAATTTGTCCCGGATCCCGTTCCTCCATCCGCTGCCATGCCGCGAGAGCACCGGCAAGATCACCACGCTGCTCCATTGTTTGTGCGACAGACACCTGAATATCTGACAGCTGCTGCTCGGTCAGTGTTCCGACGGAAGGCTGCTCACGATTCGACTGGCCCGCTCGCAGCGAAATACCTCGACGGTGTCCGCAACCCACAATCAAAGTGGATACCAACAGCGTCAAACAAACGAGCGTCGAATAATTTGCAGCTCTGCAGAAACGTCTCATGATATCTCCTTTCGTGGCCGTCGGCACTGCCGTCAGATCGTGGACCACAATGAACTATTCCGGCAGACCACCACCGCTGGGCACACCTCCGCCAAATGCCGGAGAAACACCCTGAGTCTGCGTTTGTTCACTGCGATTCTCATGGATCAACGCAGCGTCATCCGCCGAGATTCCGGGGTATCCGGCATTCACCATCTTCAGACTTTCCACCGGAATACTCCGTGAGCTGCCGCTAAGTTCTCTGCGAACGGCTTCACGACGCCTGGCATCCGCAGACTCCCCGGCAGCAGACTTCTCAATCAGCAGTGGAGCATCACCCGCCTGCTGCAGGTAACGCTGGACCAGCTCCCGCCCGCGACGATTCAGGATCCGATTCGATAGATCGAAGTCATAACTGCGGACGATCCAACGATACCGTTTCGCGGCGGCAACCTGTCGCGAAAGAATCTGTCGCGTGGCATGGCCGTGGGGCAGGGGGACACACTGTGACGCACTGCCTCGTCCGGCAGAATCGCCCTCGCACGATCCGCGGAACACATTGTTCAGCAAACGTGAAAGCAGCCCACCCGAAGCCGCGGAATCACCGCACTCGTCACCACAGCCGGATCGGATCACACCACAGCCAGTTTTCATCGTGGATCGACCCGCGACAGCCGACATCCTCACCGGTACCACAGCGGCGTCTGAATCATCAGCCGTCGTGGCAGACAGCGTCGGCAATCCTGCCAGCAAACACACCACAGCGGTACCGCTACGGACCACCTGGTTTTGGAGAGTAAACAACATGCACCCCCTGATTTTATCTTGAAAAGCCATGCGGCACCTGCAGATAACGCTCTTCGATCTGAATACGCTGACTCAAACCGGTTCTCTCTCCGCGCTCAACTGTGGAGCGGAACGGGATCCCCACTCCCTGAGACTCGATCTGCCCTCGCAGGAAGAATTCCAGATCATCCGGTTCCTGCAGGTCATCTCCTGGCAGCATCCCCACAGTGTCTGCTGAAATCGCATCCGTCAGGTACGGTGTCACCAGGACGACCAACTCCTTCTCGACACGTTCGCTGGTCGAATTGCTGAAGAACGGACCGATGTAAGGCAGATCACCCATTCCTGGAATACGATCCGATCGACCGGAAAGTTCCAGCTGAATCAGACCGGCAATCGCCAGCGTCTGTCCCTCTTTCATCTCCACGGTCGTATGTGATCGTCGTGTATTCAGCCCCGGCACCTGAACGCCGGAGATCTCCGTTCCCAATGCAAAGTCGATGGAACTGACTTCCGGATCCACCTCCATGCGAATGACGCTGCCGTCGAGGATATAGGGCACAAATGCCAGCTGGACCCCGAACTTCTTGTACTCGATGGTAATCGTGGGGGGGCCTCCCCCTGCTCCGGACTGCGGGACCGGCACGGGAAATTCGCCGCCGGCCAGAAAATCTGCGCGATGGCCATGCATTGCCACAAGATTTGGCTCCGCCAAAACCTTCAGGACACTGTTTCTGCGCAGAGCAGACATGAAAGCCTGGAAACCATCGCCCTCAAGAATCCCGAAGGCAGTCGCCCCGCCTGCGCCCGCAGCACCCGATGTGATCGAACCCGTTAATCCTTTCCCGGAGCCGGAAGCAGCGACACTCGTGCCACCAGTAATACGGGTTCCGAACACAGATCCATTGTCCGCAAACAAAAAGTCCGACCCGATCTCTCGATAGGCCGTGCGATTCAGCTCGGCGATCTGAACCTTCAGCATCACCTGCTGCGGTCCGGGAACCTGCATGAGATTGATAATCTCCATCTCCCCGGAACCAGTCCCCGTCGCTGCTCCGCCTGCCTGAATCTGAGGACCACCGCTGCTGGATTCACGCTCGTCGTATCCGGTTGCACCACCTCCACCGGACATGGCTCCGATCATTGACGAAGACACGGTCCTGCTGAGCAGTCGAGTAATTCGCTGCACCTGCGCCGCATCCCGTGCCTGACCTTCGACGATCAGTTTTCGCCCCAGCTGGCCAATTCGAATCTCTGCATCCGGGAAGAACTGCAGCATTCGAGCCTGAATCAGAGGGACGTCCACAACCACCTGAATGCTTAACGAAATCACCTCTCCGGTCCCGGTCGTAATTGTCAGATCGGTATCACCAATCCGCAATCCAATCAATCGAATCCCTCGGGCACCAAGGACAACGATCTCGGCAATTCCCGGATCCGAAATTGAAACGGACGGATTGACCTCGTCGGAGTCTCCGCCCCAGTCAAAATCGCTGTCCAGAACCAGCGTCCGACTTTGTCCAACAGTCACCTCAATCACATCCTCGGAGCGGGACATGGATTCGATAATGCTGGGCTTACGAGTCTTCTTGAGTGACAGATCTTCCAGTTTTGAATGCGCAGGGGCATCCTGGCCCAGTCCCTGATCGGAAGTGAACACCAGCAGACAGACCGCAAAAACCGCACTGTGCAGCAGAATGCGACACGGTACTTCTTTTGTTCCATCGCCAGCGTTTGCTTTGAGTTTCTTCATGCTCATGAGTTCAGTCAGCCTGTTGGGAGCCCGTTCACTCGCTGTACAGCCTGCACAATCAGCCACATGGCAGTGCAGTCAGCACAAAACGTACGTGGGTCACAATCGGCATCACCGTTGCGATTCTGTTAAGCGGACACCAAGGACTGCCGAATCCGGGGCGAACGGGGGCGGTTGACTTTGACGGCAGTCCGGCAAACAGTGGCAATCGCGTGCAGCTTCCTGACACAGTCGGCCGTTTCTGCCGATCACTGGTTCGCTGTGCTTCTGCCTGCAGATGCAGATCCCCGGCAAAGGGCTGTAATTCAGGGAGGTCGTCTTGACTTACGATTGCACAGACTGGCGAATTTCTGCGGCCAGCGCGGTCAGCTTGCGACTCAGTTTGGCGGTCGGCTGACTCAGGACCAACGGCTCACCATTGTTCACTGACCGCATCGCAGCTTTGGGATCCTCGGGGAAACTCAGCACTTCTGAAACCTTGAGCACGTCGATGATTTGTGATGCAGCAATCTCTCCGGACACGCCGGTTCGGTTCAGAATCACCCGCACACGCTCGAGGCTGACCCCCGATGATGCCATGAACTCCAGCAGCCGCCGAGTTTTCCGCAGCGACAGAAAATCAGGTCGCATTACACAGTAGAGTTCGTCCAGCGAGCGTGCGATGGTAAACGTCAAATGGCTTAGACAACGATCCAGATCGCAGACGATAAACTCACTGGATCGCGATAGCATGGACATCACCCGCTGCATCCCGCGCATGTCGACGGCGTTGAAGCTGGGGAACTGTGTTGCGGCCGATAACAGCTGCAAACCGCAGGCGTGCTCGGTAATACTGCCCTTCAAAACGGCCTGATCAAGACTCTCGACTTTGCCGCAGATATCTGCCAATGAGTGTGAAGCCTTGACATCCAGCAATGCTTCCAGGTCTCCCCCCTCGGATTTTAAGTCAATCAGAGCGCAATTGGTGGAGTCAGAGGCCAGCAGGCACGCAAGATTCGCGGCGATCAGGCTGCAGCCACTGCCACCGCTGGCGGAAAAAACACCGACAGATCGGGCCTGAGTCTTCTGCGTACCACCGCGTTCCAGTGCAAATGCAAGTTCAGATTCCGGCTCATTCTGATCGAGGTATTCTGCCGCTCCCATCCGGACAATTCGCAGCACAAAACGACTGTCGTCCAGAGGACCGATCACCAGCAAACGACACGGTAATTGTTCACAGAGCTGTGAGACCGCTGCGGCTCCCAGTTCGCGATCAACTGGCATCACCAGAATGATTGTTGTCCCCGGCCCAACACTGTCCGCTGTCCCCGGAGCCGCATTCAAAAACCGCTGAATCAGCCCTGCAACGTCAGCAGTGCGAAAACGATCATTGCGAGAAAACTCAAGACCCCGTTGATAGACAAGATCCTGAATTCGCGTTGCATACGCATCGTCATCACTGACAAGTAAGAGTCTCATTTGACGCGGATCCTGATGCCGTTCCTGACATGCCCTCGGCCGACATCTGATTCAGTTTCAGAGCCTGCCGGGTGTTTGTCCGACCGGGCGAACCAATTCTTCAATTCTGTGCTGCCCGCGAAAACTTCACAGAAATTACTGGTTGAGACCGTCGAGACGGATGGCAAAGGCCGGGTTTACCCACAAATCCGCCATCCAATCAGGATTCTGCGGCAAGGCTATCAGAATCAGTCGATATCCCAGCGATTCAACTCCAGAAACTGCTCTCGCCAGTAGTAGCGTTCCAGAATCCCATCCGTGGGTCGACCGGTAATCTTCAGGGCCATGTACAGCGCTTCAACAGTCGCCAGCCCGTCATCCGGATCGTCAAACAGAATGGATTTCCTCGGGTAGGCCGTCCGCACCGGTGGCAGAGAACGAATCGGCAGATGCTCAAACATTGGCTCCATCTGGGCAGCGCGGCGCCATGTTCCATCCAGCAGCAACAGTCCTTTGGGGCCATCGGCCGCTGACAGCAGCGGACCCCCCAGACCGATCCGGACATATTCAGAGGCGTCGAGCTCAATCGGCCGAGGGAACGTGACAAACCGCAAATCTGGGTGCTTCCGCAGCGGCTCGACTGTACATTTACTTCTGCGTTCCTTGGGATGAACCACAATAACCGTCTGCGGCGCAGAGTATGGAGGCGGGGAGTTTGTCATCAGTCAACCCATCATCCCTCACTGCGAATGCGCTGTATTTCTGCATTCAAACCCGCGATCTCACTCTCAAGTCTCGGGATTTCCTGCGGGTCGTCGGGTTGATTTCTTGCAGCTTTCAGCAATGTCTGTAGCTTCTGAATCTTGTTGCGACACGCTTCCACTTGTTTTTGCTGCTTCTTATTGAGGCCCATTCCGGAAGATTCTCCTTGGATTTTGTCCGGTCATACAAACGTTACAGGCTGAACTTCAGTCAACTCAGGCACGCTGTGATCAGGAACATGACACACACTGATGCAATCGGAAAGTAGCCGGTCGACGGCACTCTGCAGAAATCCATTCCTGTCGCATTCGAGTCGTGGTGAAGGCAGCAACGAGAGATTCCATCGTAATTCTTGGAATTCTCCAGTAGTTTCTGCCGATTATTCGACAGCGGTCATCCGTTTTCGATGCGAGCCGCAAGGCGACAGTTCGCCACCCGAATTTGCGAGTTCAATCCGCATTCTGCCTCGGAATATGGATTTTCCTGTGCAGATGCTCAATCACTCGCTTGTACCGTCGTCATTTTCTTCCCACTGTCATCAAACAGACACCGGAGATTCATTCTGCAGGAACCAGGTTTCGCAGAATGAACATACCGGCAAAAAGCGATCAGAACGGATTACCGGGTCTTCAGTGATTCGCAATGATAACTCTTCGTACTTTCAAATTCTTTCACAGGACCTCCTGCTGAACAATCCGGATTCTCTAAGTAACTCGCTGACGGCTCCGAAGTGCATTCCGCAGCAACTCGGCGTTCCCGGAACAAACACAACATAATGACCCACGTAACTTCCGAACTCATGGAACTGCTCAGCACTGCGGTGCAGTCCGGAACACTTTTGAAACTCACGTTCAGTAGTCCGGTCCGGGCTGATGCTGAGTATATCCGCATCGACGTGCGACCGGTGAAGTTGCAGGGCGATGTCCGCTATCAGTTTGCATCCCGTACGAAGACACAGGAATTTCATCGCAACATTGCCCCGGATCGGTGCGTTGAACAGATTACGAGTGTGATGCGCAACGGATTTCGAAATGTGAATCTGAAAACGGCTGAATTCGAAATGCAGGCTCAGTTGTCAAAAGAGAAGAAATGGAAACTTCAGCAGAAGCAGCTCTCCGATCAGTCTCAATCGTCAGCGGCCCATAATCGCACTCGCAACTATCTGATTCCGGAGGGTATTCCGTGCGAATTCCTGATTGAAACCGGCATCATGACGGTGAAGGGAAATGTCCGCTCAAATCACTTCAAAAAATTCCGACAGATCAATCGCTTCCTCGAATTCATCGACGACATCGTAGACGTCTTGCCGTCCGATCGACCGGTTGAAATCGTGGACTTCGGCTGCGGCAAAAGCTACCTCACGTTTGCCGTCCATTACTTGTTTCAACAGATCCTCAAACGTCCGTGCAGGATTGTCGGCCTGGACCGCCGCAGCGATGTGGTGCAAACCTGCAATGGGATTCGCGATCGCCTGGAACTGAAGAACCTGCGTTTTGAGTCTGGTGAGATTGCCGGATTTCAGTCCGGCTCCAGTCCTGACCTTGTCATCTCACTTCATGCCTGCGACACCGCAACCGATGATGCCCTGATGCAGTCACTGCAGTGGAAGAGCGCAGTTGTCCTGGCAGTGCCGTGCTGTCAACGGGAACTGAATCAGCGACTTGGCAGGGGAACCGGGCTGCCACCGCTGACATCATGGGGAATCGTTCAGGAGCGATTTGCATCACTGACAACGGATTCCATCCGTGCGGCACTTATGAAAACACAGGGCTACGAAACTCAGATCCTTGAGTTTATCGAGACAGACCATACGCCAAAGAACTTGCTGATTCGAAGCTTTCGGCGCCCGAGTTCAGACACGCCTGCCGCGCGACTGGCGGCCCTCACCGAAGTCCGACAGATTCGTCAGCAACTGCAAGTTTCTCCCCTGCGGCTTGAAAGGCTGTTGATCTCTACCGGGATGCTGCCCCAGCACAGTGATTGCGAGTCTGCGGAAGGCAAGCAATGAAGAAACTGATCACCCTGTGCACCTACAACGAGCGGGAAAATCTTGCCGAGCTGATCCCGGTTTTACTTCAGACTGATCAGGAAGCAGACCTGCTGGTCGTTGATGACAATTCCCCGGACGGAACCAGTGACTTGATCGCTTCACTGGCGGCCGATCATTCTCGAATCCATCTGATTCGCAGACCACAGAAACTGGGGCTCGGAACCGCAACAACAGCGGCCTTCGCATTCGGATTGCAGAACAACTACGACCTGTTGCTGAATCTCGACGCAGACTTCAGCCATCCTCCGGATGTTATCCCAAAACTGTTCGCCGCTGTGCAGAACTGTGATATCGCCATCGCTTCTCGCTACGTCCAGGGCGGGGGTGTTCTGGGATGGTCGCTGGGCCGAAAACTGATGAGCCAGCTGATCAATATCTGGGCTCGACTCATGTTGGGACTTCGTGTCCGTGACACCAGCGGCAGCTTTCGCTGTTATCGCGTCGCCACGCTGCAGAAGGTGGACTGGTCTCTGGCGATCGCACAGGGATTCGCTATTCCAGAGGAAATCCTGTTCCGGTGTCGCCGAGTAGGCGCTCAAATGCAGGAAGTCCCCTATTATTTCGACGACCGAAGGCACGGCGTCACCAAGATTAATCTGCAGGAGAGTTACAGGGCCGTGCGAGACATCATGCGGCTGGGCCTCTCGCGAATTGTGAACTGACTGTTCCCCTTCGCAACGCAACCTTCGGTGCGTCCCTCCCGGCCCGAACCTCTCTCGTTGCTCGGATTGCTGATGCCTGCTCAATACGTCATTGGAATTGACCTCGGAACGACAAACTGCGTTCTCGCTTCCGCCCCGCTGAATGGCAATGCCGCAGAAATCACGCTGCTGGATATTCCGCAACTGGTCGCAGAGAATACCGTAGAGTCGCGCGCTGCACTCCCGTCTTTCCTCTACCTCACCAGCCAAACCGAACGGGAACAGCAAGTGTTTGCTGCTCCATTTCGCTCCGACCTCGATGTCGCGGTCGGAGTCGTTGCCGCCGCACGGTCAGCGGAAATGCCGGAACAGACAATCAGCGCCGCTAAATCGTGGCTTTCACACTCGGGGGTCGATCGAACAAAACCCATCCTCCCGTGGCAGTCGTCTCAAACAGAAATGCAAATGTCTCCTGTAGAGGCATCACAGCGGCTCCTGCAGCATCTGATTGACGCGTGGCAACAACAACATCCGGACTGCAACTTCACTGAACAGTCAGTTGTGCTCACCGTCCCCGCATCGTTTGATCCGGTTGCCCGTGAACTGACAGCCAAGGCTGCTGCCGGTGCAGGATTTCCTGCAGACTTCGTGCTGCTGGAAGAACCGCAGGCCGCAGCTTATGCGTGGTTGCTTTCCGCTGGCGATGACTGGAGAAAAACACTTCAACCAGGCGAACAAATCCTGATCTGTGATATTGGCGGAGGAACAACAGACCTGACGCTGCTGGAAGCTTCTGATGACGATGGTGATCTGACACTGAATCGAGTCGCCGTTGGAAACCATCTGCTGGTGGGTGGCGATAATATGGATCTGGCACTTGCCCATCACTGCGCGAATCTGTTTGCAGAACAGGGAGTCAATCTCGACCCATGGCAGACCGTCTCGCTCTGGCACTCCTGCCGTTCGGCCAAGGAACGTCTGCTGGGGCAGGACGGACCGGAAACCTGCAGTATCGCCGTGCCCGGACGCAGCAGCCGACTGATCGGCGGTATGGTCTCAGTCGACGTGGATCGAACTGCAGCAACTCAGCTGCTGCTGGAAGGCTTCTTTCCGGTCGTGGATGCAGAGGCTACGCCAGTGCGCAATCCTCGTTCCGGTTTTCGTGAGCTGGGTCTGCCATGGGAACAGGACACCGGGATCACGCGACATTTGGCCGCATTCCTGCAGGCGTCTGCTTCCACAGTCCGGCACGTGCTCTTCAACGGAGGCGTCTTTCGCAGCGAAGTGCTCCAGCAGCGCCTGCTTGAACAACTGCAGAAGTGGACTCCGGAAACACCTCCACAACCCGTACAGCCACAAACAGATCTCGACTCCGCCGTCGCTCGCGGTGCCTGCTTCTATGCCTGGACTCGCAGCAACAACGGGATCCGAATTCGTGGTGGAGCCCCGCGCTCGTACTATGTGGGAATTGAAACATCCGGACTGGCCGTACCCGGTATGGCACGACCACTCAAGGCGCTCTGCGTGGTCCCGCACGGGATGGAAGAAGGGACTCAGATTGATGTTCCTTCCACCGGGATCGGCCTGATTGTCGGTGAGACGACTCAATTCCGTTTCTTCAGCTCGGCAGTTCGAACGCAGGACACGCCCGGACAGATTCTGCCCCGCTGGTCGGCAGAGGAAATCGGCGAGACGAACTCGCTGCAAGCCAAACTGAACGCACAGGAAGATTCGGACGACGGTTGGATCCCCGTCGAGTTTCGTTCCGTCATTACGGAACTTGGCGTCTTTGAACTTTGGTGCGTTTGCCCAAACACAGATCGCAGCTGGAAGCTGGAATTCAGTATTCGTGAAGTCGATTCATGAACGGTCCTCAGCGGCCCGCCAGGCCTATCTGTCTGCGCGGCCAGTAATCGCCTGACGCAGAACAAAGTTCACCGCATCACGAGTATCCTCAGCATTTGTACTGTGTCCACCCTGTTCACGATGGATCAGCAGGGGCTGCGCTCCCTGCCGTTGAAGATCCTCAATCAGACGATGCACACTATGCGGCGGAACAACGGTGTCCAGTCCACCGGTTGTGGCAGCCAGTGGCATCTTCACCAGCCCCGCAGCGTTCAGTTCGGCCGAGCGACTGCGGTACACCTCCGGTTTCTGCTCCCGCGTTCCGCCATACGCCGCAGCGATGGCCTCGCCAAAGCCAGTGTACTCAACCAGATTGGCCGTCCCGTTCAGCGAGACAACACCGGCAACCTGTTCAGGGTGCAGGGCCGCAAATGCCAAAGCTGCGGTGCCCCCCATGGACCCACCGCCCACGATCACTCGCCGAGCATGAAACTCAGTCTTCAGGATCTGTATTAGCTGCAGCAGATCCTGCTCCGCCGCAGGACTCATCCACGACGTTTTCCCCCGGTAATCGGGGCTGACAAACAGGACGCCCGCCGCAGCAGCGCAACGCCGCATTTCAGCACACTCCGGACGGTCTGCCCGGATAAACTGCCAGCGATCAGATCCATGACCGTGCAAAGCAATCAAAATGTCGCACGGCTTCCCCGACGGCAGCCGCCGTGGACGCAGCATGACATATTTCTGATCACTGCCATCAACCTTTGAAGTAAACGACCGGTCCACAGGCGGCAAAAACTGCGGCTCATCAGCCACGACGAAACCCGTGGTACCCACAAACGGCAACAGCAAAATCAAGCAACGCATGCTGACGTCTCCAGCGTCAAAAGTTCAACGTTCGAATTCAGCAGAATAACTGAGGGAGCCGGTTCGGCTCCACCCGCTGTCGAATTCGTTCGTGGACGAATCTGACGGGCAGAAGCTGCACATTCGGCTCGCTCGCCGAATTAGGTGCCAGGCACCATGTTGGAACTCCACGGTAGGTGGCACCGCAAACGGTGGGTGGCACCGGGCAGATGCGTTCCGCGTGGTCAACGAACCACGCGGGCAGTCCGCAAATCGCCGAAGGCACAAACCGGCTCTCAGCCGGGCAGGCGATCCGCCTGCACCTGGTGTCGGGCGATCCCGCCCGACGCTAAGAAACCGCA
>Ga0075479_10001352_pt1 | contig 11106 bp, 6 predicted proteins | sample DEB08_DNA_8_FD_76341 | JGI IMG/M metagenome (GOLD analysis project Ga0075479, IMG submission 76341) | Aqueous microbial communities from the Delaware River and Bay under freshwater to marine salinity gradient to study organic matter... | ecosystem: Environmental > Aquatic > Marine > Coastal ... | reverse complement strand
CTTTGCGGTACCAAACCTCGACACCGCACCAAAACCACGGCGGCATACTGCTGTCGGAATGCGAATGGAAGGTTGTTTATTGATGAATATTGCGTGAACCGATGGCGCTGGGAAAAATCGTTCAGACTGTTCAGCCGCCCCCAGATGGCGATTGTGCCGGGGCGGCTTTCTCAGGGCGGATTCGCTGGTGAACCGTCCTGACTTGAGAAGGCCTGATGCGTTTTGCTGTGTCTCAGCCCTGCGGAAACTGTCCGGCGCGATCAATTTCGGAGTTTCAGCTTCCAAAAAATCGCAAACTCGGCCGATGATCCGATGACAGCGAGTTCATTCGCGGTTTATGCTGCCCAGTCTGGCTGGCAGCGAACTTGCTCTGCCTCACCAGTGAATTGCTTCCGTCTTTCGGTTGACGGGAAGCAAGCAGATTTTTCGGCGATCGGGTACGAGCGTTTTTTGAGGTCAATTGTATGTCTGACGAAGCTACTCATGAGCCTGCTGCCCCAGCAGACAACGAACTGTTCAGTGTCACCGAGGTAGAACAGTTTTCTGCTGATGATGTGAAGGCTGGCGGAGACATCGGGAAGATGTTGTCGGCATTGTTTTTGTACACGATCCTGGCCATGGGAATTGCCAGTTGGTGGAGCTGGTCTTCCATTGTTTCCCGGTCCGATACAAACCGACCATTCGATCAGGGGGCTGAGGCGGCCGCGGAGCATGCCGACGGCGAGCACTGATCAGTCTGCTGCCCGGGTAGCGCTGCTGCTCGGGCGATTCCTCCGTGGTTCATTGCATTCGGTGAGCACTCCCCAGCACAGCGGCCGGGCGTTCCGCAGCCGTCACTTGCTCGCTGCCTGGTCAGTCCGGTTTGCGCTCAGGTCTCAACGCTTTTCGCAGCCGAACCCAGAAGTTCAGCCAGCAGATTTGACGTGGGATGCGGATGTCCGACGTACTGCCGAAAGCCTTCGCCGTACTGAACTCCCACCTGTTCGCCGCGGGCACTGCTCCAGCGTCGGCCTGCCTCGGTGTACTCGTCCATTCCATGCTGCCGCTGCAACCATTCCCGCTGACTGGCGTGGCAGGCAAGTGCCTGAAACTTGCGATCAAACTGTTCCGTAATGTCGACAATCAGGTCCACTGGCTGACGGTTCCCAAAATGGTCGGTGCCCTCGACCGGGTCAACGTAGTACAGCCACGGGATTTTATTTGCGGGCGGCGCGGGATCCCACTGTCGAGTGCGGTAGTTGGGGACGGACGCGTTAAAGCAGGCATCTCGTACCAGTGCACTGGTGATTTCATGGTCGTGCATGTAGTCCACCGGGGGAGCGGTGAAGATCAGGTCCGGCTTTGTGCGACGAAGAAACTCCGTCATTCGCCGGCGGCTGTCATTATCGAAGACGATGGACAGATCGCGAAATTCGAGGCAGGTGTACTCCGCGTCCAGAATTTCCGCTGCGGCCGCCGCTTCCGCTCGCCGAATCGCCGCGATTTCGTCCTGGGAATGTTCTGCGCTTCCGCAATCGCCGGGAGTCATCGTGGCCACAGAAATGCGGCATCCCAGCTGTCGCAGTCTCAGCAGCGTTCCCGCACACTGAAACTCAATGTCATCAGGGTGCGCATGAACGGCAAGAATGTGAAGATTCTCTGGAGCGTTGGTCATGTGGTGTTTCCTGAAGGCGGAACAGAGAGAAAATGGGCACGAACCTGCCTGCGGTGTACTTGATCGAAGGCTGGAAATCCAGAATACAGCCGCGGGAACTTAATTGACTGCTGCGGCATCAGGGCATTGATAACGTGCGACAATGCTGCGTGCAGCGCGGAGACCGTCGACGGCTGCGGTGACAATTCCGCCTGCGTATCCGGCGCCTTCACCCGACGGGTACAATCCGGAGATTCCCGGCGTTTGCATAGTGATGCGGTCGCGGTCCATGCGAACGGGGGAACTTCCACGCATTTCCGGCCCGACCAGAACCGCGTCCTTCAGATAACTGCCCCGCCACTGACGATCCATCACCGGCAGTCCGGCACGGATTGCCGAGAGTATTGGTGGAGGCAGCAGACCGGCCAGCGGAGACGGTCGCGTTCCGCGCTGGCACGACGAGGGAATCTGTTCCGAAGGCGATGGGGTGCGGTCTTTCAGGAAATCCGTCGCCCGTTGAATCGGGGCCAGATAGCTGCGTCCTGTCAGTTCGAACGCCAGGGATTCATAGTGTCGCTGTAAATGCACGCCAGCCAGCGGGTGGTTGCTGCCAAACTGGTCTGTATCCAGTGTCACGACGAGCCCACTGTTTGCAAACGGCGTGTCGTGTCGCGAGTTGCTCATTCCATTGGAACAGTACCGGTTTGGCTCAGAAATACTGGGAATCACAATCCCTCCGGCACACATACAGAAGGTGAACAGATCTCGCTGTCCCTTTGCAACCAGAGAATAGTCCGCAGCACCAAGCAACGACAGGTAACTGTCCTGTCCATATTTCCGTTGATTGACCAGTTCCTGCGGATGTTCAATGCGAAGTCCCAGCTGAAAAGCTTTTTGTTGCATGGGCAAGCCCTGCTCATGCAGCTTTTCATAGGTGTCACGCGCACTGTGTCCGATGGCCAGAACACAGACGGAGGTGGGGATGTAGCCGGAAGACGTGTGCAATCCCCGCAGGCTGCCATCGCGGACGTCCAGACCTTCAAACCGACATCCAAAACGATATTCACCGCCAAGTGCTTCGGTGAGACGCCGGTAGTTTCTGCAAATCATCGGAAGCTTGTTGCTGCCAAGATGCGGGCGATGTTCGTAGATCAGAGACGGGCGTCCCCCGCACTTGACGAAACTACGAAGCACCCAGTCAACATCCGGCCCCGTGATCCGGCAGGTCAGTTTCCCATCGCTGAAACAGCCTGCTCCGCCCTCGCCGAAGAGGTAGTTGTTTTCCGGATCGTGTTCCCCGCCGGTGTCAAATTTCCGCACTGCCGGTACTCGCTCACGCACTGCCTGACCGCGTTCGAGGATCAGCGGGCGATAGCCCCGCATGGCAAGGTAATATCCTGCCAGCAAACCAGCGGGTCCGGAACCGATGACGACCGGACGCTCCGGCAGCGGCTGCTGTCCAGGAGAGGGATCTTCAAAAGACGGCTCGTCCCAATGGTCGATTCGCACGTCGCCGCGACTGCGGAAGGCCGACTGTTCGGGTTCGGGCACCGTCAATGCGAGGGAGTAAACAAACTCGAGGCGTCGTCTGTTGCGAGCATCCAGACTCTTGCGAAGGATTCGCAGGGACGGAATTCGATCGCAGGAAACACCAAGCGATTGCGCAAGCGCTTCCGCAAGTTGATCTTCCGGAAGTTCCACGGGGGTACGCAGATTGGTGACTCGCAGAGCCATGATTTGCTTCGGTTTCCTGTTTCGCGTATGAGTTTCTGCAGAGTACTCTTCGGAAATTCGTCGGGCAATACTCGGTCCAATTTCGCTGCGGGAATCACCAAAGCCAGAAATCTGATGCTGATTTTGAGCCCCGTTGCAGTTGCGTATTTCCTTGCTGTCAGAAGTGATCTCTCGTTCGTCCCTGCTTTTCCACGGAGCTTCAATGCACGTCTCACTGCACTTACCACATCAGCTGATCCTGTTGACGGCCTTCCTTGTTGCCACAAGCCCCGCATTCAGTCCAGCGGATCAACCCAATATTGTTGTCATCCTGTGCGACGATCTGGGATTCGGAGATCTGGCCTGCTACGGACATCCTCTGATCCGGACTCCCCATCTTGACCGTCTGGCTGAACAGGGAGTGCGGTTTACCAATTTCTATTCGGCGGCACCGGTCTGTTCACCGTCCCGTGTCGGGCTGTTGACGGGGCGCTCGCCCAACCGTGCCGGTGTCTATGACTGGATTCCGCCTGCCAGCGCAGATCAGCCGCCGCGTCCTGACGGAAGAAACTTTGTCCATCTGCGAAAAGAAGAAGTCACCCTTCCCGCACTGTTGAAACAGCAGGGCTACGACACCTGCCTGTCAGGAAAGTGGCACTGCAACAGTCAGTTCAATACCGTCGGTCAGCCTCAGCCGGATGCCGCCGGTTTTGATCACTGGTTTGCGACGCAGAATAATGCCGCCCCGTCGCACAGGAACCCCTCGAACTTCGTCAGGAATGGACGCGCGGTTGGGGAGATTGACGGATTTAGCTGTCAGGTCGTGGTGGACGAGGTCATCGGCTGGCTCGATACCCGAAAGACCGAATCCAACAAACGGCCCTTCTTTGCCTATGTCGCATTTCACGAACCTCATGAGCCGGTCGCATCACCGGAAGACCTTGTCGAGCAGTATCGAGCGATGAGCTTTACTGATGATCAGGCTCAGTACTTCGCAAATGTGGAAAACCTTGATCGTGCTGCGGGCCGTCTGCTGGATGCGCTGGAACGGCTCAATGTGCGGAAAAACACCCTGGTCATCTTCAGTTCGGACAATGGTCCGGAGACTCTGAATCGATATCGCCGTGCCTCCCGTTCGTGGGGAGTCACCGGTCCGTTGCGGGGAATGAAACTGCACACACATGACGGTGGCTTTCATGTTGCCGGAATAGCCAGCTGGCCCGGCGTAATCACTGCCGGACGTGTTGATGATACTCCAGTGTCAGCACTGGATTTGTTGCCCACAGCAGTGGAACTGGCAGGCGGAACTCTGCCCGAATCCTGTCAACCGGATGGGGTCAGTCTGGTTTCACTGCTGTGCGACGGAGTGGCTCTCAAACGAACAACCCCGCTGGTCTGGGCGTATTACAACGGGATCAACGATGCGCGGGTGGCCATGCGGCACGGGCAATGGAAGGTGCTGGCAAGACTGAATTCCGGGCAGTTGCCCCGATACTCCAATCTGACCGCCGCCCGATTGCTGGAGGTGCAGCAGGCGAAGCTGACGGACTTTGAGATTTACGATGCGAACGAGGATCCGGGCGAGACAAGAAATCTGCACGGTCAGGTCCCGGAGCGTGATGAAGAACTTGTCCGGCTGCTGCAGCGGGAATACAGCAGGCTGGCGAAAGATTCTCCTGCATGGCCGCAACAGGCGCCTTAATTCCTGGTCCGCAACGTGTGCGCCGCTTTGGACGAAGCGACGTCCATTCCAAAAAAAAAAGCCAGCTGCAGTTCAGCAGCTGGCTTTCGTCGTCTCTGTTGAACCGCTATCAAAACAGCTCCAGGAAATTCGTCAGGCTGCCGGAGAGCTTCACGACGAAGCGTGCGGCGTCGGCACCGTTGATGGCACGGTGGTCGTAGGACAGAGACAGTGGCAGCATCAATCGCTCGTCCACCTGTCCGTTGTTCATGACCAGTTGTTTGATGGATCGGGACATCCCCAGAATGGCGACCTCCGGATAATTGACGATGGGAGTGAATCCCGTTCCACCAATTCCCCCGAGGTTGGTGATGGTGAAGGTTCCGCCCTGCATGTCTTCGGCCTTCAACTTGCGATCCCGTGCTCGCACGGCGATGTCGGACAGTTCAGCAGCGACCTGGAGAATATTCTTTTGGTCACAGTCGCGGATGACGGGGACAACAAGTCCGTTGGGTGTGTCGACCGCCACGCCAATGTGGTAGTACTGCTTGACGATCAGCTCGCCGCTTTCCATATCCACGCTGGAATTAAAGGTTGGGAACGCCTTCAGGGCACCAACCACGGCCTTAATGATGATGGCGGTCATCGTGATTTTGGGAGCGTTTGGGTTGCCTTTGACATAGCGTTTGCGAGCCGCTTCCAGTTCGGTGATGTCGGCCAGATCATGCTGAGTCACGTGTGGAATGGTGACCCATGCCGCATGCAGGTTTGACGCTGCAGTACGGAAGATGCGATTCATGGGCTGTTTTTCAATCGGCCCAAACTTGCTGAAGTCGGGCATCGGAGCCGCCTGGACAATGCCAAAGCCAGGTGCAGCGGGTGCAGCGGCAGGGGCTGTTCCGGAAGTCAGGCGATTGCGCACCCACCCTTCGACATCCTCGATCGTCACACGACCGCCGTTTGCAGTTCCTTGGACCTGGTGCAGATCGACGCCCAGTTTGCGAGCCAGTCGCCGCGTGGCAGGTCCGGCGGGAGCGGGCGCCCGTTCACTTTTGGGAAGATTTCCGGAAGAGATCGCGGGTGCCGTTTGCGGTGTATTGAGTCCCGGTGGGGGCGTATTCCCGTCGCGCGCGACCTGCGGATGTGCAGGCTCAGAAGGAGCAGCCGCAGCAGCGGCCGCCGGCGCGGCCGGAGCGGCTTTCGCGGCGGCTGCAGTTTGCAGGGTGATCAGTGGTGCGCCAACGGCGAGCGTTGCGCCTGCCTGAGTATGAATTGCGGTCACCGTTCCAGCGTGCGGGCAGGGAATTTCCGCGACCGCTTTATCAGTTTCCACTTCGCAGACGATGTCTCCCTTACTGACGGAGTCGCCGACTGCAAGATTGAACGTTGCAATGTCCACCTGCGTGACACCTTCAGAAACTTCCGGCAGACAGAACTGCACTTCAGCAGATTCTGTCGCTGCAGAAGCTGTCGTTGCCGGTGGTGGCTCCGGCGCCACCTCGGGCTGTTCCGCAGCAGCCGGTTCCGGCTGTACCGGAGGTTGAGCGGGAGCAGCAGGGGCGGTCTCTTCAGCCTCGATCACCAGCAGTAGCTGGCCCACATCGACAGTGTCTCCGCTGCTGACGAGCAGTTTCGCGATTCGACCGGCATGTGGGCAGGGAATCTCAGCAACTGCTTTGTCGGTTTCAACTTCGCAGATGATTTTCCCGGCTTCAATCACATCCCCTTCGGCGACGTGGATTTCGGCGATATCCACGGATGTGACGCCTTCAGATACTTCCGGCAGATTGAATTCGATGGCCATAAGTAGCGAGATTTCAGTGAAGGATGAAAGACTGAGTGTACGGAACCCGAGAAACCACGATCGACTGATCAGGCATCAAGCGGGTTGATTTTTTCCGGATCGATTTGCAGCTGTTCAAGAATCTTCGGAAGTCGAGATTTGTCGAAATCTCCGCTGGCGGAGAGGCTGCGCAGAGTCGCCCAGACGGTGCATTCTGCATCGATTTCGAAGTGCCGGCGAAGCTCTTCGCGAGTTTCACTGCGGCCGAATCCATCGGTTCCAAGAACAGTGTAGCTTCCCGGAATCCACTCGCGAATCTGATCTGCAACAAGGCGGACGTTATCGCTGGTGGAAATGAAGGGTCCGCTGACATCAGCCAGTTGCTGTTCCAGATAGCTGACTCGTGGCGTCTCATTCGGGTGCAGCGCATTCCAGTGCTGGCAGTCCATCGCATCACGTCGTAGTTCGCTGTAGCTGGTCACGCTCCAGACATCGCTGCCAATCCCAAACTGCTCGCTGAGGATTGTCTGAGCACGCAGGGCTTCTCTGAGGATGGTGCCGCTGCCGAAGAGTTGCGGTCGCATGGTTTGCGCCTCGCCGCTGTCCGTTGACGAGACACGATACAGCCCGCGAAGAATGCCATCGCGAACAGACTCGTCTGCAGGCATTTCCGGGTGCGGGTAGGCTTCGTTGTAGACTGAGAGGTAGTAGAAGATTTCTTCACCCTCAGCATACATGCGACGCATACCGTCCTGAACGATGACGGCCAGTTCATAACCCCAGGCCGGATCATACGCACGAATCGTGGGGACCGTTGTGGCCATCAGCTGGCTGTGCCCGTCTTCGTGCTGCAGACCTTCGCCGTTCAGCGTGGTTCTGCCGGAAGTTCCGCCGCACAGGAATCCCTTGACTCGGGTGTCAGCCGCACACCAGATCAGGTCACCTACACGCTGGAAACCGAACATTGAATAGAAGACGTAGAAGGGGATCATGTTCAGGCCCAGATTGGCGTAGGCCGAACCTGCGGCGATGAAGGATCCCATCGCACCTGCTTCGTTAATACCCTCTTCAAGCAGCTGGCCGTTACGTGCTTCCTTGTAGTACATCGTGCTGGCGGAATCGACGGGTTCGTACAGCTGGCCTTTGCTGGAGTAGATTCCGCAGAGGGCAAACAAGCCCTCCATTCCAAAGGTTCGCGCTTCGTCAGGAATGATGGGAACGATCCGCTGGCCGACGGATTTGTTGCGAATCAAACCGCGCACAATTGTCCCGAGTGCAAAGGTTGTTGACCCCTCTGCCCCGTCGCTGCCGGAGAGCAGTGGTTTCGCTGCCCAGAGCTTATCATCCAGTCCGGGAACAGTCAGAGTCTCATGACACGGGAGTCGGTTCGGAATAAACCCACCCAGTGCATCGCGACGCTCCCGCAGATACTGCATCTCGGGGCTGTCATCAGAGGGCAGATAGTAAGGCAGCTCTTCCAGCTGTTCGTCACTGATTGGCAGGTGCAGACGTGTGCGGATCTCCCGCAATTCCTTCATCGGCACTTCTTTTTGGTTGTGAGCGACGTTCTTTCCTTCACCGGCATCGCCGAGGCCGTAGCCTTTTACAGTCTTCACCAGGACCACTGTGGGGGCACCCTGATGGGTCGTTGCCGTGTGATAGGCCGCATACACCTTGATGGGGTCATGGCCACCGCGGCGAATCGTTTCCAGCTCGTGATCAGAGAGATGCTCGACCAGCTGCAGGATCTTCTCGTGCACACCGAAGAAATGGTCACGAATGTAGCTGCCCTCAGAGACGGTGTATTTTTGGTACTGGCCGTCGACAACCTCACCCATACGCTTCACAAGATGGCCGTCTTCGTCAGCGTCAAGAAGCGGATCCCAGTCAGACCCCCAGATGACCTTAATGACATTCCAGCCAGCACCGCGGAAAGAAGCCTCCAGCTCCTGAATGATCTTACCGTTGCCACGGACCGGACCATCAAGCCGCTGCAGGTTACAGTTGATGACCCAGGTGAGATTGTCGAGATTCTCGCGGGCAGCGAGAGTCAGGGCGCCAAGGCTTTCCGGCTCGTCGCATTCTCCGTCACCAAGAAAAGCCCAGACGTTTGATTTTGAAGTGTCCAGCAATTCCCGATGCTCCATGTACCGCAGAAATCGTGCCTGGTAAATGGAGCAGATTGGCCCAAGACCCATGGAAACCGTTGGGAACTGCCAGAAATCAGGCATCAGCCACGGGTGCGGATAGCTGGACAGGCCGCCGCCAGCAGGTAGTTCACGACGGAAGTTGTTCAGCTGATCTTCTGTCAGTCGACCTTCCAGAAACGCTCGAGAATACATCCCCGGTGAGGCATGGCCCTGAAAGTAGACCATGTCTCCCGTGTGCTGTTCAGTACGCCCGTGGAAGAAATGATTTTGAGCGATCTCGTAAAGAGTTGCCGATGACGCAAACGTGGAAATGTGACCGCCGATCCCTTTGAAGAAGGTGTTGCCACGCACCACCATCATCATGGCGTTCCAGCGGACAATGCTCTTGATTCGACGTTCCAGCTCGCGGTTCCCAGGAAATGCTTCCTGATCCGTATGGTGGATTGTGTTGATGTACGGCGTGTTGGCAGTGAATGGCAACATCACGCCACGCGTGTAAGCCCGCTCCTGAAGGTTGACCAGAAGTTCTCTGAGCTTTTCAGGACCATAGCGATGCAGGATGTCTTCCAGTGACTCGTACCATTCCTCGAGTTCGTCCGGATCAATTCCTGAGACTGTGTTTTTCGCTGACTGGTTCAGCATTCGATTCCCCAAAAAACTGAAGTGATCTTCAGGCTTCCGCCTGCTGCTTGATTTTGCAAACCGGATAATCCGGTCGTTGATTTCACAAATCGGCGGCTGGTATGGCTGCAAAGTCGTGCATGGTCACGCAACGACCGCGTGCGAGAATTCTCGCGAATTCCCAACCGACTGAGTTCGGACCGCCAGACGCTGATCTTCCTGCCAGGAAGCCCTGTGGATGACAACAACCAGCACCCCAAATGGAGGCAGCCAATTCTGTTCATCGACCCATGTTCATCTGTACCGTCTCTGCCGCCGATTGGATTGCTCACCGACGGACCGCCGAAGCTCTGCAGCACCCCGCGTTGTGAACTTGCAGGGCCGCTTTGATCCTCGCTGCTGCGATCTTTGCCGCTGTCGTCTTTGAGACCCCTTGCGACAGTCAGACTGCCTCAGATCGGTTGCAGATTCCGACACGCATCAGGTACGGAATATTCCCTTTGCCGTTTGTGATCACGACCACAAAGACATCGAGCTGTTCTGGAAATCCACGCAGATTGTAGAGTTGGGAGCAACTGCAATCAATCCGCGAAGACATCTGCTGTCCGGAGTCTCACGGGTTCCCCCCTCTCTGATATCCGCGAATCCGGCCTCGCCAATCGCCGTATTTTGGGGTTTTCCCCCGAATTCCTGTGTTTAGGCCCCCACTCACAGGCTTTCTGACAATTTCAGCCCCCCGTCGCCCAGATCACCCTCGTCAGTGATCTCAACTTCCCGGTGGATTCTGCCGCCTAGTGAACAAATCTTTCGTTCAAGCTGGTCGTAGCCCCTGTCCAGATGCCCAATGCCGCCGATCTCTGTCTTACCGACAGCAGCAAGCCCGGCAAGCACAAGGGCCGCACCGGCGCGGAGGTCTGTTGCCAGCAAAGGGGCTCCACTTAAGGCAGGTACGCCGTCAACAACCGCCGTGTTCCCGGTCCTGTGAATGACTGCTCCGAGCCGACCCAGCTCCGCGACATGATGAAATCGCTCGGGAAAAATCGTCTCAGTCACTCGACTGGTTCCGCGTGCCACGGTCATTAACGCCATCAGTTGAGCCTGCAAATCGGTCGGGATGCCGGGATACGGTTCTGTGAGAATGCTGGCGGCATTCAATCGACCTGCGGAACGGACGTTCAAAGTCCGGTCAGTTGCATGAATTACTGCTCCGGATTCGCCGAGTAAGTTGATGACTGCCTGCATCTCAGCGGCAGGTGCGTCGCGGATCGAGATCTCGCCTCCGGTAATCAACGCTGCGATAGCCAGCGTGGCGGCTTCGATTCGGTCGGCCGGAATGCGGTGGGTGACCGCCCGTAGCTGTTCCACCCCCTGAATCTCAATCGTGGGTGTCCCGGCACCCTCAATCTGCGCTCCCGCAGCTGACAGGAAAGCGGCGAGATTCTGAACTTCCGGTTCCCGAGCCGCCCCGTGCAGAATGGTTTTCCCCTTTGCGAGGACTGCAGCTGTGAGCAGATTGCAGGTCCCG
>Ga0075479_10001344_pt1 | contig 11131 bp, 6 predicted proteins | sample DEB08_DNA_8_FD_76341 | JGI IMG/M metagenome (GOLD analysis project Ga0075479, IMG submission 76341) | Aqueous microbial communities from the Delaware River and Bay under freshwater to marine salinity gradient to study organic matter... | ecosystem: Environmental > Aquatic > Marine > Coastal ... | reverse complement strand
AAATGATGTACTCAAAGCCCCACCATTATGCGATGAGTTATACATTGACTTCAGTGATGCTGCTCGCCAGTATCGGAAAAATGCATTTGAAGCAACAAACAGACGCCGGCTTGAGCGAACAGCTAAAACCAAATCATTCAGGAAAAGGAAACTGAACAAAGTCCAAGCTTTAATAACAAAGCTTACTGAAGAACTCCCAGAGGAGATGCATCATCTCTTGAGGTATGATACAAACAGCAGGTATTTATATTACCCTTATCATGCAAATATGTCGATTCCAGGGTATCATAGATTATGCGTACACTTTAACAACCTTCGTGTAGGCCGCTTAATGCGCCAATATGTACTAGCACCAACAATGCTTGGTACAAAGCAAAAAAGGAACCAGGTTGTGCAAAAGTTAAAGGGCATTCATGAGAATCAACAGCACCATGGCCGAACTGCTCATTTTTGGTTGGATGATCCCTAATATTTGTACTCCTCTATGTATAACAACAGTACTGGGTGTTGTATTGCACTTTTAATGTAATGATTTCAACTAGCTCCGTGCACACATATCAACAGCTCAAGCACATAATTTTCGACTATTGATAGGTATTCACATCAACCGCAAACTATTTTAGTGGAATTAAACTTCTATTATTCTTTTCTTTATCAACAATTCAAGTCTTTACCATGAGTGTACCAAGCCCTACTGGCAGAAGCCAAAGTACTGTTCATACCAATAGTATGCCAGACAATGGACAGGTTCAAGTCCAACAACTTCATGTTCATATGATCATGTGGTTTCGTCACAACGATCAGACTTGGAATGTTGATACCGCAAACAGTCCAAATCCAGCCGATGATGATGAGTTTGACAATGATAGTGACAGTGATAATGTGCCTGACCTCGAGTCTGTTGGTGATGAACCAGAGTATGAGCTGGTAGATTGAACTAGGAATTACAGCATTGAAGAACAAATTCTACTGAATTGCTCATAATATATTGTTCATAATATAAAGCAGAAACAAGAAATCAATTATCAAAAATATTGTCTAGGCTGCTCCTACTCAAGTCTCATATTTTTTTGCCAACAGCCAATAGCCAACGGCAAGACACACCAAACAAACTCATATTTTTTCAATGCAACAGCCAACAAAAGCACCATCAAGGGTAGGTTTTTTTAAGGGATGATAAGTTTTTTTCTATCACGTAAAAGAAAAATGATCGGATAATACACCACCACGAAGAATTGCATCAAATGCACTGCTAACAGTGTACTCAAGTAATCATTTCTGATTCTCATAATTTTTGCAAAGCAATAATTGTCAAAAGCATCTCCAAGGGTAGGAGAACTTGTCATGTTTTTTGACAACTAGAATATATTTATTAAAAATACCGAATAATTGCATTAGACTTTGCAAATGTTTCTTCTCTCCACTAAATGCTAAAGATTGTATTTGTTGTTACTCAGGACAAACACCTCAAGAAACAAAGCAAGTTGACATCAAAGAGCAGGCCCACAAGGATTAAGTTTAGAAGAACAAAGAGGTTTTCTAACAAGCATAGGTTATCTTATCTAAAAGGCCAATCACTCATTACCAAGCACTTTTTGCCAGTACTTAATTCTCAAGCAGGAAATTAACAATGGTCAAAACACCTGCATCAACAAACAAAACTCAGGACAAAGACGTCAAGAAAAAAACAGGATACGGTTCTCCAAAGGCCAGTAAAAAAGCTATGTGCATCCCTCACGGAGGACGCATTTGGTCACCTGATAAAAAATACTCGCAACGGATTGATAGCTTTGATACCAAGGTAGAAAACCTTGTTGTGAGTGTTGCATCAAAACCAAAGGATACCCCAGAGGGTTCGTACACATTCCCAATGATGAAAAGGTTCAATGACCCGAGCCTTGGGGACGAATATGCAAATGAATGGGGCATCTTTGGCTTCTTCCCGCGCCGGGAACAAGAAAGCGATGTAGAGGGAGGAGGGATCATGAGGACACCTCCAAATTCAAAATGGGTGTGGTACTGCTTTATCAGCCTAAAAAAAGAGAACCAAACTACTGATGGCATTGGAAAAAATATAGCCCGGTGCTTCACTAAGTTCACTCGAAACCCTGAGCTTTCAGAAATGTCGAAACCAGAGAGCTATTGTTTCAGGACTGCATTCACGCAGGACCTAAAGCCATTGAACTTTTACCTGATTGATGAGGACTGCACCCGACTACTACGTACATTGTATAGTCATTTTGAAAAAGATGAACTAATGGAGGACGATGATCTAATGATTTCCTTCTTCGGAGACAAAAACAAAGGCAGGGCTATCCTAGGGGGTTTCGACAGAGATGAGTGGGAGGATTTGATGCAAGTGCAAGAGTAATTTCTACAAGTGATAAATGTTTGTTCACGTGTATATATATATATATAAGGGCACATGATGGAGAGGACGGGATTCCTATTTTTTGTTTTTAACAAGGCAATGGTCACTCTAGGTCGAGGTATTAATTTATTAAACATTTTCTTAAATTGATATGCTAGAACGTTTTGTCTTGTCTTTCACCAATGAGGATGCTGGCACTGGGCATGGTCACAGGAATGTTGTATTGAATTAGAATACCACTTATGGGCCAAGATTATGCACTACAGGGTGAGTTTGAAGACAACCATTGAATTCATCAGAGTTATCTTTCATATGAAAAAAGATGTTATTTTTATAAGATGGAAAATAATTTTGTATCGCTACTATGGAACAGGGTAGCTCAAGCTGTGCTTGCCTTACCAAGAGTCATCATAAATTTTAGAGTGCTGTAATCACAAAGTGTAATAGCTACCTGTTCAAGTTCAATCTTAAATCTCTCATAATTTTTAGAATGCTTTGATCACCAATTAAAAAGGCTGCTCTACATTGATCCAAAAACATAAATATTGCGAATTATTTTTTACAGAAAAAAAATACGACCAGTTTCACTCAGGTTCAACTATAACAACAAAATGAAAATTCAGTCTAAAGAAAGCAGTACTAGTAGAACAAAAAGCATAAAACAAATATACCTCAGACAATACTACAGAAAAGTTATGAAAAGAAAATATAATCCTGCACAAAGGCAAGAAAAATACAGAAAAAAGATCAAGGAAAATTCTTGCTTTGGCCAATGCAATCAACAAGACAGTATTGTAAATTATGACCTCACTGTAGAGGCCAAACAGTCTGTTGCAGAAGCAAAACGCATAGACCAAGGAATGAGAGTTGAAGGCACAACTGATACTTTTGCATCAAGAGTGTGTATAATCTGTGATAGGTTCATCATAGGTACAGAAAAAACATGCAAGATACAAAAAAATCAGATTTTATCACACATGGACACACTTGGTGTTGTTGCATATGAAACCTACTATGGCAGTAAACTGCATCCTCAACTAGTGACGCAGTATGAAGTCGACGGACTGGAGGGAATGTTGCTTTCTCCTAGATCAAGGGAAAATGATGGATTGTTTGATGCATGTTCAACCTGTATCAATGGACTCAAGAGAACGGCAAAAAATGGAAGGCGTCCACCAAAACACGCCATAGCTAATGGGTTTGCCATAGGGCATATACCCAAAACAATCATAACAGAGGGACTCAGTGGAACAAGTGAAAAGACAGACATACACGAAGAACAACTCACAGATATTGTTTGTTCATTTCTGTCCCCTGTGCGAGCATTTGGCTATGTCTTTGCTTATACAGCTGGGGCACACAAATCAATTAGGGGACACTATTCTTTCTACGAAGTTGATCAGACTCATGTGGGAAGTGTAATGAACTACTTCCAAAATACTGGCGCTAATCCTCATATCTACTGTGTACTGTGTGGGAGAATGACCCCAAAGCAAAAGGAAATAGTGAAGCAAAAGGTTTCATTAGACACACAGCTACTCATCAAACTACTAACCTGGTTTTCAACACAGTCTGGACATCCGGGGTACAAAAATATTGTTCCACCAAGCAAGTGTCCAGTGCCTACAGTTATTGAGGACCCAGCAAGTAGTCATAATACTGATGAAGAGCACAACCCAGAGATAGAGCATAAGTTTGATGGGGCAACTTTCCATTTCTCAAGTGCTCATGAACCAGAAAAGGATACTGGAGTGTATGGATCAAGCCAAAATTTCATACTGGCAATGATGACGAAGACAATGCCAACATTATTGGTCCAAGGCGGCAATTATGCCAACTTGCATGAGCTGTTACTAGAAAATGTTTGTGCGTTACAGTTTCCGTTTGGCAATGGAGGGCCAAAAATGAAGAGGAGGAACCCTGTATCAGCCATGGAATGTTATCGCCATTATCTGCGGTTATCACTGTGCCAATTTATGAGAGGGGATTTCTTGCTACTAATCAACCACATGTATAATCGCTGCCTAAGTTACAAGACAGCAATGATTAAGTGCCGATCAAACTTTTTCGGCTCTACACTGGGGGAAAAAGTGTCAACACTGAAAATTGAGGACTTAAATCAAGCCGTAATGTTGAGCAATAGTGGTCAAGGAACTTCTGGAATCGCTGGTCAGTTTTTAACGGCTGTCAAAACGTCATGCACCCCAATTGGACACAGTGCCGAGGCAGCAAAATTTCACAGACGTCAGCATTTTGCAATGGATGATTATTTTGGAGGTTCGGCGCTATTTTTGACTATCACACCATGTGATGCGTGTACATTTCGAGTACGGCTGTTCGCACAGGCTGGAAGATCACATACTTTGCCTTCACTTGCCGATCCATTTCAAGAGAAGTCGATTCTCAAATGTGCATTGGACTTGAATTTTAGACAACGGCAAAGGATGGCCTATCCAGGCGCTTGCTCACTTGTGTATCAACATCTCATGCAAATAGTCATTGAAAAACTACTGTGTTGGGACCCCAAAACACAAAGAGGGAGACGTGGCATCTTTGGAATAGTAGAAGGATTTGCAAGAACTGATGAAGAACAAGGGAGAAAGACTCTGCATGGTCACTGGCAGATTTTTATAAAAGGATTCAACGAATGCAGAGATGCTTTGTATAATGATGATATGTCCATCCGTGAACAGGCCAGGCATGACCTCCTCCAATATGTTGATGAAGTGATTAGTGCAGATTATGGCGATGAGTTTGTTGTGACGCATAATTGTTCACAATCCCCACTCGACTTAAACCCTAAAAAGGCAAGTGACATATATGAGGAATGTGAGCCAGAACTCTTGAGGAAGGCCCGGCACAAAGACCATTGTCTAGACGTCATGGGAAAAGTTCTAAAGTGTAAAAAATGCAAGGAAGCCGTATCATCATCCGACTTGCTCAACATGGCTCTCTACAACTGGCAGAATATACACGATGAAAGTGACCAGTTGCAACAAGTCAGCAGAGCTCCAACACATCTGAGAGCAGACTTGCTTGATATTGCAGCATATAGATATCCATATGACTTTGGAGATAATGGTCATGTTTCACATCTTCAGTCCTCCGATATACCAACATGGCTTACAAACAAGACTGTGAGAGCGGCCCTGGTAAGAAAGAGATTTGATGAGCACGCGTGCATGCACAGGTCTGCGTGTTTCAAGAATGGGCCTGAATGCAGAGCAATGTTGCCAATGCTTGAGGTCTCACGCACATTCATCCACGACAATACCACTGAAAAGACATTTGCCACTAAGAAAACAAAAAAGGAAGATGATGATAATAACGAGGATGATCAAATCAGAACTGTCAAATGGCATTATATAGACGGAAGCGTCAGGGAGAAGTCACAGTACATGATCATACCCAAGCGCCGCATTGGTTCACAGTTTCTAAACCAGCACAGTGTACCCATTTCAGAAGTAATCGCATGCAATACAAACATTGCCATTGGGGATCCATCATTCACATACTACACAACACTATACAAATCAAAAGACACACAACAAGAGGATAGAGACGTTTTTCAACGAGTTACTGGATCAGTTGGACGAAGAATCTGGCGACAACTGCAAATCCAAAGCGAGCAGAAGCAAGTCATTGGAAACGATAATAACGAAAGCAGCCAAGACAATGAAATTAATGATAGCACACACCCTGATCATATTGAAGGCCTAGGAAGAGTACTTACAGGAATCAATGCTGCATTGTCCAGAAATGTTGTCAGCTCAACCATGGCACATCTTCTTGTCTGCCAGGAAGGTTCAAGATTCACTTACTCTCACAAATTTTCAAATCTGCTACTCACACAAATGGAAGATTCACTTGAGGGCAGAGAGGTTCATTTTGTTCTACGGAGGAATAAGTCAAAAAGTGGTGAAGTAGTTCAGTGGGCTGATTCATCTGCAGATGACTACTTATTTCGGCCAAAATGTCTAGACACAATGTGTCTGTATCAAATGGTAATGAGCTATGAAAAAAAATTCAAAACATTCAAGGAAATGGGTAATGATGATAAAGAAGAAGTGGGTCAGCAAGAAGAAGATCACAACACAAAAAAGAAACTACCTTTCCTTAATGATCACCCTGGCCACCGGTATGCTTACCTACAAAAGCTCAAACACCATGTCATACCAAAAATTTCGATGACCAATGGAAAAATTTGCAACATTGAATTACTACAAATCGGTAACAGAAGACCCACAGAAGATACTAGACAACTTAGAGAGAATTATGCAAAATATGCTCTCATGCTTTTTAAACCTTTCCGGACGCTCACAGACTTGCAGTACGAAGGGAGTTACTGGCAACAGTTCTTGATGTCTCAAGATTTGTGGAATCATGGCAAAAGAGTACTACAAAATATTCAAACAAGGATGACAGTGGAAAAACACATGAAAAGACCACCTGATCCACTTGTCTTAAGTACAAACAGACCCGAATCAACATACAGGAGGTCAAATAAAGAAGATGAAGAACAATTTGACATCGACATTAATACGCTAGACATTGCTGGTGATAATGTAAACCACTGCAATGAGGAGTTTCAACCGTATCAACAACGCCAACTCCGATCCCACGTACCATTAATTCAGAGGGCAAATGTAGAAAATTCTAGTCTGCTGGAACCTGTACTGACTGCGCAATCTCTTATATATGATGAAGATAGTGATGATGAAAATGTTAAGAATGATCACTCTGCATGTGGAATGACCACTTGTCAAGACAAACCCCAGAGTTCTGCCCCCCAAAATTACTACACCATATTAACTTTCATTGAAGGGGCTTTAGTGGGCTTAAATGATAGTGAAGGACAGCTTTCGTTTCAAGACAATGATGAAGGACAACACCCAGCAACTGAGTCTATTAATGATGAGGGCAAAGGGATGCAAAATAGGCAACAAATCATACCTACATTAAAAAGTGTAGCAATGTCTGCGGGAAAACAACTTGATGAAAAACAATATGTTGCATATGAAGTAATTTGCTGCACGTTCCTACTTCAACTGGTCTATGAGGGTGGCAATTGCCACACTAACTTGGGGAGATGTCTCAATGTCACATTAGATTCTGAAATGAGGACTTTGATGGAAGATACCACAAGAAAACTGAAAGCAAGAGGCGCAAAGGAACAGTTGATAATGCTGCTAACTGGGCCTGCTGGGTGTGGGAAAAGCACTTCTGTACAGCTGGCTCAACAATACTGTCACAGTTTCTGTATGGCTGTTGCAGTGGCTTTTGATGACATAACATTCTACTTCACATCAACAACAGGTTCATCAGCAGCTCTCTTTGGCGGTATGACTATACATAGTGCTGCACACATGAACAAAACAAATATCTCAGATGCACTTAGAAGTGAATGGGACAATGTTAGAATCCTCATAATTGATGAGATATCTTTCTTCACTGTAACAGACATGCAAAAATTGGACAAGCAGCTGAAACGGCTCACTGGACGGACAGACTGTCCATATGGGGGAATGTCAATAGTGTTTTCTGGAGACTTCCATCAGCTTCAGCCCATATGCAGCAGCGACAACATACTGTACTCCTCTTCCCCTGGAGCAATGACATGGGAAAACACTATTAATTGTGCGATATTCCTAGATAACTGTCACAGATTCAAGAATGATCCCACATATGGGGACATATTAGCTCGGATGAGAATGGGAAAGGATACCAAAGACGACAGACGGATAATTAACAGACGAGTCATCAAAGAGAGAAGGGGTGAGATAGAGATTCCAAAAAATGATGAAGAGATTTGCTTCGCTTGTCCAACCAACAAAGAGAGGAATGCAATAACTGCTGGCATATTTAAGGAACACATACTAGCCACACACCCTACAATTAATGATATCCAAATGCCACCAGACCATACATTAATGGTAGAAGCTTCAATGCGGCAGAAACGAAAAAAGGTTTCCCAAGGTATACATGACACCATTGTGACAAAATTGGGCGATGATGATATCAAGTCAACTGATTTCAGTTCAAAGGGATCTAAAATTGACCCACTTCTTCGGCTCTACACTGGGTCTCCTCACATGTGCATTACAAATGATGACATCAAACAGGGACGGGGCAACGGGACAATGTGCAGATGTGTCAAAGTTAAATTAAAAACAGGCGCAAAGAGACAGTGGAAAAATTGGGATGGAAGAAAAGTATGGACTGTTTCAGCAGAAGATGTTGAATGGGTGCAATTTGAACATTGGCCGAATGAAGCCCCCAAGAATGTATCTCGTCAATTTAAGCTCAAGCCACAAACTTTTTCAACCACAGTGCAATTTCCCCTTGGCAGTGATTGTGGGGATTTGAAACTGCGAGTAGGAAACATCCGTGTCACACAAATACCCGTCAATTCAAATATTGCAACTACTGGTCACAAGCTCCAGGGCATGTCAAAAAAAATATTGGTTGTCAATTCATGGAATTACACTTTTCCAAATTGGATTTATGTTGTGCTGTCAAGAGTGAAAACACTTTCAGGCCTATTCTTATTGAAACCTTTGGATCTGATGCGCGAATTCAAAGTACCTCAAACTTTAATGCAGTTTGAGCAGAGAATGATGACTAGAGAGAGACATTTCCTCAACGAATTAAACAATGTTGAGGAAAGAGAACACAATGAATGCTAGGTAGGAAACTATGACTATATTTTAATGGGTAATCTAGTCTATGTTATTAAGAGGATAATTTACTTAGAGTGAATCACTAAAAGCAAAATGCCCACCAGCATTATCTGACTCCAACCTAAGTAACAGGATACAACATCATTACCTTGGACTGATTGATGACTACCACAAAATAATATATGGTACCACTTCTTTAAGTCAATACAAGAGCAAAATCATCTCTTTATGCCAAAGCAGTATCAAGGCTATGTCTTTGTGTCAAAAAATATCACCAAGGCGACCCTCCTGTTCATGATGTGTATAGACTTTAACTTTCTTAGCCACATATCAATCACACCAGAAGGTCTCATAAATCACAAAAGGCAAACTCCTCCATATGAATTGATCAAAACAAACACTGACTATTAATTCTTCCATCAACCAACCACAACCACCACCAACCACGCCCCTTTAAATATTGTTCACTTACATGTACTTATTCAGACAAAAAAGCATCTTACGTGATAACAGCAATGGAAAAGAAACTATCTAACTTGATAACAAAGGAGGATGTTATAGAAATTCTATCCAGCAGCGAGGAGGAATTAGAGATAGACAACAAAACTAACGGAAAAAATGATGTCATAGAAATTCTATCCAGCAGCGAGGAGGAATTAGAGATAAACAAGACTCATGAAAAATTGCGCAATGAGAAAATAACCATTGGTAATGTGGGGACTACAACAACAAGAATAGAAAACAACAAAGGTAATAGTAATAATAGTAATGAGGAAAAAGGCAAATGTAATTGAGATATTGAGAAGGGTTATAATCTACATGACGACTAACTAATATTATTTTCTTGACAACTTTGCCTGAACCACTGGCACAACAGTCCAACCTTCAAGTGAAAACAATAGCAACAACATCAAGACAGGAGATGACAACACTAACACAACAAATACAGGAAACAATGTAGATGACAAGACTGTAAAAGAACATAACAGTACTACTGCAACACATGGAGATTGTGAAAACAAAGACAACAAGGCACGTACCAACAATAATACATTTCCTCAAGACAGCAACATACAGAGGAGCAACAACGATAACGAAGAAGAATACAACGATCAACAGAGTGACATTCATGGTGAAGGGAGCCACAGCACAACATCAGAAGATGAATATCAAAACGACAGTTTTTGCGAATTATCAACCAATGCCAATAACGACGACGACGAGTGGATGGACTCTATGAATGAAGATGAAACTAGAGACAGCAAAGAAGATGACAAGATAGAGGAAGAAGATTACGACGACGACGAAAGCGAGCTGACGAATATTAATGGTTATGAATCTAATGCAAAACAAGAGGAGGAGGGTGCAAACAACGGCAGGCAAGAACATAGTACAAGAAAACGCCGCAACACGGCCAGACCAGCAACTTACAAACAAGCTAATGAAGACAGCGACAACAACAATGACAATGACAGTGAGAGTGACAGTGACTATAAGAGCACCGTTAACAACACAGACAACGATAGTAAACAGAGCAGTAAATGTATGGATGACTATGGAGATAGTGAACACGAGGAAAATACTTATGGATCAGATAACAATGACGACGATGCAAGCTTACACACTGGGGATGAGGACAACATGTCAGACAATGATGTTCCTCAACAACCTGCAATGGCCATGAAACAAACAAAAATCGAAGACTGCAAAGCTTTCACGGTACGCAAATAATAATAGGTGGTTTCAACAACAACTATGGTAGAGGGAACATAATGAATGCAGTAGTGAGCACATAATATGGTACTAAGGGAAAATTTGTGCAACAATCTCATCAAACAAGATTTATAAAAAATAATGAATTCTTGTGAGTAATGGCTATGGGGCCAGTGACAGAATGAATATGTTGTCTATGTTAAGAAGAAGCAGGTATTTTACTTACCTAATGATTTACTAAAAGCAACAAATCCTAAAGCTAGAAGCCACCACACCACCGAAGCTTACAGCTGCTGCGCCACAATTAAAGAAGTAAACCTTCGACAAATTTGTCGTAGGTTTATTTTTGACCTACGACAGATCTGTC
>Ga0075479_10001341_pt1 | contig 11138 bp, 4 predicted proteins | sample DEB08_DNA_8_FD_76341 | JGI IMG/M metagenome (GOLD analysis project Ga0075479, IMG submission 76341) | Aqueous microbial communities from the Delaware River and Bay under freshwater to marine salinity gradient to study organic matter... | ecosystem: Environmental > Aquatic > Marine > Coastal ... | reverse complement strand
GTGTTCCTGCCTGCCGAGGCGGGCAAGCGCGATCAAGCCAAGGCCTTTTGCGACGAGGAAGCTCAGGCCCTGGGACTGCGCAGCCTGGGCTGGCGCAGCGTTCCCGTGGACCCCAGCGTCTTAGGTCCCCTGGCCCGCGGCACGGCTCCAGTGATTGAGCAGTGGCTGCTCGCCGCCGATTGCGATGGTGACGCCCTCGAGGCCCTGCTGTTCCGCCTGCGGCGCCGCTGCGGCGATCGTGCGCGCAGTGTCTGGGGTGCCGTCCCAAGCGACCTTTACTTCGCGTCCTTGAGCAGCCGGACGGTTGTCTACAAGGGCATGGTCCGCTCGGAGGTCCTCTCCGCCTACTACGGGGACCTTCGCGATGAACGCTTCGCGGTCAGTTTCGCGGTCTATCACCGTCGTTTCAGCACCAATACGCTGCCCCGCTGGCCCCTGGCCCAGCCGATGCGTCTCCTGGGCCACAACGGCGAGATCAACACCCTTCTGGGGAACCTGAATTGGGCCCGCGCCGCCGAGGCTGACCTCGATGCGGTTTGGGGCGAGGCCGCTTCGGACCTCAAGCCGGTGGTGAATTCCGCCTTCAGCGATTCGGCCAACCTTGATGCCACCCTCGAGCTGCTGGTTCGCAGTGGTCGCCCGATCACCGAGAGCCTGCTGACCCTGGTGCCGGAGGCCTTCCGCGATCAGCCGGCCCTGGCTGACAAGCCAGCGGTCCAGGCCTTCTATGAGTATTCGGCCTGCACCCAGGAGCCCTGGGATGGCCCAGCGCTTCTGGTCTTCGCCGATGGCCGCAGCGTTGGCGCCACCTTGGATCGCAATGGCCTGCGCCCGGCTCGCTACTGCATCACCAGCGACGGCTTTGTGGTGATGGGCTCGGAAACCGGCGTGGTGGAGCTCGAGGAAAGCCGGATCATCGAGAAGGGTCGCCTGGGCCCCGGCCAGATGTTGGCCGTTGATCTGGAGAACGGTCGCCTGCTCCATAACTGGGACGTCAAGCAAGAGGTGGCCGCCCGTCACCCCTACGGCCAGTGGTTGGCGGAGCACCGCCGCACCCTGACGGCCCAGCCCTGGACCCAGGAGCGCCAGCTGGCTGACCTGGAGCTGCTCCAGCAGCAAACCGCCTTTGGTTTCACCGCCGAGGACTTCGATCTGGTGATCGAGGACATGGCCGGTGCGGCCAAGGAGCCCACCTACTGCATGGGTGATGACATCCCCTTGGCGGTGCTCTCCGATAAGCCCCACCTTCTGTACGACTACTTCAAGCAGCGCTTCGCCCAGGTCACCAACCCGCCGATTGACCCCCTGCGGGAGAAGTTGGTGATGAGCCTGGAGATGCATCTGGGCAAGCGGGGCTCTCCCCTGAAGCCCGAGGCCTCCGCGGCAGCGGTTCTGCATCTCAACAGCCCGATTCTCAATGAGGCCGAGTTGGCGGCGGCCACCCAGCAGGGCATTGCCAGCCGCACGCTCTCGACCCTGATGCCGATCACCGGCGGACCGGCCGGGCTTGAGGCGGCACTGACCCAGCTCTGCAGCGACGCTGAAGCCGCCGTGCGCAGCGGCAACCAAATCCTGGTGCTCTCTGACCGGGGAATCACGGCAACCACGTCCTATATCCCCCCGCTCCTGGCGGTGGGTGCGGTGCACCATCACCTGCTGAACCAGGGACTGCGCCTGCAGACCTCCCTGGTGGCTGAGACCGCCCAGTGCTGGAGCACCCACCACCTGGCTTGCCTGATCGGCTACGGCGCCAGCGCTGTTTGCCCCTGGCTCACCTGGGAGACCACGCGTCATTGGCTGGCCCATCCCAAGACGCAGAAATTGATTGAGCGGGGCAAGCTCCCCGCCCTGACCCCCGATCAGGTCCAGGCCAATGTGCGCAAGGCCCTCGAAGACGGTCTGCGCAAGATCCTCTCCAAGATCGGCATCTCCCTGCTGGCCAGCTACCACGGAGCCCAGATCTTCGAGGCGATCGGTGTCGGTGCCGATCTGATCGAGCGGGCCTTCAAGGGCACCACCAGCCGCGTGGCTGGTCTGAGCCTGGCGGAATTGGCCAGCGAGACGCTGACCTTCCACGCCAAGGCGTTCCCAGAACTCAACCGCACCAAGCTCGAGTTCATGGGCTTTGTGCAGTACCGGACCGGCGGGGAATACCACCTCAACAGCCCGGAGATGACCAAGGCGCTCCATGCGGCGATCAAGCAGGGGCCCGGTTACGACCACTTCTCCACCTACAAAACCCTGGTGGAGAACCGTCCGGTGACGGCCCTGCGGGACCTCCTGGAGCTGCAACCCGCCGCCACTCCGCTGCCCCTCGATCAGGTCGAGAGCATCGAGAGCATCTGTGAGCGCTTCTGCACTGGCGGAATGAGCTTGGGTGCGCTCTCGCGCGAAGCCCATGAAGTCTTGGCCGTCGCGATGAACCGCATCGGCGGCAAGAGCAACAGCGGTGAGGGCGGCGAGGACCCGGCTCGCTTCAAGGTCCTGGGGGATGTGAATGCGGAGGGCCTCTCCGCCACCCTGCCCTCGATCAAGGGTCTGAAAAACGGGGACACCGCCTGCTCTGCGATCAAGCAGATCGCCTCGGGCCGCTTTGGCGTGACCCCCGAGTACCTGCGCAGCGGCAAGCAGCTCGAGATCAAGGTGGCCCAAGGGGCCAAGCCCGGTGAAGGCGGCCAGCTCCCCGGTCCGAAGGTCGATCCCTACATCGCCTGGTTGCGCAACAGCAAGCCTGGGGTGGCCTTGATCTCACCGCCGCCTCACCACGACATCTATTCGATCGAGGATCTGGCGCAGCTCATCCATGACCTCCACCAGGTGCATCCCGCCGCCAAGGTCAGCGTCAAGCTGGTGGCTGAGATCGGCATCGGCACCATCGCGGCAGGTGTGGCCAAGGCCAATGCCGATGTCATCCAGATCTCTGGCCATGACGGCGGCACCGGTGCCTCGCCCCTGAGCTCGATCAAGCATGCCGGCGGTCCCTGGGAACTCGGTCTGACCGAGGTTCACCGGGCTCTGCTGGAGAACGGCCTGCGTGATCGCGTGCTGCTGCGGGCCGATGGCGGCCTGAAGACCGGCTGGGACGTGGTCATCGCCGCCCTGCTGGGCGCTGAGGAATACGGCTTCGGTTCGATCGCGATGATCGCCGAGGGCTGCATCATGGCCCGCGTTTGCCACACCAATAACTGCCCGGTCGGCGTGGCCACCCAGAAGGAGGCCCTGCGCAAGCGCTTCACCGGTCTGCCTGAGCAGGTGGTGAACTTCTTCCTGTTCGTCGCTGAGGAAGTGCGTCAGCTGATGAGCGTGCTGGGCGTGGCCCGTCTGGAGGATCTGATTGGTCGCTCGGACCTGCTGAAGCCCCGCGCTGTGCAGCTGGCTAAAACCAAGGCCCTGGATCTCTCCTGCCTGCTGGATCCCATCCCCCAGGCGGCCGATCGCGCCTGGTTGCGCCACGCCGAGGCGGCCCATGGCAACGGCGTGATCCTTGAGGATCAGCTGCTGGCTGATGCCGAGCTGATGGCGGCCATTGAGAACCACGGCCAGCTCGCCAGGACCCTGCCGATCATCAATACCGATCGCAGCGTCTGTGCCCGTCTGGGCGGTGAGATCGCGGCTCGTCATGGGAACACCGGCTTCCAGGGACAACTCGACCTCACCTATGAGGGTGCGGCGGGACAGAGCTTTGGCGCATTCACCGTTCAGGGCATGAATGTGCGCCTGGTGGGTGAGGCCAACGACTACGTCGGCAAAGGCATCAACGGTGGTCGCATCACCGTCGTTCCCCCTGCCGGTGGCAATGATCCCGGTGCCCAGGTGATCCTGGGGAACACCTGCCTCTATGGCGCCACCGGTGGTGAGCTCTTTGCCCTCGGCCGTGCCGGTGAGCGTTTCGCTGTGCGCAACAGCGGCGTCAAGACCGTGGTGGAAGGCGCCGGCGACCACTGCTGCGAATACATGACCGGTGGTGTGGTCGTGGTGCTCGGCAGCACGGGCCGCAACGTGGGCGCCGGCATGACCGGTGGCGTCACCTTCATCCTCGATGAGAACGGTGGTCTGCGCGATCGCGTCAACCCTGAGATCGTCGAGATCTGTGAGCTCACGACCCCTGAGCAGGAGGCCATGCTCAAGCCTCTGCTCGAGGCCCATCTCGCGGCCACCGGCAGCAGCAAGGCGTCCACGATCCTGGGCGACTGGTCCAGCTGGAAAGGGCGCTTCAAGGTGCTGGTTCCCCCCAGCGAGAAGGCCAACGTCGGCCTGGCGGAGCGGGAGGCGGTGGCGGCCTGAGCCGCCGGTTCTCCGCTCCTTCGGGTTCGGTTGCTGCACCACTGGGTCGGCTCACCCCACCCTTTGGTTCGGCTGGCCCGACCGCTGCAATCCGAGACCGTCCATAGCGTTTGGGCAACCGCAACGGAGCCATGCCTCCTGAGTTCGCCCAACCCTTTCAACAGCTCTTTGCCCGCCAGATGACCCTGGCCCTGCTCGAGCACTGTGTCCGCCTGGATGCTCCTGTGAGCCTGGTGAACCAGCGCCTGGATGCCCTTGGGGACTGCCCTGAGGCCCAGGCTCTGGAAGCTGAATTTCTGCTGGAGCCCCAGGCTTAAGCCAGGCCTAGCGGGGGTGCAGCTGCATCAGGCGCTGCACCTCACCGGCGTGATAGCTGCTGCGGGTCAGGGGAGTGCTGACCACCTGCAGGAAGCCCAGCTCCTGCTCGCCGTGGAGACGGAAGCGCTCGAATTGCTCGGGGGTGACGAACCGATCCACCGGCAGGTGCTTCGGCCCCGGGGAGAGGTACTGGCCGATCGTGACGATGTCGACCCGGTGTTCCCTGAGATCCAGCAGGGTCTCGATCACTTCCTCGTCGCTTTCCCCAAGGCCGACCATCAGGCCGGACTTGCTGTAGGCCTTCGGCCAGCGCTCCCGCACCTGCAGCAGCAGCTCGAGCGAGCGTTCGTAGATCCCCTGGGGTCTGGCTTTTTTGTAGAGCCTGGGCACCGTCTCGATGTTGTGGTTCAGCACATCGGGGCCGGCCTCCATCACCGTGGCCAGGGCATCCCAGTCCCCGCAGAAATCAGGGATCAGCAGCTCAATGGTGGTCTGGGGAGAGCGCTGGCGGACCGCCTCGATGCAGGCCACAAATTGGCTGGCTCCGCCATCGCTCAGGTCGTCGCGATTCACCGAGGTGATCACCACATGCTTCAGGCCCAGCCGCGCGGTGGCTTCCCCCAGGCGCTCGGGCTCGGTCGGATCGAGGCTGCGAACGCTCTTGTCGAAATCGATGTCGCAGTAGGGGCAGGCCCGGGTGCAGCCCGGCCCCATGATCAAAAAGGTCGCCGTGCCCCCGGCGAAGCACTCGCCGATGTTCGGGCAGCTGGCCTCCTGGCAGACGGTGTTGAGCTTGAGATCCAGCAGCAGATCGGCCACTTCCCCGATCCGTTCCCGCTGGGGAGCTTTGACGCGCAGCCAGTCGGGTTTCAGCAAGGGATGAGGAGCGCGCCGAAGGCACCAAAGGGCTGGCTGACTCTAGGAAGCGACTGGTCCACCATCTCCTACACTCCGCCCATCGGGATGTAGCGCAGCTTGGTAGCGCACTTCGTTCGGGACGAAGGGGCCGCAGGTTCGAATCCTGTCATCCCGATTCTTATTGCAGCTCCGCGCCTGGATATCCCCTCGGGGTGACCATTCGGCCGTCCTCGGCGCGACTGCTGCTGTTGCCGATCAGCACCAGGGTGAGCATGTCCACCTGCTCGATCGGAAGACCGCCGAGTTCGTGCAGGGTCACCTGCTCTTCGGGGCGCCCGAGTTGGCGAGCGAGGACCACAGGCGTGCTGGCAGGCCGTCCGGAGAGCAGAAGCTGCTGGGCCCGCTCCAGCTGCCAATCCCTGCCCTTGGAGCGCGGGTTGTAGAGGGCGACGACAAAGTCGCCTGCCGCCGCTGCCACCAGGCGCTTTTCGATCACCTCCCAAGGGGTCAGACGGTCGCTCAGGCTGATGGTGCAGAAGTCGTGCATCAACGGTGCTCCGGCCCGGGCCGCGGCAACCTGCAGGGCTGAGATCCCGGGATGGACCTCGAAGCTCGGACGGTCCAGGGGATCGAGCTCGAGCCAGAGCTCCAGGGCCAGTCCCGCCATCCCATAGATGCCGCTATCCCCCGAGGAGACCAAGGAGACGGTCTGTCCCTCGCAGGCCAGGCGCAGCGCCTGCCTGCAGCGTTCTCGCTCTTGGGTCAGCTGACCGTCACTGCGCAGTTGATCGGGGCGGCGCAGCGGTTCAAGCAAATCCAGGTAGAGCCCGTAGCCGACCCAAACGCAGCTCTGGCTGAGGGCCGCTTTGGCGTCCGGGGTCAGGAGGTCCAGCCGACCTGGCCCACTGCCGATCAGATGCAACTGGCCGCGATGGGGTGCCCATTGACTGGCGGCCAGGGCCAGAGCTGCGGTCGCCGCTCCCTGTTCCCCTGCTTCGGCGCGGCTGATCTGCTTTTCGGCCAGCAGCGTTGCCTCCGGGCCCGCCGCCAGAAGGGCCGAGGCCTCCGCCACGCTGGCGGTTCCCAGTTCGGCCGCGACCACCGCCGAGGGGTTGGGAACCTCCACCGGTGCCAGGCGCTCAGCGCTGAAGCAGCGCAGGGGCCAGCCGCGCTGGTTGGCCAGCGCCAAGAGCGCCGGCTCATCCGCTTTGCGATCGGCACTGGCCAGGCCTGCGATCGCCTCCGGTGCGATCTGGTGTTGCGCGATCAGTTGGTCGCAGCAGCGCTCCAGCAGGCTCAGGCTGGTGTTGCGCTCGCAGCCCATTCCCAGCCAGACGCTGGGCGGGTGCCAGCGGCAGCCCGGATCCGCCCCGACCCCGACTGAAATCCTTTGTGTGGCGGCCTCGGCCCCTGGCGCCAGGCCGGGGAGTTCTTGCCAGCGGGAATTGCCCTGCAGGTGTTGGGCCTCCAGCGCCTCGCCGCGGGCGGCGGCCTTCATGAGCGCGTCCCAGGGGCCGTTGTTGCGTCTCCAGCCCCAGGCCTGACCAAAGCTGTCCAAGGCAACTCGGCCCTCGCCATGGGCGGCACCGGTGATCACCGCCTCCCCTTGGCAGCTGGCCGCCAGGGTCTGAGCCAGGGCCTCGCCACCAGCCCCGTGGCCTCCCAGTAGGGGGATGGCAAAGCGTCCGCTTGGATCCAGAACGACCACCGCTGGGTCGCTGGCCTTGCTCTCGAGCTGAGGCGCGATCAGTCGGGTGATGGCCCCACAGGCCCCGACGGCCACAAAGGCCCGACTTGTGCTCCAGTTGGCCTCGAGCAGGGCCTGCAGTTCCCCAGGCCCCCAGTGGTTTCCATCGGCCGGGCTGGCCAGACGGTCAATCTCACCTGATTGCAGGAGGCGTCGCAGCAGCGGGAGGCCGCTGGCGCTGAGGCTGAATCCCCAAATCAGGCTGTCGTTCATCCCCCCAGCTTCGCCTTCAGGCCGGCCAAGGGACCCTTGGGCTGCGCTTCGATCAGGGACCCGTCACTGCTGACCAAATCCCGCGCTGATCCACCCAGACGACTGCTCGGAGCGGTGCGCTCTGCGGGCACTGTTGTTACTGGTGCTGGCGTGGGTGCTACCGCAGTGGGTGCGGGAGGCGTCGGTTCTTCTTCGGGTGCCGAGGGGGGCTCCGCAGGAGCAGGTTCCGGCTCGGGATCGGCTGGGGCGGGTGTCTCCTCAGCTGCCATTGGCAGTTCGGTGGAATCCGGGCGTGCCTCCTCCAGGGGAGCTGGCTGGGGCTCAGGGCGCTCCGGTTCGCTCGCTTCAGGCGGCGCAGCCTGAGGTGGAGCGGCCTCGGGTTTCTTGGTCTGGATCTCGGCAGCTGGCGGCGCGACGGGTTCTGGCTCCGGGCTGCCACTGAGGGCCGCGAGGGCTTGAGCGCTGAGGCTGGCCTGTTGCCAGCTCGGCCTGGGGCTGGAGTCGATCACAACCTCACGCACCACGCTGTTGAAGGGTGGGTTGAGGGGGTCTCCTCGGCCGTCCAGCAATTCCAGTTGCACCGCATTGCTGCCCCGCTTGAGGCCCTTGAGCCAAAGCGGTGTCTGCCGGTCCACCAGAAAGCTGTCGCCGTTCACGCTGACCCGCAGGCGCCAACGGGCATCGTCATCGCGCAGGTGCTGCAGCGGTGCGTCGATCAACAACCAGTCGATCAGGACCGGCTCGTTGTGCTGCAGGTCCGAGGGACTGGCCGCAATCAGCTGCGGGGAGCCCGAAGCCGGCAGTTGGGACGGATTGCGGGCGACCCGATGCAGGCGTAACTGCTGACTGGCTCCTGGGGCTTTGACCACTTCTCCCCAGGGCCTGGCGGCGAAGACAGTCAGGCGATGGCTGCCAGGGCTGAGCTCCGGCATGGAGAGTCCCTGGGCTTCGGCTGCGCTGCTGATGCGCCTAGGGGGTTGATCGTCGAGTTGAACGACCAGGTGGGGGCCCAGTCCGTTGGTTTCGTCGTCGTAGAGGGGCCAGTCCTGAACCTTCAGCTTCAGCGTCCAGGGGCCGGCCGGAAGAGTGCTGTCATTTGCAGGGGACAACACCTCGATCTGTGGCGCCAGGTCGTTCAACCTTTCGCGGACTTGTTGCACTGCTCCTGGTGGGGCAACTTCCTGCAGCTGTCCACTTGGTTTGGAGCTGGTGACTGGAGAGGGTTCTGAGCTGCTCCCTCTTGCGCTGGTGCCGGATGTGCAGCCACTGGCGACCATGAGCAACACCGAGAGCACCACGGCCGAGATGGCCTTTAGTGCTGACTGGCGCATGCGCTTGCCTCTCCCCACTCGTTTGGGCGAATGACTGAACACATTCTGCAGGTTTGCGGACTATTTGACCGGAAGGACTAGCGGATTCTCGATAAATAGGGCTATGGAAATGGCCTTATTTGCTTAACAAGACGGGGGCAATCTGAGAAAACTTGATGATTCTTTGCTCCCGCGAGAACTCAGTCCCTGACTGGCCCGACTCCGGGTTGAACCTTTGTAACTGCTGGGCCGAGAGGCTTGGATTCCGCTTTTATACTTCCGCCAGCGGTCCCCTTATTGGGGCCCAAAGCGCCAGTCAGGAAGAGCAGTTTCGGCCTCGGTCGAAGCGGGTTTTCTTGGCCCGGCGCCCATGGCGCGAGTCCTTGGCTTGCGTCCGTGGCTCCACTGGAGATCCCTCGCTTCGTCGAAGGATCAGCCCAGAAGGGTGGACCTCCACCTCGACCCCGTCCCTCGAGGAACCTCTCGATGACCATCAGCCCACCAGAGCGTGGGAAAACGGCGAAGGCCCAGGTCGACCGGGTGAACAACCCGGCCACCTTCGAACTGTTCGGTAAGCCCGGCCATTTCGATCGCAGCCTTGCCAAAGGTCCCAAAACCACAACCTGGGTTTGGAACCTCCACGCCAACGCTCACGACTTCGACAGCCACACCAGCGATCTCGAAGAGGTCAGCCGGAAGATTTTTTCGGCCCACTTCGGTCACCTGGCTGTGATCTTTGTTTGGCTGAGCGGCGCCTTCTTCCACGGTGCTCGCTTCTCCAACTACTCCGGCTGGCTCGCCGACCCCACGCACGTGAAACCCAGTGCGCAGGTGGTTTGGCCTGTCTTTGGCCAAGAAATCCTTAACGGCGATGTGGGTGCCGGCTTCCACGGCATCCAGATCACTTCAGGCCTCTTCCACGTGTGGCGGGCCTGGGGCATCACCACTGAAACCCAGCTCATGGCCCTGGCCATCGGTGCTCTGGTGATGGCCGGTTTGATGCTCAATGCGGGCGTCTTCCACTACCACAAGGCAGCTCCCAAGCTCGAGTGGTTCCAGAACGTTGAGTCCATGCTCAACCACCATCTGGCCGGTCTGCTTGGTCTGGGTTCCCTGTCCTGGGCGGGTCACTTGATCCACGTGTCTCTGCCCACCACCGCGCTGATGGACGCCATCGATGCCGGCAGCCCCCTGTCGCTCAATGGCAAGACCATCGCCACCGTGGCGGACATCCCCCTGCCCCACGAGTTCTTTAACCAGGACCTGCTGGCTCAGCTGTTCCCCGGTTTCGGCGCTGGCATCAATGCCTTCTTCACCGGTAACTGGGCGGCCTACAGCGATTTCCTCACCTTTAAAGGTGGTCTGAATCCTGTGACCGGCAGCATGTGGATGAGCGACATCGCTCACCACCACCTGGCGATCGCCGTGCTCTTCATCGTTGCCGGTCACATGTACCGGACCAACTGGGGCATCGGCCACAGCATCAAGGAGATCCTCGAGGGCCAGAAGGGCGACCCCCTGCTCTTCCCCGCCAGCAAGGGCCACGACGGCCTTTACGAGTTCATGACCACCAGCTGGCACGCCCAGTTGGCTGTGAACCTGGCGCTGCTGGGCTCGCTGAGCATCATCGTTGCTCAGCACATGTACGCGATGCCTGCGTATCCCTACATCGGCATCGACTACCCCACGCAGCTGTCGATCTTCACCCACCACACCTGGATTGGTGGCTTCCTGATCGTTGGTGCTGGCGCCCACGCCGCCATCGCCATGATTCGCGACTACGACCCCGCCAAGCATGTGGACAACGTGCTCGACCGGGTGCTCAAGGCTCGCGATGCCCTGATCAGCCACCTGAACTGGGTGTGCATCTGGCTCGGCTTCCACAGCTTCGGCCTCTACATCCACAACGACACCATGCGTGCCCTGGGACGTCCCCAGGACATGTTCAGCGACTCCGCCATTGCCCTGAAGCCCGTCTTCGCGCAGTGGATCCAGGGTCTGCACGCTGCTGCAGCCGGTAGCACCGCTCCCAACGCCCTTGCTGGCGTGAGCGAAGTGTTCAACGGCTCCGTGGTTGCCGTCGGCGGCAAGGTGGCCGCCGGTCCGATCCCCCTGGGGACGGCCGACTTCATGGTCCACCACATCCACGCCTTCACGATTCACGTGACGGTGCTGATCCTGCTGAAGGGTGTGCTCTATGCCCGCAGCAGCCGTCTGGTTCCCGACAAGGCGAACCTCGGTTTCCGCTTCCCCTGCGACGGCCCCGGCCGTGGCGGTACCTGCCAGGTGTCGGCTTGGGACCACGTGTTCCTGGGCCTGTTCTGGATGTACAACTCCCTGTCGATCGTGATCTTCCACTTCTCCTGGAAGATGCAGAGCGACGTGTGGGGCACCGTCAATGCTGACGG
>Ga0075479_10001338_pt1 | contig 11149 bp, 4 predicted proteins | sample DEB08_DNA_8_FD_76341 | JGI IMG/M metagenome (GOLD analysis project Ga0075479, IMG submission 76341) | Aqueous microbial communities from the Delaware River and Bay under freshwater to marine salinity gradient to study organic matter... | ecosystem: Environmental > Aquatic > Marine > Coastal ... | reverse complement strand
ACGTGAATCAACCGCGCGAAACACTGATCCCGGACAACTGCAAACCGCAGGACAATTCCCGCCCGTTGTCAACGCCAAACCACTGCAATTGGCAGGAAGCACAAATTGCGTACCTTGTCAGCCCATTCAGACCTTGACTCAAACGCTGCAGAAAATAGCCTGTAGCTTATTGCACTCCGTCTGCTGCCCGGATTTCCTGCTGGAATTCCCTGGTTGCGGACATGTTCTTCCAAACTTTCCCACCTCGACATGATGTCGTTTCCGCTCTCCTGGCAGGAGTTGTCAATGTCTTGTTCCCATTACGTTCTGGTCGCACTGGCCACTTTCTTGTCCGCCGGAAGCACGATTGCTCAGGCGGCCGAGCTGCGTCTGGGACCGTCCCAGGAAGGCGCAGTCACAATCCGCAGCCGCGACGCCCGCCAGCAACTGCTCGTGACCCTGGTCAGCGATTCCGGTGCCGAAAAGGATGTCACGCGCGACTGCCAATGGACCATTGCTAACCCAGAACTGCTGGCCGTCGATCAAACCGGGCTCGCAACACCTCGTGCTGATGGATCGACCACAGTCACAGCGACAGTGGGTGAGCAAACAGCGACGGTGACCGTGAATATCAGCGGATTTGCAAGCCCGTTGCCAATCAACTTCCGAAATCAGGTCGTCCCCATCTTCACAAAGCTGGGCTGCAACGGTGGCGGATGCCACGGGAAGTCCGGGGGGCAAAATGGATTCCGTTTATCCTTGCTCGGCTTTTATCCGGACGATGACTACGAGTTCCTGCGCAAGGAATCCCGCGGCCGCCGCATCTTCCCCGGAATGCCGCAGGCCAGCCTGCTGCTGAAAAAGGCGATCGGCGAGAGCCCCCATGGCGGCGGACGCCGTATGGAAGCCGACAGCTACGAATACAACCTGCTGTGCCAGTGGATCGAACAGGGGATGCCATGGGGAAATGACGACGACCCTTCGGTTGTTTCCATCGAATGCGTCCCGGCCGAGCGGATTGTTGAGCGGGAATCTGCTCAGCAGATTTCTGTCATCGCCACGTACAGCGACGGTTCCACCGAAGATGTCACGCGAATGGCCCTGTACGAACCGAACGAGGCCGAGATGGCAGACGCATCCGTCACCGGTTTGATTGAAACGCTCGACCTCTCCGGCGAAGTAGCCATCATGGCTCGCTATCAGGGTCAGGTTTCCACATTTCGGGCCACAATTCCGCTGGGTGCTGATACATCATCACTTCCAGAATCCGTCAACCTTGTTGACGAAGCCGTCTTTGGAAAGCTGCGACAGCTGGGTATCCCCGCCTCGGAAGTCTGCGATGACGCCACTTTCATGAGACGCGTCTCCCTCGATATCGCCGGGATCCTTCCCAGCGAACAGGAAGTCGCAGCATTCCTCGAAGATCCTTCCGGTGACAAACGCGATCGTCTCATCGAAGAACTGCTGGACAGTACCGCCTACGCTGATCACTTCGCCAATAAATGGAACTTTGTCCTGCGAAACCGCAAGGAAAGGGGCGAAGACACGGCCGGCACGATGCTGTTCCATCGCTGGATCTGGAACCAAATCTACGACAATAAACCGTACAATCAGTTCGTCACCGATATCGTCACTGCATCCGGTGACCCACAAATCAACCCGGCTGTCACCTGGTACCGCGATGTCGACAGCGTCGAAGAACAGGTGGAAGATACCGCCCAGTTGTTCCTCGGACTGCGAATTCAGTGTGCTCGCTGCCATCACCATCCCTTCGAAAAATGGAGTCAGAACGACTACTACGGGATGGCAGCCTTCTACAGCCGAGTTGGCAAAAAGAACATTCCCAATCTGACCGGAAATGTTCGTGACCGTCGTGTCTTCCACAATGAAGGAAACGCTTCGGCCACCAATCCTCGTTCCGGCCAGGGGATTCGCCCTACCGGACTGGGTGAACCGGCGGCCTACGACGTCGCCGCCGATCAGGACCCTCGAATTCAACTGGCTGACTGGATGACCAGTCCGCAGAACCCGTTCCTCGCTCGCTCTGTTGTCAATCGCTACTGGAAGCACTTCTTCAGCCGCGGCATCGTGGAGCCGGAAGACGACATGCGGGAAACCAATCCCCCATCCAATCCGGAACTGTTGAATGCTCTGTCTGAACACTTTGTGCGTTCCGGCTTTGACCTGAAGGAACTGGTCCGCACGATCTGCCGATCTCGCACCTATCAGCTCAGCGCACTGCCAAATGAGTTCAATGGCAGCGATCGCCAGAACTTCTCCCGCTATTACCCCCGCCGACTCAGTGCCGAAGTGCTTTACGACGCCTTCCATCAGGTCACGGGAACCGGGGAAAACTTTGGAGGTGTGCCAGCGGGAACTCGTGCCATGCAGCTACCGGATGCGTCGACTTCCAGCTACTTCCTGCAGGTGTTTGGACAGCCCAAGGGAGACACGGCCTGCGAGTGCGAACGCAGTATGGATGCGAATCTGGCCCAAAGCCTGCATCTGTTGAACGGTAAGGAAATTCAAGAGAAGATCGCCCGCGATAACGCGCGCACTGCCGCTCTTGCTCAGGACACCGAACGCCCGCTGGAAGATCGAGTCCGCGAACTTTATCGCTGGGCTCTGTCCCGCGAACCGGATGCGGAAGAACTTCAGATTGCCGTCGCGTACCTTGGCAAACATACCGAAAATCCACGCCGCGGATTTGAGGATATCGTCTGGGCACTGATCAACACCAAGGAATTCCAGTTCAACCACTGAGGTACAAGATTGACGAAGCCTGACGCTGCCCCACGGCGCCAGGCTCGTTTTCTGACGTCCTGTAAACTAACGTTCCTCTTGCTGTGAAGCCCTCTGGTTACAAATCCGGGGCGGAAATTCACATCCATCAGGAACGATTCTGCAGACAGTTTGCCACCGGCCTGCAACCGGCTGGTGCAATCTGCCGACCTCTCCCGCCAGTACATCTTTCAACTCTCCGGAACCCACTCATGACCGGATTCAGGCTCGCCTCGCTGCTGACCTTCAGCCTCTGCTGCATCCCCGCTTCAGCACAATTGCCGCAAACTCGCATCACATCCGTTTTTCCCCCCGGAGGAACGATCGGTTCTTCGCTGGAGGTCACCGTTGGGGGCGGGGCGGACCTTGATGAACTGGATTCCATGATCTTCAGCCATCCGGGGATTACTGCCGCGCAGAAAGTCGATGCAAACGGTAACCCCGCTGGCAACACATTCACCGTCTCCATCGCTGCAGATGTGCCGGCCGGCCTTTACGACTGCCGTGTGCGCGGACTGTTCGGAATCAGTAACCCGCGACTGTTTCGAGTAGACTCGCTGACGGAAGCTGTTGAAGCAGAAGCCAACAACACAGCAGAACAGGCGACAGCAGTTGAGATTCCGTCCGTCGTCAATGGTCGAGCAAACGGTGCCACTGATGTGGACTTCTACCGCATCACACTTGCGGCCGGTCAGACCGTCGTGATCCGGACCGAATGTGATCGCCTTGATTCGCCAATGCAACCCGTGATCCAACTCTACAGCCCCGCGGGAAGACGCGTCCTTGAGGCCCGCCGAATCTTCTCCCAGGAATCCTCACTGGTCTGGACTGCCGAAGAGGCGGGGGACTACCTCATCCGTGTCCAGGATGCTGTATACGGTGGCGGCGATCAGTTTGTCTATCGCCTGATCGTGGACGACAGACCACTGATTGACTGGATCTCACCGAATGTCGTGTCATCCACCCAGCCTCAAAGCGTCTATGTCTTTGGTCGCCATCTGCCAGGTGGCGAAGAAACAGGAACCGAACTGGCCGGCCAAAAACTCTACCGCCAGCAAATGACCACTCAGCCCGGCCAATTCACCACTCCGGTGGGTGTCGCAGCCACAGGGGCATTTGTGGATTCTTCGTGGTGGACCGGAGTCACCGGCAACCTGATCCGAGTGGGGCATGCTGATGCAGCCGTTACTGCAGAAGCAACCAACACTCCGGAGCAGATCGTCACCCTGCCGACGGACATCGTTGGATCGTTTGCCGAACGCGGTGACGAAGATCTGTATCTGTTCGATGCGAAGAAAGACCAGAAATGGTCCATTGAAGTCTTCGCCCAGCGACTTGGTTCAATCGCAGACCCACTGCTGCTCGTGGAACGCGGCACACAGGCTGCCGATGGCACCTGGTCGTGGGCACGCGTGGCCACGGAGGACGATGATCGCCAGAACCCCGGCGGTGCAAATCTGCCTACACTCAGCGACGACCCGGCCTTCCTGCTGACAGTGCCCGAGGATGGACGTTACCGCATTCGCATCAGCGATCGATATGCCAGTGCTCGCGGAGACGCGCGTCTGCAATATCGACTTGCCGTTCGCGAACCTCGGCCGGACTATTCCCTGGTTGTCTTCGATGCACTGCCGTCGACGGACGGGAAAGCCGCATCTGCTTCAGGAGCCATGAGCCTGCGAAAAGGCGGGACCTGGGAAATTGCCGTGTACGCCTATCGTCGCGACGGTCACAACGACACGATTCGACTGGAAGCACTCGAACTGCCCGCTGGAATCACCTGCCACTCTTCTGTCATCGGGCCCGGAAAAACCTCGGCACAACTGACACTCACCGCGGCCGAGGATTGCCCGGAACTGCTTTCTCGCATCACCATCAGAGGGACCAGCGGTGAAGGTGACGCCTCTCTCACGCGGGATGCACTGGCTGCCACACTGGTCCACAACGCCGTCAACGGACTGCCCCGATCTGCGCGACTGTCCGCGTCACTCATGGCGGGGGTGATGAAGGATCAGCAACCCTTTTCCATCGAACTGGGGGCTGTCGCACAGGACTTCAGTCAGGAGCAACAACTGTTGATCCCGGTCAAACTGGTGCGACGCGACGGCTTCAATGGCAAAGTGGACTTCAGTTTCTACAACCTGCCCGCTGAAACCGACGCTCCCAACTTCGCACTTGAGCCGGATCAGACATCAACAGTCGCCCGCGTATTTTTCAAGGAAAAAGCCCCCGTCAGTTTCGATACGGTCCTGCTTCAGGGAACCGCAGCAGTGCCCTACAGTCGCAATCCATGGCTTGCTGAACGTGCTCAGGCCGACGTGACATCCGCTGAAGCACGGCAGAAGGAACTGATGCAAAAGGTGACCGATACCGAAGCTCGCATGAAAACCCTGCAGGAGACGGTCACTCAACTGACAGAGCAGTCAAAGACTCTGGCGCAGCAAATGACAACCATGGCTGCTGACCAGGAAAAAATGAAAGCTGCTGTTGGTGAATCGGTGAAACAGCAGGCGGCAGCGGTCGCAGCAGTGGCAAAAGCCCAACAGAACATCGCGGGCATCAAAGCCGCTGCAGACAGCAGTCCCGACGAATTGAAAGCGGCACTCGACACACTCGCGGCGGCCACGTCTGAACTGGAAAAATCTGCTGCCAACGTGCAGCAACTGACAGCCGGGATCCAAAATCAGGCTCAGCAGATCAAAGCTGCTCAGGAAAAAATGACTGCTGCAGAAAAGCAGAAAACGACGGCGGAAGCCCAAATCGCTGACGCACAAAAACAGGTCACCAAGGCTCAGACGGCACTTGATGCCGCGAAAAAGGAAGTGGAAGCCGCAAATGCCGCCAAAGCCGCTGCAGATGCTGCTCTCAAAAAGGCGCAGGATGCTGTAAAGCCAAAGAACGTGAATGTTCGCGCGGTCTCTGCTGCCCTGCTCTTCCATATCCATCCTTCACCCGTCAAAGTCACGGCCGCTGTTCCTGACGGCGGGGCGCTGAAGAAGGGTGCCAGCATGGAAGTGAAAGTGACGCTCGCTCGCAGAAATGGATTCACGGGCCCCGTCTCGGTCACACTCGTGACCGCCGGCGAAGTAGCCGGACTGAACGCACAGGCTGTTGAATTCACCGCCGAACAGAATGAAGCAATGCTGACAATCTCTGCCGCAGCCGATGCTGCACCGGCAGACCTGGCAAATACTGTCATCCGGGCAACCTGTGACTTTGGTGGCCGCAAAGCGTCCTCCGATGTTCCAGTCACCCTGAAAATCACTGAATGAGTTCAACCGCCGCGGTCACCGCTAACAACTGCCCTTCGGCAACCGTTGCTCCCTGGCGGAATTGTTCCTTCCGTAGTGCTCACCATCGCACTGATTGAGACCTGAACTATGAAACGCTCACTGCTGCTGCTGTCACTCCTGCTGTCCCAGACCGTTGTCGCCGACGAAGATGTACAACTCAGCGTCGAGGATCCGCAACTGGGCAGACCCGTTGACTTTGACCAGGACATCCGCCCGATTCTGCAGGCGAACTGCACAGCCTGCCACAATGTCTCGGATAACGAAGCCGGTGTGATCGTGGAATCTGTCGAATCCATGCTTAAGAGCGAGGCCAGCAGCCCAGTGCTGGTTCCCGGAAAGCCTGAAGAAAGCCTGCTGTTCACGCTCTCGCGTCGTGGTGTTGACTCATCCATGCCACCGCTGCCGAATGATCGTCAGGCCAACTCACTCACCCCCAAACAACTCGGTACCATTCGCCAGTGGATTGCGGAAGGCGCAAAGGCCGGAACCGGGGCCGCCAAAGCGATGAACTGGCAGCCCATCAGTTCCGCACTGCAGGGCGTCTATGCACTCGACGTCAGCAACAACGGACGCTTTATTGCCGCCGGACGCGCCAACTTTGTGACCGTCTACGACCTGCATCAAAAAGAGACGACGCAGCGGCTTGTTGATCCGGAGATCATCAGCTCCGCCTCGCAGGGACCAATGGGTGCCGCTCACCGGGACTTCGTGCACGCAGTCGCCTTCCATCCCGGTGTCAGTCGACCGATCATTGCAACTTCCGGCTACCGCAACGTAAAACTCTGGCAACGCGACCAGAGCGCTGTCACGGCCGCCTTCGCCGTTCCCGCAGAAGCCACACACTGGCAACCGTCCACGGACGGCAACGAAGTCTTTGCCGTCATTCCCGGACGCGGTGTTGCAGTCCTGAATGCCGCCAGCGGCGCTGAGCGTGGTGTTGCAGCAGTGGAAGGTGGTACCGCGACAGCATTATCCACACTCAACTCCGCCGGCTTGATCATCGCAGCGTTGGCTGACAATCGTATCGCAGTCATCCGCTCAACCGACCTGCAGACCGCCGCTGTCTCTGAACCCCTGCCCGCTGCTGTCACGGCGTTTTCATCCGAATTAGCTGGTGGTCGATTAGCCACGCTGTTGGCGGACGGCAGTGTCCGACTGCTCACGGTTGCCGCTGACAGCGGCGCCGTCGCTATTGCTGCAGAAGTCCGCAGTGATGCTGGAGAGATCCGACTACTGCAGGGAAATGGCACCCACTTTCTGACCGTGACCGGCCCCCGCACCGTACAAATCTGGAAAGCCGATGATGCGGCCCAGTCAGCTCGCTTCGATGCCCCGGCTGACCTGACTTCCGTCGCAATTCATACGGCCGCTCAGCGATTGCTGATGATCTCGGCCGAAAAGTCATTCCTGTTCAACACGGCTGACAACAAACAGATTGCTGAACTGACCGCTCCGTTTGCTGCACAGCAGCAACTCAAACAGGCCGAACACAGCAAATTGGTTCTCGATGCTCGTGTCGCTGTCATCAAAGGACAAATTGACGCAGCCACGAAAGAAGTTGAGGCTCAAAAAGAGGCCGAAAAGAAGGCTCGGGAAGAAGTTGAAAAGCAAAAGCCCATTCAGGCAGAAGCCAAAACAAAATATGACGAAGCAGCCGCCAAAACCGCTGAGGCCCGCAAAGCCTCGGAAGCCGCTGCGGACAATGAAGAGCTGAAAAAGGCACTCGCCGAAGCCGAAAAAGCCGAAGCACCACTCAAAGATGCTCTCACCAAAGCTGACGCAGATCTTTCCACAGCGAATAAATCCGTCGACTTTGCCGTTCAGGCCATTGTTCGTGCCGAACAACGTGTTGCAGATCGGCAGGCGGCACAGGAAGCGGCCACTGCTGAAGCAACGGCCGCTTCCGCTCGCGTTGAAGAACAGAAATCTCCGGCCGCTGCTGTTGTGCAAAGTGTCGCCGGCGGCTTTGTCGCAGCCGGATCCCTCGCCGTGACTGCGGCCGCAGATGGCAGCTTGTCCGTGTGGGAAACAGCCACCGGTACCCCGGTGGACCTGCTCCCCGGAACACAGGTGAACGCTCAAGTTCAGCAACTGCAGACCAGCGGCAATCATGTCTTCCTGAAAACCGCGGACAATCGACTCCTCACACGACCAGCTTTGCCGGAATGGAGCCTCTGGAAATCAATCGGCTCGGAAGAAAACCCCGACAGCCCGTTCGCTGACCGTGTCCTCGCTCTCGCCTTTTCGCCCGACGGCAGCAAACTTGCCACAGGCGGCGGAGAAGCATCTCGTTCGGGTGAACTGATGATCTGGGACGTCGAAACCGGGACCCTCGCAGGCACATTCCCCGATGCACACAGCGACACTGTTTACGGCGTGGAGTTCTCTGCCGATGGCCATCTGCTGGCTTCAGCATCAGCGGACAAATTTGTCAAAGTCTTCGACCTGAAGAGCGGTGAATTCGTGCGGTCTTTCGAAGGACATACACACCATGTGATGGACGTCTCGTGGAAAGCGGACCGAACTGCTCTCGCCAGTGCCGGTGCAGACAACGCCATCAAGATCTGGAATGCGGAAACCGGCGAACAGTCCCGCACGATTGCAACCTATCAACGACAGGTGACATCGCTGCAGTACGTTGGCCTGCAGGACCAGATCGTCAGCAGCAGCGGCGACAAACGAGTTTTCCTGCACAATCCTGCCAACGGTCAAGCCACCCGAGAGTTCAAAGGCAATGGAGACTACGTCTACCGCTCAACCACAACCCCCGACGGGAAACTGGTGATCTCCGGGGGAGAAGACGGGACGGTTCGTGTCTGGAATGCGGCCGACGCTGCAGTCATCGCCACATTCGAAGCCGGTGGCTCAGACTAAGTTCAGGACCACGGCAATGCAGGTGAGCTGGAGAGCACCTGCGACGCCCGTAGTCTGCAGGACTGCAATCGTGGGCTGCACAAACTGCGAAAGTACAAACGGTGAACGTGCAACTCGCAGGTCAGTCGTCTGGTTCGTGCAGATCACCCGGCACAACACAACTGCATGATCGCGATACCATGGCAGGATCGCGTTCACAGCCACCCCGGCTGATCTTTGACCGGAGTTCGCTTCCTGCCCGGCCGATTTTTCGGGCGTCACCGGGCAGGACGGTCCCCTGTAACTGCGTTGCCTGCCAGTTGCGTTGCCTGCCAGTTGAATGAAGCGTTCGCACCCCGGAATGACCCACTGATTGCATTTACTCCATGACCACGACACCACACAGGACTGCCGTTTCAGGATGGTGGTCGCTGAACATGATAACGTTTCAGCTTGCGATCCAGTGTCGAACGTTCAATCCCGAGGATCTGAGCAGCTCGCGACTTATTCCAGTCCGTATGCTCCAGCGTGGCAAGGATTTGTTCACGTTCAATGTCAGCCAGTGATCGCTCCGTGAACTCCGTCGTGCAGCCTGTGGAGACTGCTTCAGCAGGCATGTGCCTGGTTCCTAAATCGGACAGCAGCAGATCCTCTTCGCGAACCACTTCACTGCGACACAGGATCACTGTTCGTTCAATGGTATTCTGCAGTTCGCGTACGTTTCCCGGCCACGAATAATCTTGCAACCGCCGCAGTGCCTCATCGGTGAATCCCGTCACAGCTCGCCCTATCCGACGAACAAATCGGTTCAGAAAAACGGTGGCCAGTAATACGACATCGTCAGGACGATCCCGCAGCGGTAACGCATGCAACTCAGCCACCTGCAGACGGAAATACAGATCCCTGCGAAAACTGCCATCTTCGACAGCGGCTTCCAGGTCGCGATTTGTTGCCGCAACAATCCGCACATCGGCATGAATGGGGGTATGTCCACCGATCCGCTCAAAAGGATGACCTTCAAGAATTCGCAGGAACTTTGCCTGGACGGCAGCGCTCATTTCTCCCACTTCGTCCAGAAACAGAGTACCTCCGTCCGCCTGTTCAAATCGTCCTGCCCGTCGCTCTGAAGCGCCGGTAAATGCTCCCTTTTCGTGCCCGAACAGCTCACTCTCCAGCAGATTTTCGTTCAAAGCGGCACAGTTCACACAGATGAATGGCGATTCTGCACGCTGACTCTGGTGGTGCAGGCTGCGCGCGATCAACTCTTTGCCGCAGCCGCTCTCTCCGCGGATCAGAACAGTGGCATCTGTCGCTGCAAACAGCTGTACCTGCTCCCGCAGTGTGACCATCGCGGCCGAATCTCCCAGCAGTTCATGCTCACCACGCAGCTCCTGCTGCAACTGATCGTTCGCGAGACGCACTCGCTGTAAACCGGTTGCCAGCTGGTCGCGTTCGCGAAGCCGATTCAGCGCCACAGCCAACTGACTGGCCACAGCAATTGTGAAATCCAGGTCGTCCCGATTCAGGGCGTTTTCCGGATTTGTTGCATACAGGTGGATCACTCCCAGTGTTCGTTCCTCAGTGCTGATCGGCGCACAAATCACACTCAGTGCCCGCATCTCTCCGAGGCTGTCGAACATGGAAAGTTGTTGATCGTCTGCGACATCCTTTGCCAGAATTGCCTCTCGCCGTCCCAGCACAACGCGAGAAAGGTTGTCAGAAACGCGACGGTAAGGCAGGTCCTGCTGCGAACACCAGCCAGCCAGTTTGAGATCCACCGGAGCGATCCGCAGTCCCGCATCGGGACCAGCCAGCAAAACCGCCGAGATTCCGGCCACTGTTTCTCGGGCCAGGGCTTCCACGACCAGTTCTGTCAGTTGCGGCACACTTTCCGCAGCCCCCATCTGCAGCCCCAACTGATACAGTCGGGCCAGCACAGCCGAACTTTCCTGAGTTGCCGAACCGCCCTGCAGAAATTCTGCTGTCGCTGTGGCATGCAGAATCCCGACATCCTCCGACGGCGATCCCTCAGCCGCAGGAGCATCGGCCTCACGGCCGTCATCAAAGCCGGTTGGTCGATCCAGACTGTGAGTGAACACCAGTCGGCATGACCCGATCTCAATTTCATCCCCCGACGACAAGCCGGCATCGCCGCTGACCGGGTTTCCGTTCAGTCGAGTTCCATTGCGACTGCCATGATCACGCAAAGTCCACACATTGTCCGAACAAAACAACTCACAGTG
>Ga0075479_10001330_pt1 | contig 11200 bp, 19 predicted proteins | sample DEB08_DNA_8_FD_76341 | JGI IMG/M metagenome (GOLD analysis project Ga0075479, IMG submission 76341) | Aqueous microbial communities from the Delaware River and Bay under freshwater to marine salinity gradient to study organic matter... | ecosystem: Environmental > Aquatic > Marine > Coastal ... | reverse complement strand
TTTTTTTTGATGATCTTTCTATTTTAGAAAATATCGTCAAGACTGTTGTCTTCTTGCTTAGAGCCAAATTCAGGAAACTCGCTTTCGGTGTAGTCCCAAGAATGATAAACCCTTTCCTTTTCTCCATTGGGACCATCAATGAAGCTGCTAGTAATAAGTCCTTGCCTACGAGCAACTTCCAACATTTTTGCAGTAGAGCTAATGTCAAAGCTATTGGAAAGCGTGGCAACTTGACGTTTAGTAAACCGTTCGTTCTTCCGCATGTTGATTGTCTTTACAACACTATCCAGTTCTTCAAGTGAGCCACCAAGAGGACCAGCATAATGCCAGCCATAATTCAGAGGATCACGTTGTAATACATGCTTACCCGTAAGTCCTGAACGACTCTTCATCCACTCAAGGTGAAATTCATTCGGATCAAAATTATTTTCAGGGCGAGTTAGCTTCACGACTTCACTAACATTATCGACGAAACTACTAGAATCTCGCATGCCTCCGCTTTTGTTTAAATGGTGGAGGATCATGACGCTGCATTTGTAAGTGTTGGCAATATCACGCAAACCATAAATCACGTCACCAGCATTGCTCTTGATCAAATCAACGTCCATGCCTGCCAAGCATGCAGTGAGGCTGTCAATGGTGATGAATGTAGGGCGATGTTTCTTGACATAATCTTCAAGTTGTTTCATGTGAGCAAAACGCCAAGTCTCCCAGAAATTAATCGTATTAGGAGCGAGGTCGGCATCTTGATAACCAATCACGCTAAGTTTTTCACTGGCATCAACAAGAGGCTCGTCAGATTGAATGATCAAGCTCTTGCCTTGCAAACACCTCCTGCCGCTCCATGGAGTGCCTTTTGCGACGTGAAGAGCCCAGTTGTAGGCAATGGTCGATTTGCCGGTTCCGCCTGAGGCTCCTAGTAGCATTACAGTGCCAAGCGGAAGAATGCCAGCAATCAACCAGTCACGAGCTTTGTCAGCATTGGCAATGGTGAGAGCATCAACAGTTTCAATTTCTTCCCTGCCATAGATGCGTCCTTTTGCTTCTTCAATAATCCTGTCAACATTGGCCTGCGCCATTTTGACGCTGTGCTCCTCAAGCCAAAGCCCAGTCTCGTAAGCAATACGGGAGTCATTGGCATAAAGACCAACAAAGTTCTCAACTGTATTAATGATCTCCTCGTAAGAAGGTTTGCCGTTCTTGCCAGAATGGCGGTTTTTGGAAACAATGGAAGAAAGTATGTCTTCTTTCGTTGCCCCTTCTTCGATGTAATCAGCTAAATCGTAACCATTGCCAGATGGGAGATTATCCCATTCCCAACTACGAGGATCGGCATAAACCCAACCAGCGCCAGGATTATCATTCGCAACTTCTGACATGAAGGCAACGCCTTGTTCGTCCCTATCAGGGCACAAAACAACTTGACATTCCTTGAAGAGATTGCTGTAGTCACCATTTGTGCGATATTGTTTACTGCCACCAAGAAACGTAACGGAAGGAATACCAAGAGCCCAGAGTGATTGACATGTGAGTTCTCCTTCAGCAATGAAGATGGGAGTGCCAGTTTTCTTGTGTTCTGCAACTGCTTCTTGATACATGAAAGGCAACACGTTTGCCTTTGCTTCTTGAAGCTCTACTTTATGGTTCGTTGCTTCTGGATTGATTGTTGGGAAATCTTGCCAAATTCGTTTCTTTCCATTGTCATCATCTTTGCGATGAACAATCACAACGTCTTCGCCTGCGGGATTGCGATATGTGAAGTCGTATTGTCCGGCGCCTCGAGGAGGCTTCTCCCATCGCGTTAAGGGCGCAAGCACATCACGAATTTCCGCGCGATGAGCAGGGCTTGGATCATGCCAGCAGTTGAATGCTCCGTTCTTCTGGTTGATCGTGAAGTCATTACCACCACAGGCAGGACAGACGAACTTCCCTGGAGCATCGCTTTTCTCAATGCTCTCAAGGTGGTCCAGAATGGAGAATGCCATGAAAAGGAGGCTGGGATTCCGCCATTGTGCCCACTTTTCCCTGGGAACGCAATGACATGGCCGTTAAGACTAGCTTAATCTACTCAGTCCTTGCGCTTTCGTAAAAGTGGGCCTAAACTGCGGGAGTTGTCCGTTTTCCAATGGCTCGCTATGAAGGCGGTAAAACCCGCCGACACTTCACTCTCACAGACTCTGCCTACTCTCATCTGTCTGACATTGCCAAGGCAGCTTCCCTCTCTAAATCCGAAACAGTAGAACGCCTCATTCGTTCCACTGCTTACTGGGAAGCTGAAGCCATGCTCTCCGATGAACCATGGCAGTACGTCACAGACCACCTCGCCCCCTCAAACCATGACCCTCACTCTTTCTGGCCTGAGACAGATAGTCTTCAAGGCTGAAGCCAAATACGGCCCTGATGTGCCCGTCATTATTATTGACGAAGAATCGTGCATCGAAGAAGGCTATACCGATTGCCTTCAACTTGGCATCAGCGATGTTCGCATCATTCCCAACTGGCCTCTTCCAGGTAATAGCATCATGCACAACGAAGGCGAACGGAAAGTAAGTTTCGCCATTTTTGAACGCCACATCTCAGAACTCTCCTCCTCCGATGACTGAATCAACTACTGATCTCATGCTTGCAGAGCGCACTCTTGGCATGTTCACTCCCCTCGAAATCTCACCAGAAGCTTTCAAGGAAGCTTATGAACTTCCTATTGGAGAGCACGTTGAGAAAAACTACAAGGGCCTTTCTTATTTGTCGTGGCCTTTTGCCTATCGCTATCTCAAGGAAAAGTTTCCTTCTCTTTATGTTTCATTTGAGGAGCAGCAAAAAGGCTGGCCTGTGTTCGGTCAGGAAGGCTGTTGGCTCTTGCGTCCTTTCCTTACGGACGGCGTGAAGCGCACTCCAGCGCTTGTCTTTCCATTGATGGACAATCGCCACAATGCGTTAAAGCAACTGGATGCTCGCGCTGTTAGCGACAACATTCAACGTGCTTCCGTGAAATGCATTGCCACGTTCACTGGTCTTGGCCTCAAGCTTTATGCCGGTGAAGACATCCCAAAGGAAGAAGAGGCGGCGAAGCCTGCTCCTGCGGCCAAGAAGGCTGCACCTTCCTCCAAGGAGGCTACTACTGGCATTTCTGAAAAGCCTGCTGCTTCTAGCGCTGAAACAAGTTTCGATGGAAAGGCGGAATTGCTTGCATTCTGCAAAGCCAATCCCTTACTTTTCCCTGATGAGCGCAGCAGCATGAAAGCAGGTAAGGCGGCCCTTGAAAGCGTTGGCCTTTCCAAAGGCGATGACATCAAAGACAGCGCAATGTTTGCCAATGTTGTCTCAACGCTCGTCACAACATGGGCCAAGGACAATGGCGTGAAGTTCTCGAAAGAAGAAACTTCCTCCACCATTGAAAAGATCCGTTCGTCTTGTGATAACGGAGCCAAAGGTGCCCTTGAAGCTGTGATGGAAATCGTGGCGTCAAAAAAGTAGACGTGGCCGCTGCAGTGCTCGCAATGAAATTTGCGGGCACTGTTGTTGAATACGACGGAAGTATTTAACACGGCCATGGCCTGTCTTGATCTTTGCTTAGAGTCCCTCATGCCTTCCTTTGAACATTACGAACCAAATCGCATTGCATTAAATGGCAAGCGTCATTACCAGTGCAATGGATTTCCAAATGTACCGGAAGGCATGCTTCTTCCTTCCGTAACAACAGTATTGTCTTCCATGGCGCCAGTGTCAAAGATTATGGCGTTAATGAATTGGCGAAAACGAGTGGGGCCTGATGAGGCTAATCGCCGCACAAAACTTGCTGCGAATCGTGGCACTTGGCTTCATACAGTCATTGAAGATTGGTTCAATGGAGAAGACATTGAACATCATCTCGATAGTGCTCCTGATTGGCGGCCTTATTACGACGCTGCCCTGCCCTTTCTTGACACCATTGAATCGCCAGTGCTAGTTGAAAGCGCTGTTGCATGGTGGCAGGAAGAAGAAGCTATTGGCTATTCAGGCACGTTAGATATGTTGGCTCAAATGAGCAATGGAACAGTCGCGTTGGTGGATTGGAAAACAAGCTTCAAAGTGAAGCCTGACTATCAACTGGCAGATTACAAGCGTCAACTTGGAGCTTATTCAATGGCAGCGCAACAAATGTTTGACATTCCCATTGAAGAAGCTTGGTGCGTCATTGCTTGCTACGACCCAGAACAAGATGAAAGCGAGCCGGACCTTCAACTTGTCCATCTCGACGCCTTTGAATTGTTCAGCCAACAAGGCATCATGATCGACACTGTGAAGAGATATTTCACAGAACATTATCCTGGCGGCAAGGCATTTGCCCTGACCATGGACAGGGGCTGACAACAGCGCTCATAGCTGGTAAGATATGGATGCCCAACAGGGCTCCATTACTCCACAGGAGAAACACCATGGCCAACAGGCCCCCAATCACTGCCGCCATCGACCTCACGCCTGATGTGCTCAATGCCCTCAAGCAAGCAGGCCCCAATGATCGCGGTAACTACAGTCTCGACATGGCTGTGTGGCCCAACACTAAGCGTTCCTCTGATCGCGCTCCTCAGTTCACTGGTAGCGTGAAAGTCAAGGGTGCTGATCGTGAAGCACCGAAAGGCTATGCTTCCGTTTGGCAGAACGACCAAGAAGACGTTTTCTGATCAGGAGAGGGGCCGCAAGGCCCCTTTAAAACTATGGAATTTCTTGACTATCAAACTGAATCACGCCGCACTGCCATCTACCCCGATGTAGGCAAGAACATGACCTATCCTGTGCTTGGCCTTTGTGGTGAAGCAGGGGAAGTGGCAGAGAAAGTGAAGAAAGTGATGCGCGATAAAGGCGGTTACTTTGATCACGAAAGCCGAGCGGCAATCAAAAAAGAGCTTGGTGACGTGCTGTGGTACGTTGCCCAAATTGCATCAGAACTCAACTTCGATATGAACGAAGTTGCTCAGTCCAATATTGATAAGCTTTATGATCGCATGAAGCGCGGCAAGATTAAGGGCGATGGAGATAACCGTTAGGATAGTGCTAATTGCATTATCCTTGTGAGTGCTCTAGAAGATCAGTTTCTTAAGCTTTGGAAATCAAAGTATCGTTCTATTCCACTGGAACGCGAATACAGCGACATTGAAGCTTGGGAAACTGACTATCTAGAACGCAAAAAAGAAAAGCCTCGTTCACGTCGTTATCGTTTAGATTTTGCTCACCCCGAAACTCGCACTGGCATTGAAATTCAAGGCGCTGTTTATTCAGGTGGTCGCCATGTTCGCGGTAGTGGCTACGAGCGTGATTGTCGTAAATACAATATTGCCTACACCAGCGGTTGGACGATTTTCCTCCTCACTTCTACCATGGCCAAAGACGCCACTTGGCACGCGATGATTGCTTCCCATATTGCTGCTCGATCAACTCAGCAGACTCCGCAATGATAGCTTCTGCGGCTTGAAGATCATTGTCACGTTGCGCTAACGCTTGACGCAGTTGAATGTTTTCCAGGATCAATGCTTGGCTAGCAGTTTGAATGCCGCTCCAGCCAATCAGAAGATTCGTGGCAACTTCCTTGAGGCTTTTAATATTGTCGCATTCCTCAATTGCTTTTTTGTGAACTGTCAACGCAAACTGGCGTTCAGTTGAATGTTCAAACGGTCCCATAGTAGCAACAACACTCTTTCCATTGTAATCCCTAAGTTCAACTGGAAGCACAAATTGCATAATTTTTGTGTCGTGTTTTCCCCCATAGTAGGAACTATTGCGAGAAAACCATGGAAGGGAAGCCGAAAAGGCTTGTTACGGCTAGCCGTATACTGTATGATGAGACAGCGATTCTTTTTCCATGGCGTTTTTTGTTGATCCATTGGGCGATGGTCAAAGCAAGCTTTCGTTAATTGATTCAATGGGAAACAGTCTTTCAGTTGTTAATGACGCGAGGCAATCATTCGATGCAAACAGTGAAAGCTTTTCAGATCGTGATAGTAAGCTTCTTAACTACCTGGCTAAGCATAAGCACACTTCTCCTTTTCGGGGCGTGGTCTTCAAGTGGCATGTGAAGGCTCCGTTATTCGTGGCAAGGCAATGGTGGAAGCATGTTGTGGCTTCATCGTATGTTGATGAGCAACTGGGCTGGAACGAGAAGAGTTTCAGGTATTGCTCTGCCGAGGAAGTTGAGTTTTACATGCCTGGCCAGTTCTTCCAGCAATCGGAGAACAATCGCCAAGCATCTGGAGGGCCTGTAGGAACACGCACGCAACAACTGGCCGCCAACGTCTATCTCGACACCATTGACACGGCTCGCAATGCCTACAGGGAGCTTCTGGCAATGGGAGCCAGCAAAGAACAGGCGCGTGGTATTTTGCCAACATGCATGTATGTTAGTTTTGTTTGGACTTGCAGTCTCCAAGCGTTACTTCATTTCATCTCCCTGCGGCGCGGAGAAGGCGCTCAGAGCGAGATCAGGGCTTATGCTGATGCCTTGCTTCAACTGGGCCGTCCCGTCGCTCCTGAAGCCTTTCAGGCTTTTGAAAACAACAACTACGACTTCTAACCATGGATTCCGTCAACCATCCCTCTCACTACCAAGGCTCCAACGGCATTGAAACTATTGAATGCATTGAAGCCGCAATGAGTAAAGAAGCCTTTAAGGGCTACATTCAAGGCAATGTCATCAAATACGTTATGCGATATGAACGCAAAAATGGCGCTGAAGATCTCTATAAAGCACAATGGTATCTTAATCGCTTGATTGACATTGTTGAAACCACTGAAGACAATGGGGAATGTAAGGACGGATTTTGTCCAATGCCTAACGTGAGGCACGGCGCTCCCACGACCATGTTTGCACCAGTCAATTAAGCCATTTGCGGCAAAGGCGGCCAACGCATGGCCGCCCCTGTAACATCACGATCATAAATTGGTGCCACTCGCTGCAGCGCTTCCATCCATTCCTCCCACGATGAAATTTCAGTGTGGGCACTTACAAAACTATTGGCATAAACCCAAGACAGAAAGATTTCTTCGCGTTCAGCAGTCCAAAATTGCTGAGGACGCCACCATTCAAAAACAGGCTGACTTGACTTGGCGCCATTACATTTTTGACAAGCAGGAACAAGGTTCCATCGCGCATAATGTGGTCCGCTCCTGCTTTTGGGAACAACATGATCAAGCGTTAGTTTTTCGTGCCATTTCCCGCAATAAGCGCATGCTGGTTGCCCTAAAGGACCACGCAATGGATATTCGCTGAAGATTGCTTTTCTGAAACAACGTTTGGCTTCACCGGGACGCAATACAGACAGAGAGTAGAGAAGATCTTCTGGTCCATTGCGTTTTCCCATAGCCTTTTTATTCAATTGGCTCATCTAAAGCCTAGCCTCAAATCCTGCATAATGCGATGTTTCAAGAGCCAATAGAGAAGAAATAGAATGAAAAAAAAAGAAAGCTATTTCACCATGAAACCTTGGCAAGAAAAGCTTGCTGATTTGGCCGTCACATTAACTGCAGGCATGCTTCTTGCTACTGGAAGCATGTTAGTTTTTGTTGGTAATCAGCAATCTCGCATCACTCTTCAAGTTGAAAACATCACAGAAAAGCTTGATGTTTTAACTGAAAACATAAAAAGTCTAGAAACTCGCGTGCGTTCTTTAGAAATTGGACGCTAGGCTAATAACAAACCAATTCGTATTCATTATGACTGCTGCTGAATGGTTTATTATTGGCGCCATTGTTGTCGGTGCTGCCGAGCATATCATTGCCATTAGCCCTCTTAAGGAGAACTCTACAGTGCAACTGGTGCTCACCATCCTTAAGCGCATCTTCCCTAAGCGCTCCTGATCATGGTCGCCAATACCTGGGAAGGTATTAGCTCTTGCGCCAAGCGCGTAGGGGCTAAATTCCCTGCGCTTGTTGCAGCGCAATGGGCTCTTGAGAGCGGTTTTGGTAAACATACGGCTGCCACTCATAATTACTTCGGCCTCAAAGGAGGCGGAGGCACAGTTGCAACAACAAAAGAATATTACAATGGATGGCAAACAATTAAAGCTCGTTTCATGGATTTCCCTTCCATTGAAGCTTGTGTTAAGTATTTAGTTGATAGGTGGTATAAAGACTGGAACGGATATACTGGCGTTAATAATGCACCAAATTGTGAAGAAAGTGCCCGCATGTTGCAAAGCGAAGGCTATGCAACGGATCCTGATTATGCAAATAAGCTGATAAAATTAATGAATCAATACGCTCCTCGTTCCATGGCTCCTCCGATTCGTCTTGTTAATGCTGCAAAATACTACGAAGAGGAGAATCATCAAATTGCTGCATGGAATTGGCTGGAAGAACAGTTAACAAAAGAAGAACTTGAAGAATTTGCGCTGCTCTATCGCTCTAGCCCTTCTAAACCTGAATTCTCTAATCCATTGACCGTACCATATTTCTCGCAACGCGATAATGCATCGGGCACTGGTTATCGAGAATGCTTCTCATCTAGTTGCGCTATGGTTGCGGCGTACCATGGGAAAGTAAAGGGCGATGATGAATACAACAAGCTTCGCGACCGTTATGGCGACACTACCGATCCCAATGCTCAAATCGAAACCCTAAGGGCTCTTGGCCTCAAGGCTCGATTCACCACAATCATGACTGAGCAAATGCTGCGTGATGAGATCAATGCTGGTCGCCCTGTGCCTTGCGGATGGTTGCATTATGGATCCTCTGTGTCTCCTTCCGGTGGCGGACACTGGTCTGTAGCGATTGGCTACAACGACAATGGCTACATCTTTAACGATCCCTATGGTGAAGCTGACGTTGCAAGCGGCGGCTACGTTAGTGCTTCTGGTGGCAATGGCATCATCTATAGTCGTGACAATTGGGTGCCACGATGGAGAGTAAAAGGAAGCGGTGGATGGTCTGTTCTTGTTAGCAAATGAAACCAAATCAGCTTTTTAATGCATTGCTTTACGAGCTTGCGATTAAACTCGCTCGTCGCTTTCCATCGTTGCAAAATTCAGTTTGGTTGCAATTGCTAATTGCTAATTGTCGTGTTGACTGGACGTTATGGAAAACAGAATTCACCATGCGTCAAGTTGATAAACAAACCAAAACAATTAAGGAGCAATGGGAAAGGCAAGAAGCTGCACAAAAAAGCGCCATTGCAATGCAAGAAGCGCAAAAACTATTTCCCAAGGCAAAAATTAGTATTATTGAAGGAGATCTGCCCGGAATCTTAATCGAACACGACGCGCCAGGTCCTCTAGGAGGGCCTTTGCAAATTCGCACAATGTATTAAATCATTCCTCAGCAGAGAGGGCTTGGCAAATAAAATTGTGCAAGTCCATGTAATGATCTAATCCATCGCAATAATCCACGTTAAAAATATCATATATTGCATAACGATAACTACCACGGTCCTTTACTTCAGCAATATACATGAGCTTTATAACTTGACGAAAAGCCCTACTACGCTCATCGGGAGACAAACTATCCCACCAAGCTTGGTCTTCAGCTTCTAAACGCTGCTGCATCGAAGCCCACGCTTCACGCAATTCACGAAGCTCTTTACTGTTCAGAAACTCTTCAAGAGTTCTTTTAGGTTTTTCCATTTGTTGAGCTCTTTTTCGTGATAAGTATACCAAGTCTCAATGGCATACGCAATGGCTTCTGCAGCATCTTTGTCGCCAGTTTCGGAACTTATCAGCTCTTGCAACATGTCTGCAATTGTGTCAGAGCAATTCTGATAGTGCAGGTTTTTAATATGAGAGTTGTTTTCCATGGAAAGAAATGAAGCTGCAAGCAGTCTAGTGCTTAAAACAGCTCTCGCCAGCCCAGGAGCCCTGTTGAACGTGTGTTGCCAGAGCTTGCAACCGTTAGGAACAGTTCTTCGCTGTCGCCATTGGCATCAACGCCCAGGGACAGGGAAAGAGCAGAAGAAATATCTACTTCCACTGAGCCAGCAGCGGAAAACAAACCAGAATCTTCAATTGTGCCGCCAGATACAATTGAGCCAGCGGAAGCCGTTTCCACATTCCCTCTTCCATTGCTCGACGCTTCCCATGACACGCCGCTAGTTGTCGCATTGCGACGCAACCTCCAACAAATCGTGTCGCCAATGCTTTCTGTAACCAGATCAATTTTTGCAGGAATTACAACATTATCAGTGCGGCCTGATGCCATGCGAATGGCACCGACAATACGTTCACCACTAACATTAGGAATAGAAGCGATGGAAGGGGAAATTGTATAAATAGCACCGCCAGGCTCATAACCTGCTTCGCTCATTACAGACGAGCAAATGTGTTTCATCGTGCCGTTAGCGGTTGCTGTTGCTTCAATGCGATACGTTAAAGGCAGCACTGCAGTTGTCATGTAAACACTATCGTTGACATTGGCATTATGAAATTCGTGGCAATAGTAATACTCTCCTTCCCTTACAAACCCAACTCGAACACGCCCCACTCCTAGCCATTCCAAATCCGCAGTAAAGATATTGGCCTTATCAAAGTTCAACCACGATGCACTATCAATGTTCCATTCGTTTTGATTGACAACTGTCTCTACTACACTGCCACTAGCATAAGAACGTTGCACGAACTGAAGAGTTGTGCCACTTGCTCGTAAAATGATGCCGTTATTATCATCAAAAAATCCAACTTCTTGAGTGATGCCAGAAATAGGCGTAGCTCCTTTAAAGCTTTGCAGCACTTGCAAGCCTTTACCAGGCTGATAAGGCAGTCTTCGCTTCGTGCGACGCAATACGCTATCACCCGAAGTCGTAACGGTTAAAGCAACAGAACTTTCGTTGGCTAAATGTGTGGAGGATGCTCCTCCTGTAACTGTTTCGTTCCATTGATATGTTCCTTTGTCATAGCGCAGCGTTGAATCAAGCAACGTGAAGGGCTGACTGACACGTTGCCTACCAAACGCATCTACGTTCCCACTATCCGGTCCCTGCTTTAACAGTCTTCCACGGTGATCAGCTTGGATTGCGGTTTCAAATTGAATACCATTGCGAACAACTTGCCCCATTAGAGTTTCTCTTTACCTGAAGTTAAAGTCTAGGAACAAAAACCATTCACTATAATCTGCCTTGCGTTGCACAGAGGTGTTGTGCTGGCCAGGTTGAACGCTTATGCCCACACCCTCACAGGATTCTCAGGCCACACCGCATACTGCTCCCAACCATCAGGCACTTCACCTTGATAGTTAATGTGCCAAC
>Ga0075479_10001322_pt1 | contig 11237 bp, 8 predicted proteins | sample DEB08_DNA_8_FD_76341 | JGI IMG/M metagenome (GOLD analysis project Ga0075479, IMG submission 76341) | Aqueous microbial communities from the Delaware River and Bay under freshwater to marine salinity gradient to study organic matter... | ecosystem: Environmental > Aquatic > Marine > Coastal ... | reverse complement strand
CACCAGCGCCAAAAAGAGAGATGAAGTAATATGTTTACACCGCTAAAAGAACATTTAACTTATAGTCAGGCAAATATTGTCACCGAAGCTGTCGATGAAGCTAACGGTGGCAAAAGCCTCTATATGAAAGGTATCTTTATTGAAGGCGATGTATAAAACCAAAACGGTAGAATTTATCCTAAAGATGAAATTCATAATGCTGTTAGAGCAATTAATGAAAAAATCAAAAAAGGATATAGCGTATTAGGTGAAGCTGATCACCCTGATGACCTAAATATCAACCTTGATCGTGTAAGCCACATGATTACAGAAATGGATATTAATGGTGCTAATGGTATCGGTAAACTTAAGATATTACCAACTCCAATGGGAAACATTTGTAAAACCCTACTGGAGAGTGGTGTTAAACTAGGCGTGTCAAGCAGAGGCAGTGGCAACGTAAATGAAAGCGGTAAAGTCAAGGATTTCGAGATTATTACTGTAGACATTGTTGCCAATCCAAGTGCTCCAGATGCTTATCCCGATCCAATCTATGAAAGAATTATGAATCATAGCAGGGGTAATGTACTATTGGATGTCGCTAGTGCAACTAGACACGACAAAGGCGCACAACGTTATCTCCAGGAAGAGGTGACAAATTTTATAAAAAACCTGAAGTATAGGAGAGATTAATATGGCTCATGCAATGGATGAACTATTAAACTCAAATACGCTCTCCGAAGAGGTCAGATCTTCATTATCTGAGGCTTGGGATACCCAACTAACAGAAGCTCGTGAGACAATCACAGCTGAACTTAGAGAAGAATTTGCACAACGTTATGAAAATGACAAAGCGCAGATTGTTGAAGCCGCAGATACAATGATTGGTGATGTTATTGCAAAAGAACTTGAAGAGTTCCAAGCAGACAAAGCCAAAGTTGCAGAAGATCGTGTATCCTATCGCAAGCACATGAAAGAGCATGCAAAATTGCTTGATTCATTTGTGATGGATACACTTCGCAAAGAAATTAATGAACTTCGCGAAGACCGGGTTGTTCAAGAAGCAAACATGTCAAAGCTGGAAGGCTTTGTTATGGAACAACTCACTAAGGAGCTCAATGAGTTTCATGAGGACAAACGCTCACTAGTTGAAGCAAAAGTCAAAATGATTAAAGAAGGCAAAGAAGTTATTAATCAAACTAAAGCAGACTTCATTAAAACAGCCGCAACAAAAGTTAACGGAATTCTTGAGAACACACTCAAGAGTGAACTTAACACACTGCGTGAAGATATCAAAACAGCTAAAGAAAATACCTTTGGTCGTAAGATTTTCGAAACGTTTGCAGCTGAGTTTATGGGTAGCTACTTAAACGAAGGAACAGAAGTTTCTAAGTTATCAAAAGTAGTTGAAAGTCTACAAAGTGAGATTAAAAATAAAAACAAAGCCATTGCTGAGAAAGAAGTATTAGTACAAGAGAGTGCAAAACGTGCTCGTATTGCCGCTGATACAGCAGAAAGAAAGCAAATTATGCAAGAAATGATGCAACCTCTCAGCAAAGACCATAAAGAAATTATGGGTGCATTGCTCGAAAGTGTAAAAACTGACAAGCTACAAAATGCATTTAACAAGTATCTACCATCAGTATTGAAGGAAGATGCTAAAAAACCCCAAAAGAAGGTACTTAGTGAATCTTCAAAAGAGATCACTGGAAATAAAGCACTACACAATTCAACAGAAGTTGAATCAGGTGCAGACATTGTTTACCTTCGTAAACTAGCCGGTATTAGTTAAGGAGACCGAAAATGGCAGACAACCTAATGGAAAATTGGAGCGAAACTAAAATAGCTCTAACAGACGGTCTAACTGGGACTAAGAAAAAAGTGATGGAAACAACACTTGAAAACACCAAGAACTATCTCGCAGAGGCAGCTTCTTCTGGTGCAACTCAAGCAGGAAACGTAGCAACACTTAATAAAGTAATTCTTCCAGTGATTAGACGTGTTATGCCAACTGTTATCGCCAACGAAATCGTTGGTGTTCAGCCTATGACAGGCCCAGTTGGACAAATCCACACACTACGTGTACGTTATGCAGAAGCATTTAACTCAACAAGTGGTGTAGATACAGCAGCAGGCGATGAGGCACTAAGCCCATTCAAAATCGCAGCTGGATATTCAGGTGCAGCAGACGATAGAGCGGCAGCAACAAGCGCATTAGAAGGTGAAGCTGGTAAAAAACTAAGCATTCAAGTTCTAAAGCAAACTGTTGAAGCTAAATCACGTAAGCTATCAGCACGTTGGACATTTGAAGCAGCACAAGACGCACAAAGCATGCATGGTCTTGACGTTGAAGCAGAAATTATGCAAGCACTTGCACAAGAAATTACTGCTGAAATTGATCAAGAAATCATTGCAAGCCTAACAAGTCTTGCTGGTGCAGCAACAGACACATACGCACAAGGTAGCGTAAGTGGTACAGCAACATTTGTTGGTGACGAGCATGCAGCTCTTGCAGTTCTAATCAACAAAAATGCGAACACAATCGCAGCCCGCACACGTCGTGGTGCAGGTAACTGGGCAGTTGTTAGCCCAACAGTACTAACAGTACTACAGAGTGCTACAACTTCAGCATTCGCACGTAGCACAGAAGGTACTTTTGAAGCACCAACAAACACAAAGTTTGTAGGTACTCTAAACGGCACAATGCGTGTTTATGTAAACCAGTATGCAGCTAACGACGATGTTCTAGTTGGTTACAAAGGTTCAACAGAAACAGACGCAGCGGCGTTCTACTGCCCATACATCCCACTGATGTCAAGCGGTACAGTACTTGACCCAAGTACATTTGAGCCAGTAGTTAGCTTCATGACACGTTATGGTTATGTAGAACTAAGCAACCAAGCAAGCTCGCTTGGTAATGCTGCTGACTACCTAGCAAAAATTGCTGTAACAACAGGTCAACTTGCATTTACATAATATGTAATTGTTTTACTAAACAAGAAAACAGGGGCTACGGCCCCTGTTTTTATGACTAGTGTTTATAAATATGTATATCAAGAGCTTAATTTAAATAGGAAAAAACATGAGTGAAACAAAATTTAATAACAATATAGATGTTTCCGGAAACATCAACATGTCTGGCAATTTAGTTGCCACTCAGGCTTGGGCTAATTCCCAATTTAGTGGAGCTAGTATCGGAAGTATAGACACACTATCAGATGTCGATACAACTACAAATGCTCCTTCAACTGGACAAGTGTTAAAATGGGATGGCAGTAATTGGATACCTCAAAATGATGCTGCAGGAAGTGGTGGCATTTCGTTAACTGACTTGAGTGTTGGTAGTGAAGGATCAGCAAGTGGTGATGGCGCTATTTCTTATAATAACAGTTTAGGAGTTTTTACATACACACCTCCGGATATAAACAGCTCCGTTGATACACATTTAAATCAGTCAAATCCAACTAGTGGTTATGTACTAAGTTGGAACGGAAGTGATTATGCATGGGTAGCACAGACAGGTGGCGGAGGCACACCAGGAGGCAGTACAACTCAAGTACAATTTAATAATGCAGGTGCATTTGGAGGCGACAGTGATTTTACCTATAACAGTACTACTAATACACTAACTGTTCCCAATATTACAGCAACAAATTTAAATGTAACAGGATCAGGTAGTACAACTATCAGTGCTGGAGCAAATATAGAACTAGACGCAACAAATCGTGTACTAGTTACAGATACTCCATTTAGATTAGCAAGTTTTACAACAACTACTCGTAATGCTATTTCTAGTCCTGCAAATGGAGATATGATTTATAATACTACAACTAATCAATTGGAAAGTTATGAAAACAGTGCTTGGGTAGCAACCGCAGGTAGTAGCAGTAGTGGTATTGCAAGTGTAGTAGCAGATACAACTCCACAACTTGGCGGCGACTTAGATGTAAATGGTAAAACAATTTCACATACATTTACAATAGGAGCAAACGGATCATCTGATTATACGTTTAGCGATGCAGGAAATGTTTGGTTCCCAACTACTGAAAATGACCCAGTATTATATCTTCGCAGAGGTGAAACATATGTTTTTAATGTAGATGCATTAAGTGGATCACATCCGTTTGAAATTAGAGTAAGTAATGGTGGTAGTGCATACAGTACTGGCGTAACAAACAATGGAGCAACAAGTGGAAACGTTACATTTAAAGTTCCAATGTCAGCACCAGCAACGTTATATTACCAATGTACTGTTCACGCAAGTATGGGTAATACGATTAATATTGTTTAAGGATTTACAATGAGTGAAAAAGAATATATTGTTACACTGACGGTAGATGCAGATCCTAGTAGTTTTCAAGCAGAAATGACACAAAATTCTGGAGATTCGTCTATACCTTCTCGCAGTGTTGATATTGCAAATCCAAGACCGGGATCAGTGCGTAACACACACTATAGTTTAACAGCAGAAGAAGCTGAAGCATTAAAAAATGACAATAGAGTATTAGATGTAGAAGTTCCGCCAGATGATATACCAGATTCTGGAATGGAACTTTATGCAGTTCAATCAGGGGATTTTACTAAAACCAGTAGCAGTAGTGGATCTCATCTTCCGTGGGCAATACATAGATGTTCAAGAACCACCAATGATTATGGAGCAGGAACAACTGTTAGCGGAGATTATGAATATAACTTAGACGGGACTGGAGTTGACATAGTAATACAAGATAGTGGCATTCAAGCTGATCATCCTGATTTCAACGATGCAGATGGAAACAGCAGAGTAACATCTATTAACTGGGCAACTGAAAGTGGTTTAAGTTTTACACAAAGTGCTAATCACGATAGAGATTATCATGGACATGGCACACATTGTGCAGGAACTGCTGCAAGTCTTACATATGGATGGGCTAAAAATGCTCGTATATACAGTCAAAAACTCGGTGGGCTCGAAGGTAGCGGCGATAGTGGAACAGGTATTAGTTCTACATATGCATTTGATGCAATAAAAATTTGGCATCAAAACAAACCAGTTGATCCCGCAACAGGATACAAGCGTCCTACGATAGTTAATATGAGTTGGGGATATTATGTAGATAATAGCTTTGAACCATATGATGGGTACTATAGAGGATCACAGTGGACATACGACAATAATAATACAGGTGTTGCTAATAGTTTTTCAGATTCTTTACTAATGCAACAAAGAACTGGGCTGCCATTGTGGAATGCATATACCAGTCAAGCTGTTAGGAGAACAAATCCTAGATATACTAGTGTTGATACTGATGTAGAAGAATTAATTGCAGCAGGTGTCCATGTGTGCATAGCGGCAGGTAATAGAAATTTACCAATTGATGTCGACGGAGGCCCTGATTATAATAATAGATATAGAGTTAATCCATACGGAACTCCGGGTGGTTATATCTACTACTGTCGAGGAAGCAGTCCATTTAGTACAAATGCATTTATGGTAGGATCTGTAGATGATGTTGTTAATTCTACTGGTAATCTAGAACAAAGAGCTTCGTATTCCAATAGTGGCCCGGGTGTTGATATATACGCACCTGGAGATGATATTATAAGCACTATGAGTACAACCAACGAAGGTGCAGACGGTGATTATCCAAGTGATGCTAATTTTAAAATTGGCAGTAAAAGTGGAACAAGTATGGCAAGTCCGCAAGTATGTGGTATAGGTGCATTAGTGTTACAAGTTAACCCACACATGACTCCTGCACAGCTAAAAACTTTCCTACATAATCAAGCACAGTCGGGTAAACTTAGAGAAGATCCAAATTATTCAACATGGACTATTGCAAATTCAAATTATAAAAGTTCGACCTCAGATGGTAGGTATCTTCAAGGTGCACCTGACCGTTATTTGTATAGTCCGTTTCCAGGACAATATAAGTTTAGAATTCAGAATCCATAGTAGTTCACAGCTAAATATATGTAATAAGTGAGAGACATATATGGCGTTGAATTTAGATCATCAAAGAGATAGGATTACCACTAGTACTGGTAACATAACTATCAATACTGCTGGCAGTTTGCGTATACCAGTGGGTAACACTTCTCAGAGACCACAAGGTGGTGTAGTACAAACTGGGCAAATACGATTCAATACACAACTAAATGAATTTGAAGGTTACAACGGCACTGCTTGGAAAAACATAGGTGGCGTTAGTGATACTGATGGTGATACGTTCATTGATGCTGAACAGTCAGCTGACGATGATGTACTAAGATTTTTTACAGCAGGTTCTGAAAGAATAACAATCAGTGACACAGGTATTGTTGCTATTTCTACTGCAACACAAAGCACCACATTCAATGATGGCGCACTAACAATTGCAGGCGGCGTAGGCATTGTTAAAGATTTAAATGTAGGCGGCAACATAAACGTTACTGGAAATGTTACTGTGGGCGGCACCATTAATTTAGGCGACGACGATACAGATAACATCAATATCAATGCAGATATCAACAGCGATCTAATTCCAAACATAAATGATAGTTACGATTTAGGCAGTGCAACAAAGTCTTGGAAAGATCTATATCTAACTGAAAGCATAAACTTTAAAGGTGCAACAGGCGAAAATGAAATAGTTGTTCCTACTAATCTAGCAGATGCACTAAGTGTTAAGGATGATGCTAATAATGATATATTAGTAGTAGACACAACTACAGGTGCTATTACAATCACACTTAGTGGTAGTTTAGTTGTACCTAGTATGGCAGTGAGTGATCTAACTGACAACAGAATTGTTGTAGCAGGCACAAACGGCGAACTTGAAGACGACAGTAACTTTACTTTTGATGGAAGTATATTCAAAGTATCAACTACAGATGCTATTGTTATTCCAACAGGTACAACTGCACAACGTCCAACTGCACAAACTGGTATGCTACGTTTTAACAGTACAAGTGGTAAAGCAGAAATTTATAACGGCAGTGGTTGGATAGATGTAGGCAGTGGAACTGGCACAGTCAACGAAGCATTTAAAACAATAAGTGTCAGCGGTCAAAGTGATGTAGTTGCAGACGATCCAACAGACACACTTACATTTGTAGCTGGAACAGGCATTACAATAACAACTAATGCTGCAACTGATGAAATTACAATTACAGGTGTAGCGCAATATGGTGATTCAGATGTCGATATACATCTTAATACTAGCACCGCTGGTACAAATGAAGTATTAAGTTGGAACGGAACAGATTATGCATGGGTAGCTAACTCCGGCGGAGGTGGCGGATCAGGATTCAGCGACAAAATTGAAGACGCTGATGGTGACACACATGTTAAAGTAGAAACAAACAGCGACGAAGATTTTATTAGATTTACCACTGCTGGAACAGAACGTATAAGTGTTGACAACACTGGCATTTTAACAATAGGTGATTTGTCTGGTAGTACATACTACAAATTTCCAACTGCTAGAGGTACAACAGGACAAGTACTAGCACTAGACGGTAGTGGAAATTTAACATTCCAAACTGTCAGTGGCGGAGGCGGCGGAGGTGGCTCCGCTGTATATTATCAAAACACTGCTCCTAGTATTGGTGTAACAGCAGGTGATCTTTGGTTCGATACAGGAACTACTGGTGAACTGTATGTGTATACAGGCAGTGAATGGATCAGTACAACACCTGGTGCTGATGCAAGTTTTATCACAGTAAACTTTACTGGAACAGGAAGTCAGACAGCATTTGATACACAAGCTGGACAAGGCACTGTGAGTATGGTTTTCTTGAATGGTGTGTTAATTCAACCAACCAACGACTACACAGAAAGTAATGGCGTTGTTACGTTTGTAACAGCTCCATTGCTTAATGATCAAATTGATGTTGTTGTTACAGGTGAAGTAAATGCACTTACACTTCCTACTCTGGGATTAGCAAATCACGGATTTATTGTTGTTGACACTAGTGGTAATGTGACCATGAACAGTGTTAAAGTCAGTGACCTCACTGATAACAGAATAGTAATTGCTGGTGCAGCTGGCGAGCTAGAAGATAGTGCTAATTTAACATTTGATGGTAATGATTTAATAATTGATACAAACAGTAGTATTAGAGTTCCTGTGGGTACAACTGCACAAAGACCTACAGCGGCTACTGGACAATTACGTTTCAACACAACTGATAGTAGTTTTGAAGGATATGACGGAACAGCATGGGGTGCTATTGGCGGTGGAGGTGAATTAAACATCGCCGGTGACACAGGCACAGATGTCATAGATGTTGAAAATGATACATTTACAATTATAGGTGGTACTGGACTAACCAGTACAGTAACTAATAATCAAGTTGCTATTGCATTAGACAATACCGCTGTTACTCCGGGTGCGTATGGTAGTACAACTGCTATTCCTGTTATCACTGTTGATCAACAAGGACGTATTACAGCAGCAAGTACAGCCGCATTAAGTGTTAATAAATTTGCTACTATTAACGTTACAGATACAAACAGCGGATATTCATTTTCACAAACAGGTAGTTTGAATGCTGTATCAGACAGTGATTCTCTTACATTTTTAGGAGGCACAAATGTTGATATTGATGTTGATACTACTAACAATGTAATAAAGATTGATGCAGTATCTAACAGTGCATACACACTGCACAGTTTTACAGGTACAGGTAGTCAAACAACATTTGTTACTAGTAACACAGCAATTAGCGATGCGCAAATATATATCAATGGTGTATTATTAGATGCTGGTGATTATAGTATTGCCGCAAATGGTAATATTACATTTGGTGTTGCTCCTCTATTAAATGATGAAATAAGAGTATATGCATTTACCACTGATGTAAGTGTGTTTAGTCTAGCGGCATTGGGTATTGATAATCACGATGAAATCACTGTAGACAGTAGTGGAAATGTTACACTCACTGGAACACTCACACTAGCAAGTGATCCTACAGCAAACTTACATGCTGCAACAAAACAGTATGTTGATGCACAACTTACTGCACAAGACTTAGATGTAGCAGGCGACACTGGCACAGGTGCAATAGATTTAGATAGCCAAAGTTTAACAATAGCTGGCACAACAAACGAAATAGAAACTAGTGCAAGCGGTCAAACAATCACAGTTGGTTTACCCAATGATGTAACAATTGGAAACGACTTAATTGTAACAGGTGATCTAACAGTAGATACTGACACACTTGTAGTAGATAAAGCAAACGACAGAGTTGGTGTTGGTATAGCAACACCATTGGAAACATTGCACGTAGATGGTGCAATTAGAATAGACGGAGTGAGCAACTTAGAAACAGTAAGCACTTCGTTGTCAACAACCACACAGTCTGCAATAGATACTTTCGCAACAACAAAATTTAGAAGTTGCAAATACACAGTGCAAGCAACTGATACAGTGAGCAGCGAATATCAAGTAGTTGAAGTGTTATTGATACATGACGGAACAACTGCATACGTGACCACGTATGGTGTTATGTTTACAGGCAGTGCCGAATTAGTTACATTTGATGCAGATATAAACAGTGGAAATGTTAGATTACTAGCAACTGGTGCTAGTGCAAATAGCACACAGTACAAAATTACAAGAATAAGCACATTGGTATAATAGTATGGCAGTTAAAGATTTTATAGTAAAAAATAATACTCAAATGGCAGGACATATTACCGTAGGCGGCTACTTAGCAGGTCCTGCTAGTTTTGTAATTGACCCAGCAGGTGTTGGAGACAATACAGGTACAGTTGTTATTGCAGGCGACTTACAAGTTGACGGAACACAAACATCTATTAACAGTACAACTGTAAATATCAATGATTTAAATTTAACACTAGCCGACGGAGCCGCAAATGCATCAGCTGCTAACGGCGCAGGCTTGACAATCGATGGCGCTAATGCTACATTTACATATAACAGCGGAACTGATAAATTTGTTGTTAACAAAAGTATCACAGGTATTGCGTATGCTGATATCAGCGGCACACCTACAGATCATATCGCACTAACAGATATTAGTGTAGGTACTCCTGCAAGTGCAAGCGGTACTGGTGCAATTGCATACAATAATTCAACTGGTGTATTTACATATACACCTCCAGATCTAAGTGGATACCTAACTAGCGAAACATTTACAAGTGTCGTACAAGATACTACTCCGCAGTTAGGTGGTGATTTAGATGCAAACGGAAACAACATTCTATTAGACAATGCTACAAAAATTAGTTTTGGTTCAGACACACTTCAAGTAAAAACTGACGGAAGTAGTAATAGTATTATTCAAGGTTCTGGTACAACTTACCTCAGAGGTAGTAGTGTTAACATTGGATCAAATGGCGGCAGTGGAGGATATCCTAATACAATACTTGTAACTGGAAATGTAAGTACAAGTCATGTTGAAATGCTTTATGGCACAAGTAAAAAGTTTGAAACAACTAATACAGGTGTCACAGTAACAGGAACAGTAGCCGCTACTGCATACACAGGTGATGGTAGTGCGCTTACAGGTATAACTTATACAGAAACTGATACATTAGACAGTGTTACTGGCAGAGGTGCAACAACCACAAACGACATCAGTGTAAATACACTAACAAGCACAGTAGCCTCAGGAACAGCACCTTTAACAGTAACAAGTGATACTGTGGTAACAAACTTGAATGCGGATAAATTAGACGGGAAACAATACGATGAGATTATTGCTGAAGCAACAGCATTAGCCATCGCACTAGGATAAAAATATGGCACAAGTATTTAAAAATTATACATCAGCAAGTGTTGGCACTAGTCCAACAACTGTTTACACAGTACCAGGAGCAACCACAAGCATTGTAATTGGACTTAATCTTGCAAATAGAAGCGCAAGCACAGTCACAGCAAGTGCGCAACTGGGCAGCACTTATATTGTAAAAGATGCACCTATTCCAAGTGGCGGTGCGTTAAGTGTTCTTGAAGGCAAGATCATAGCAGAAGCGGCAGACACTATAATTGTAACCAGCAGTGCAGCCAGTAGCTTAGATGCAATTGTAAGTGTGCTAGAACAAACATAAGGATAGCTCATGGGTAAGGCAAAAGAAATTGCAGAACTAGGTGATAAGATCACAGTTAGCGCATCAGGTACAACAATCACAGGAGGTGTGACCAGTACAAACATTCCAGAAGTGGATTTGGCAATTGCTCCTGAAGTTTTGGAAATACAGATTGATGCTCCTGGCGCAGGGCAAAACCCGCATTGGCTGTGGACTTGGGAACAAAGCACACTGCCCTATG
>Ga0075479_10001315_pt1 | contig 11261 bp, 9 predicted proteins | sample DEB08_DNA_8_FD_76341 | JGI IMG/M metagenome (GOLD analysis project Ga0075479, IMG submission 76341) | Aqueous microbial communities from the Delaware River and Bay under freshwater to marine salinity gradient to study organic matter... | ecosystem: Environmental > Aquatic > Marine > Coastal ... | reverse complement strand
AGATATAAGAAGATAGTTTTCATAAATTAAAAATAGTCTGTGACCCGGCACCTAAAAATCGTAGTATTGTGCAAACTGTCTTAGTTTTGCGCAAAATGCAGTTTATTTGCAGTCAACTCCATGCGTTTCCTCTGACTTTGCCTGATTGGCCAGTATAAAAGTCGCCACAACTGCTCGATGGTCTGATGGATAAGGCGTCACAACAATATCTGCATTCTCTTTATTTTCTCCGACTATCTTTGCTTCTGTTACCTTTACGTCTTTGCCTTTGAAGTAGACAAAATCGATCCGGTCATAGTGGGTCGTGGGATCATCGGCCTTGTACATTGGCGACCAGGTAAAACCAGGATTTTTCATCTCGTCGGGATAGAGCTTGCGATAAGAGTCGGAGAAGCCTGCTTTGAACATAGCCAGAGAATTCGGATAAGCCACTTTGATTGGGTGACGGCCAGATTTAACAGCAGCTTCGGTCCAGTCCAGGTGTGACGGCTCGTTGAAATCACCCACCACAAAAACAGGGGCCTCTTTGTCGGGAAGAGAGCTTATTGTTCTAAGAAGTTTTTCAATTTCTCCACCACGTGCTTTTTTGGCCCATTGAACAGCTTCTTTTTCTGTCTTGATAAAGACGATATCATTTGTGTGTTTATGCCATTTAGGACGAATACCAAGGAGCTGATAAGGCTGATAGGGATGTGATGGCAAGTGCAGGCTAAAAACATAGACTTCCTGCCCCGTAGGCAGTTTAACCTTTACGCCACCATCGAGGTTCTCGATAATTTCATAAGGCGTTAAAATGATCCCTTTCCTTGGATTCTTTGAGTGATTCCACCCCAAGAGTTTTGCCAATTTCTCCGTCGTGAGCCCTTTCGGACTTCGTGGTTCCTGAATGCCGACAATGTTTGCTTTTGCTTCCTTAATTACCTTGGCAGTTTGGGCTAGTTCCTGCCCACGCATGATACCACCACGATATATGTTATAAGTCATGACCTTCAGACTGGGTTCTTTAGCGACCTTATCGTTTTCTGCATGCAGTGGAATTACAAACAGCAGCCCAAAGGCTAAGAGTATAATAGAATGAATGTAGCGAAACGATTTCTTCATCGATATCATGTAGATTAAACCTTATAAGTTAACTTAGATCTTTGGTAATAAACCAGAATTTTCTGCACGCGTTACTAAATTAAATAACCTATATTGTCAAAAGCGCTGAAAGTTTATTTTTCAGGCTTTATAATACTTGCTTTAGTATCTGGGCTCATGAGATAATCCAAATCGAACCTGCTGGAGGCGCTGTTGTTGAACTTATTTAATGCAGGATTGTAAGTGTAGATACTTATCATGTTTTTCTTTGGATGAAAGACCATATATCGCAACCATGATTCACCGCCGTTATGCAGACTCTGATAGTCGCTCAAAACCTGATGAACTTGATTGCCGTGATCACCGCTTGATGTCAGGATAGCTTCTCCACTGTAATGCCCACAGATGACCATAAAGATATTCCTGTGTTTCTTAACGAGCTTTTGCCACATCTGTTCACCGTTGTTGCCTTTGAGCTTTAATTTCTTGGTACACCTTTTTTTGTTACTCTTCAGATATGAATGTGTTAAGACAATGGTTCGGTGTTCAGGGTGTTCTGCAACGATTTTATTAGCCCATTCTAACACTTCATCACGTGGATGGTATTCTAGAGACAAGATAAGAAACTTTAGGCCGGCGTCTTCAAAGTGATACCATGAATTATCATGCCGTGAAGGGTTAAAAGTACCACCGAACTCCTGTCGTTTTGAATATTTTTCACGAGGAAAGTATTTATTGAATTCTGTATTGCGATTGACGGCAATATCACCACCGTACTTATTATTTGATTTTCTGAAACCCATATCATGATTCCCCAAACACATACAATAGGGAACATGGCCGTCTAATATATTCATTGCGTCTTTGGCAATAGCCCATTCTTCATGTGCGTCTGCCTGAACGATGTCTCCAGCGTGAATAAGGAAGGAAATATTGAGTTTGTCTTTGTTGTCACGCACCCAACGGGTTTGTTCAAAAAAATAACGCCGCAGGTCACCATTTCCCCATTTGTGAGATAACTTCAGTCGGGTATCACAGTAGAATTGAGTATCTGCCAAGACGACTACAGTAAAGGGTTCTACAACCTGTACTGTTTTCTGCTTCGTTGCACAGCCTGCAATTAGAAAACAGGCGCTTATCAGGGTAAGTACTTTTTTCATAAATCCTTCGTTGTAAAAACATCTACTAAACTTGTTTCATCCAGCGTCAAGTAAGTCAAACCCACCTACTCTATTGCATGGAATAAAACCAATATACTAGCAACTTTCGAATTTCGCATTTAAACGAATATGAAAATTAATTCTAAACAGCCGAAAGATTCAAAATGAATCCGTAATTTCTACAGATATTCCGCTTAACTTTCTAATCGCCAAAATGCTTGATGCGGATATCTTTGAATTGGACCGTCATTTTTATTTTACCATGAAGCTGAAGTGCCAAAATACCTTCTTGAGCACGCGACTCTAGATCTTTATCCTGAACATCAACAATGAGGTGACCATTGATCCAGTGCTGATGGTGATTGCCTTTGACAACTATGCGGTATTCGTGCCATTCGCCGGCAGGGAATTTCTTTTTAGGTAATTCATTGAGCCTCTGAACATTTTTATCCTTTTCAACAATGGCTTTAGCGCCTGATTCAACCAGGATTCGGCGGCCTTTTTCCTCGTAGAACATGCCATTATAATCTATGTTGCCCGGCACTATATCACACTGGTAACCTGAAACTGAATAGAGACTCAGATCAGGACGAGATTTGGAGCGGTATTGAATGCCGCTATTACCTCCCTGGCTGATTTTCACTTTAAGCTTAAGTTCAAAGTTTTGAATTGTTGACCCTTTCCAGGTAAGGAAAGTATTTTGCTTCAGTGAACCGTCGTGTTGACCAGTGATAATGCCATTTTTTAATTGCCAGTACTTACTATCACCCGCCCAGTTGCGCATATTTTTATTTATAAGTGAGATAAAGCCCTCTTTATCAGCATTGTGAGAAACATAGGCTGCGGCTTTGGGATTCGGACTGGTGGAATCGACAACAGCTCCTTTAAGTGGCTCAAAGTGACCACCGTACTTTTTGACTTTTTGGTCAGCTCGGGCCCTCATGTCTTCTAGAATTTTCTTAAACTCGGGGTTACCTGCCAGATTATTCAATTCATTAGGGTCACTTTTTAAATTGTGAAGAAATTCAAAATTTCCGTGATCAAAATAGCGAACATATTTATACTGAGCGGTGCGAATTCCTTCAAAGGCAGGATTAACAGTACGTCCTGAGAAAAATTCATGAAAGCTCTCAGTGCGCCAATCTTTAGCGCTCCCATTGTTGACCAACTTCTTTAAACTCTGTCCCTGATAATGATCAGGAACATCTATTCCGGCCCAATCAAGAAAAGTCGCTGGAAAGTCCAGGTTAAGAGCAATGGAGTCGACAACTTTTCCCTTTTTTTCTTGGGAAAGTCTGGGATCCATTATGATTAGCGGAACTCTGAGAGATTCTTCATAGTGGGACCATTTCCCGGCAAAACCTCGATTCCCCATATAAAAGCCATTATCTGCAGAATAAACAATGATGGTATTATCTGCCAGACCATTATCCTTTAAGGCCTGCATAAAGCGCCCTATTGCCTGGTCTATACCACTCACCATACGGTAATAAGCCCGCATATTTGTTTGGTACTTTTGCTCAGTATTCCAACGCCAATAATAACGCTCACGAGTTATAGCAGTCTTAAAAAAGCGAGGATGATTGTTGAATACCGTGGGATCGCTGAATTTTGGAGGATCGAAAACCACATCTTCGTACATGCCATCAAGTGATCGGGGCCAGGGAAAATGACCAATTCCCGGACGCCGGTCATTATCTTCTGCATGACAGGCATTGAACCACAGATTTAAGGCAAATGGCTGCCCTTCTTTTTGTTCAGAAATAAAATCAATGGCACGATCGACTATTAAGTCAGTTTCATGACGCAGACTGCCATCGGGCATTTTTTTGTAAAAGGGGTTGCGGCTGATGGCTTTGAATTCATCGAAGTGAGCTTCTTTTTTCCAGCCTTTTGGCATTTTGGCATGCCATTTGCCAATAAAGCCTGTGCGATAAGAATTGACTCGCAAAATATCACTGTAGAGAGTTTTAACAGCCTCCGGTCGAACCTGCCGAGAATTTTCAAGACTAACAAAGCTTCGCCCGGTGAGTCCCGTCAATATGGTAGTCCTACTGACCCAGCATATAGATTGACTCACAAAGGCATTGTCAAAACGCACGCCTTCAGCTGCCAATTTGTCAATGTTGGGTGTTTTCGCAATCTTATTGCCATAACAGGCCAAACTACTACTGGTCTGGTCATCGGCAAAAAAGAAAACGATGTTTGGTTTTTTCTCGGCAGCACTTAAGCCGGAAATCAGGAAGATCAGTATTAACGCAATGTTTTTTGGCATTTATAAAAACCTTTAAAAAAAGATTATTTATAGAAGTATCACGGAGGAATCATAGTCTTTCTTTACACTTAAGTCTTTTTCTCGAAGGTTTAATAGGTAATTAGTTTATTCGTCACGATAATTCCAAAGATTCATTTGTACCGTATTAGTACTACCATAGTACATATCCATGCTTGTCTTGCTATTCCACCTTGCGCTACCATCGAGGTATACAATGTTCCCCCCGTCAATGTTAGAACTTAATGGGTTAATAAATACTGGAGAGATATCCTCACCCTGGGGAGTATGAGCGAAGACATGCCAGCCTTGAGTAGAGCCCTCATTTCTATCAATAAATAGAGGAATATTTGAATCATCAGTCAAACTGTCAGCTAATTCGTAACCATGATTTTCAACAATTTTCTGCTTTGATCCTAAATATCCATAGCCAAGCAAGCGTTTATTTTCCGGAATTGTTCTGTTTTTAGGCTTAGACATGTTGGGGCAGAATAATGAATCTGGATTTTCGAATAGTGATAGAAAATGATTATTGACCCAGGGTGTATGCTCTGGAATGTCATCATTTGCATCTATAAGTTTGTTGTTATTTGCCATTGCATAAATAGTAACAACTTTATGATTTTGACTTAAATTAGAAAGACATACCGCCCTTCTTGCTTTCTCTCTTGCCTTTCCCAATGAAGGTAAAAGAATACTGAGTAATATTCCAAATATCGCCACCACAATAAGAAGTTCTAAAAGAGTAAATTTATTTTTCATAACTAATCCGTTCCTACATTTCATAACCCTTACCTGCTGTTCTTAATTTGGTCTTTTTTAAAGATCTTAGTGCTCACGATTAACCCATAAACAAGCATTTTTTCACTTAGGATTGTACGTGAAAAGTCTGATCTTATGCCTGTCCAATAATTTTTTTCTGTTTTTTTGAAGCTTTAAAGAATTCTTCAGGGCCTGTATCTTTTATTTAACATAAATTCACCACCAAAGCATATAACTTCTTGTATTAATAAAACTTACGACTTTGGGGATTTTGAGGTCTTTATAAAAACAAGCTCTTAGAGCTCCTGAGAATGGTGAATTAGAGCGTCTAAGGACGCTTATTAGATCAGGGTCACTTTTTGGAGGGATTTAATCAGCTAATAATTAAAAAAATCAAATTAGCATAAGATCTGACATTCCACGTACAAGTTGTAAGTATATAAATCTATTAAAAAGCTACCAATAATCTAAGAAGGAATAATAATGAAACTTTTATCTATCTTAATGCTGTCGATGTTTACATTAGCAGCCAAGGAAAGGCCAAATATCGTTTGGTTGTTTTCTGATGATCACGCCACTCAGGCTATTGGTGCTTATGGGGGCCTTCTGAAGTCCTATAATTTAACCCCGAATCTCGATCGAATTGCTAAAGATGGCATGGTCTTTGACAGAGCTTATGTCGGCAACTCAATTTGTGCCCCCAGTCGTGCCACTTTGCTCACGGGCAAGCACAGTCACCTCCATGGCAAGGTTGATAACGTTAAGGGCTTTGATCACAACCAGCAGCAGTTCCAGAAGATCTTGCAAAAAGGCGGTTATCAAACTGCAATGATCGGCAAAATCCACCTCCCTGGTAAAATGCAGGGCTTTGATTACTGGGAAGTCTTGCCAGGCCAAGGAAAATATTGGGATCCTGAGTTTGTTACTGAAACAGGAAAAACAACTTACCCAGGTGAGCACTCAAGCGATGTGATTACTCGTCGTGCACTGAACTGGATGAATAATGAGCGCGATAAAAGCAAACCCTTTATGTTGATGGTGCATTATAAGGCTCCCCATCGTAGTTGGCAGCCAACTACCCGTTGGAAAAAGAAGTTCAGTACCATGACTTTTCCCGAACCCGACACCCTGTTCGATGATTATCAGGGTCGCGGTACGGCTGCTAAATATCAAGATATGAGTATTGAACATTCAATGAATATGGCCGGTGATTTAAAAAGTAATCAATCACCACGCAAGGAATATTTGAAGAAAAATCCTTTAACTGGTAAAGCACTTGTTAAATGGAAATACCAAATGTATATGCGTGACTATCTGGCTTGTATTTCGGGCGTCGATGAAAATATAGGTAAGATCCTCGACCAGCTAGCGGAATCTGGCCTGGATAAAAATACCATCGTAATGTATTCATCCGATCAGGGTTTTTACCTAGGTGAGCATGGTTGGTTTGACAAGCGCTTCATGTATGAAGAGTCCTATCGCACTCCTTTGCTAGTCAAATGGCCTGGTGTGATTAAAGCTAAAACCCGTAATGACGATTTGGTGCAAAATATTGATTTTGCTGAAACGTTCCTTGACCTGGCAGGACTGCCAATACCAGAAGACATGCAGGGTGAAAGTCTTGTGCCACTGATGAAAGGTAAAACCCCTGATGATTGGCGCACTCACCTTTATTATCACTACTATGAATATCCCGGCTGGCACTCTGTGCATCGCCATGAAGGTGTGTCTGATAAACGTTATAAGCTGATGCGTTTTTATGGCAAAGATGTGCCTAATGGGGAAGAGTGGGAATTTTACGATTTGAAAACAGACCCTTCCGAGATGAAGAGTGAATATGCTAATCCCGAGTATGCAAAGACTATCGCTAATCTTAAAAAAGAATTAACTAATCTACGGAAAAAATATCAAGTCACAGATATCCCTCAATATGATATCAATCCCTGGAAGGTTTTACGTAAGCGTGATGCTGAGAGAAAGGCAAGAATGGAAGCTGATATGGAAGCTGATATGAAAGCCCAGAAGAAAGCTCCGAAATAATTATAAAGAGATCTTATTATGAATTTTTCTAAACTTTTTATCGTCTCGTTATTACTGCTTACATGTGGACTATCCTGGGCAAATAACGACAAAACTAATGTTCTGTTAATTACTGCTGATGATCTCGGCTATGAAGCCATTGGCAGCTTGACATTGGATACTGACCTTCCCAATCTAACCCCGAATCTGGATCGTTTTGCCAAGCAAGGTATTCAGTTCCACAACGCCCATATTAATACTCCAATATGTCAACCGGGACGCGCCATACTAGCTACCGGGAAGTATGCGGTAAACAGCGGCATGATGGGCTTCTTTCACATGAAAAAGCGTTCTGCCACCATAATGCAAACCTTGTCTGATAAGGGTTACCTTACCGGAATACTTGGAAAGGTCCCGCATTCGACTCCAGACTTGGCGTTTAAATGGGATTATACTCGTGGTGTAGGCGAATTAGGGATGGGACGTTCGCCACAAAAGTATTATCAATATTGTAAAGAATTTTTTAAGCGCAGCGAAAAAGAAAATAAACCCTTTTATTTCATGGTTAACTCTCATGATCCCCATCGTCCTTACCATAATCCGAAGAAACCAATAAAAGTTGCCGAAACACCATCGAAATTATTTACCACCGATGAGGTTATTGTACCTAAGTATTTACCTGATACACCGCAGGTCAGGATGGAATTGAGTCATTATTATAATTCTATACGCCGCTTAGACGATACCTTCGCCAAGGTGATGCAAGCTTTAAATGAGTCGGGCATGGCGAAAAATACCCTGGTATTGTTTTTGTCAGATAATGGTTCTGCTTTTCCTTTTGCTAAAGCCAATACATACCTGGCAAGCTCAAAAACCCCCTGGTTAATGCAATGGCCAGCGGGCAAGATAAAAACCTCCTACGTAAATAAGACCGATTTTATTAGTGCTATCGATTTCTTCCCTACCGTGCTCGATGCACTTGGAATTGATATCCCAAAATCTGTTGATGGCCGTTCTATATTGCCATTATTAAAGGGGGACAAACAGGCAGACCGCTCTCATGTTTATACCCAGGTTGATTATTTAAATGGTGGTGGACCTGCTACCCCCATGCGGGCAATACAGGATAGCGAATTTGGCTATATCTTTAATCCATGGAGTAGAGCGGGAGCAAATTACAGAAATGCCAATGAAGGTCAGATCACCAAAAAGATGAAAGAATCCGGCGATGCAGCACAATTAGAAAGACTCAGAATGTATCGCGAACGTGAGATCGAAGAGTTCTATGATCTAAAAGCTGACCCTCATTGCATCAACAACTTGATTAATAGTCCAGAGTATCAGAAAAAAATAAATGAATATCGAGCAAAACTTGTCAGCTGGATGAAAGAACATTCAGACCCTGTATTAGCCCTGTATCAGGTTAAAGAACAACCTAAAAAAATGATCAGCATGTTAAAAAGCGAATTTCCTACGAGAGCAGAATTAATGCCTGAGCAACAACGCATTGAACAGGAAAAACAAAGGCAGCAGCGAAATAAAAATAAGAAAAATAAGAAATGAAAAAACTTAGTCTTAATGTGAAAGCAGCTTTTTCACTAAGGTTTGCCTTACTTACGTTCACCTTGATCATTTTTGCCCCACAGGCAGCATCAGCTTCTGATGAAGATTACAGCCAGAAAATCCTAGGGCATTATAAATGGGAGAAAGTAGAAGGGAAGAGTTCTATATCGGGAGTGTATACATACCAAAAGGAAGGGAACTTTGTAGTTGAAGGTGTGTATTCCATGAATGGACAGCAAAAACCCATTAAACTTTCCGGAGTTTGGGAAATTAAAGAAGAAACTCTTTTATCGACGGTTAAGAAAACCAATGTTCCGGAATTGTTGCCGGCCGGCACCGTTACAAAAGAAATGATATTAGAAATTGAAGAAGCAGGTTTCCAATATTTATGCGATGAAAGCGGAGAACTCGATTGTAGAATAAGAGTTTTCAAATCGGGGAAAGGCTCCTACGAATCGGAATTTGAACGGACTAAAAAATTGGCAAAAGGGGGTGATAAAGAAGCTCAGTACAAACTGGGGAAAAGATATAGTAGAGGAGTATATGTCCCAAAAAACTTCAAGGAGGCAGTTAAGTGGTACCACAAGTCAGCTGAACAGGGTGATGCCAATGCTCAGGCAGATCTTGGGGAGATGTACAATTTTGGATGGGGAGTAACTAGAGACAAGAAGAAAGCCTTAGAGTTGTATCGCAAGTCAGCCGAGAAGGGGAATGCAAAAGGTCAGTATTACATTGCGGCTCAGTATACCAACGGACAAAACTTCAAAGAAGCTTTAAAGTGGTTCCGTAAAGCTGCTGAGCAGGGTCCGAGCACAAATAAGACAGTGCAGCCTTCAAAATTCATTGCCAAGGCTCAATCTATGCTTGGGTCTTGCTATAAACATGGCCTTGGCGTAGCGAAAAACCCAATTGAAAGCTATGCATGGTACAGTGTAGCCATTGCCAACGGGGATATACTATCCACTGAGAGTATCAAAGAGATTGAATTATCACCAGAGCAATTGATCGAGGCCAAAGCTCTGTGCACTGCGATTCAAAAGCGGATCGAGACGAGAATTCTGAAAGAAAAAAAGAAATAAGTAATGAAAAAATGTTTGATAATATGGTTTTGTTTATGTGTGTTTGTACTATCACCTCTAGCACTTGCTGTAGATAAACCAAACATCGTTCTGATTCTAACAGATGATCAGGGATATGGCGATATCAGTTCCCACGGTAACCGAATGATTAATACCCCTAATCTCGACCAGTTGGCAAAAGATTTGAGAAATTTTTTGCCTCAAATGTGTGTGCCCCGACCCGAGCCAGTTTGTTAACTGGCCGCTATCATATTCGTACTGACCTTGTGCAGGTATCCAAAGGATTAGAGGTAACGCACGCTTGCCATTAGGGAAGGAACAGTCATGAAAACACTTATGTGTTTTCATGACGGCAAGCAACTGGTCGTGATGAACGATGAATAGTGAAAAAATCTATTCCTTCTCAGGAGCCTTAACTCCCTCTTTAAACCAAATATTGCGAAATCGTACCGGGTTATTGTGATCCTGCATGCGAAGATTTCCTGCTGTCGTTTTTGTATTCAGCTGAATATTGTCCTGAATCAGGACATTGTTATGATAAACTGTTATACTGCCCAAGATTTTTTTACCGTCAACAGTTTTACTGCGGGTGAAGAAGATATCATAACATTGCCATTCACCGGGAGGTCGGCAAGCATTAACGAGTGGGATATTTTTTTTGTATAGTGCTCCGGCCTGCCTATCCGGGTCAGTCTTATTAATATAGGAATTCAGAATCTGAACTTCGGGAAAACCTTCTATAAAAACGCCACTGTTTCCACTTCCCTGCCCCTTTCCTTTTACCTCAGAAGGAGTAGCCCATTCAATATGCAAATGACCGTGAGTCAACAGCTTTTCCCGGAGGCTCATAAAACCGCTTGGAGACACAACCTCCATGGCTTTTTCATCTTTAAGGAGTTTCCATTGCGGGTTTTCTGTTTTTGCTCTTTTATTCTTCAGAATCTCCCACCCTTTGAATGATGTACCGTCAAATAAAATTTTTGAACCTTCTGGCGCTGTAACCGGTTTACCGTCATATTTGGGTTCAACAACTTTGGGAAGTTCTTTCTTTTGAGCAACCAACAAGGCGGGTATCAAAAGTATATAAAATAATATTTTCATGAAGTCTCCTTTAAAGTTAACTATCCCCTTTTCTATAAAATCCTGACATTAAAGATAAGCTATCATAGTATATCGATAACATCATCTACTTTGGGAATTTAATAGTTTGTTAAGTTTAAAAGAGCTGAATCGAGCGAGTAACTTTAAGAATAACTAAGCTTAAGTCCAAATAGAGTCTGCCACTCCATTGGCATCGGCAAAGCGGTCGACTTTACAACCGGCATC
>Ga0075479_10001306_pt1 | contig 11286 bp, 7 predicted proteins | sample DEB08_DNA_8_FD_76341 | JGI IMG/M metagenome (GOLD analysis project Ga0075479, IMG submission 76341) | Aqueous microbial communities from the Delaware River and Bay under freshwater to marine salinity gradient to study organic matter... | ecosystem: Environmental > Aquatic > Marine > Coastal ... | reverse complement strand
CTCAAACTGGCAAAACCTGATTACCGGTGCTCCTCAAAAAAATGACCTTATTGATTCAAAAAAACTGACTTTCAAGTCCTACAAAGACGGTAAAAGGCTCTACGTCGACCTTGGTGAAGCTCACGAATTGCAAAGAATTCACACCTATGCAAAAGGCTCACAAAGCTACCAAATCTGGACAGCAATTGCCGAAGGAACAAACCCTGACCAAAAGCACATTCATGAAGGCGGCTGGGTTCGACTGGGAGGCAAAACATATATCGAAGGTAATGATGAAACAACAGTCAACGCTCTGACAAACAGTTCCGGTTCTTTGGGGAAGCATCGCTACATATTGATCGAACTTTTAAAGCCGATGAAATTTCACGAAATTGATATTTTTGGAATGGAAAACAAATTGCCTGATCTTCAATCAAACAACCAATACATAGACAAGCGTGAGCTGCTTGTCAGTCTGGCTGGAGCGCCTAACTCTGTAAGCTTGATGAAGTCTCCTGGCGGCCGCATTCTGGGTCACATAAAAGCCGGTACAGGCCCTTGTACTTTTAAAGTGATTATTGGCGCCCATGCCTCAAATTGGCCACCAGCTAAAACCAGCCCAGCCAAGCTCTGTTATGGTGGAAAAAGCCTGTGGCCGGAAAAACTGCAAAAACCAATCGATACATCAAAGGCTAAAAAAGCTTATGTTGTCGATACCATTGGCCTGCCTACCGGTAACCCCTGGGGTTCGGAGATATATGTCGGCGCCTTCGATTTCTTTAGCGACAATGATCGCGTTGCCATATGCACATGGGAAGGCGATGTCTGGATTGGCAGCGGTTTAAAAGAATTTAAAAATATTTCCTGGAAGCGCTTTGCTGCCGGTCTTTTTCAGCCTCTTGGTTTAAAGATCGTCGATGACGTCATTTACATTAATGAAAGGTCGCAAATCACCCGCTTACATGACCTTAACAATAACGGTGAAGCTGATTATTATGAGAACTTCAATAATGACATTTTAATTACCAAGAATTTTCACGAATTCAGCTTTGACCTTCAAACCGACCAAGAAGGCAACTTCTACTTCAGTAAAGCCGGACCTGTACCACGCGGTGGTAGAAAATTTGAAAAAACCTTAGCTCATCATGGCGCTCTACTGAAATTATCTGCCAACGGCAAAAAGCTCGATGTCTACGCTACCGGCATGCGCGCCCCCAATGGCATTGCCGTTTCCCCAAATGGCCAGATAACAGCTTCCGATAATGAAGGCACATGGACGGCACGCTGCAAACTGCACTGGTTAAAACCCGGAAGTTTTCAGGGCGTAAAACCTTTGGCTCATCAGCAAAATATCCCAGACACTTACAATAAACCCTTGTGCTGGCTACCCATGGATGTCGACAACTCAGGCGGCGGGCAGGTTTGGATTGACAGCGATCGCTGGGGACCATTTAAAGGCGACCTGCTCTACCTTTCCTATGGTCAATCAAGTCTTTTAAAAATCATGCACGAAACTGTCAATGGTCAGGTTCAGGGCGGTGCTTTTCGCATACCGGTAAATCTGCTTTCCGGTGCTATGCGCGGTCGTTTCCACAAAGGTGATGGACAATTATACATAAGTGGCTTACGCGGCTGGCAGACAAATGCAGCAAAACAAGGTGCTTTGCAGAGAGTCCGTTATACTGGTAATCAGGTAGCCATGCCTCTATCCATGAAAGTCAAAAAAAATGGCCTGCTTCTTTCATTCACAACTGAACTCGATCAAGAATTGGCTGAGGATCCAGCTAGCTATACCCTGCGTCAGTGGAATTACGTCTGGGGGCCGATGTACGGTTCGCCCAAGATCTCTGTCCGTAATCCGGATGCCAAGATTGTTGCTCAAGCCCGCGTTTCTGAAATGAAAACCTACAGCAAAGAAGATTCTCTTGTCATTAAAAGCGCCAAATTACTGGCCGATGGCAAATCAGTATTCGTAGAAGTTGAAGATTTACGCCCGGCTATGCAGAGCCAACTCAAGCTGGACCTAGAAACAAAAGATGGCGACGAAATCTTCTATACCATTTCTGCCACCATTCATGAAATGAACGAGAAGTAATCTTCAGGACAATATGTGAAATACATATTAACACTCTTAATCTTTTTTCTATTTAACAATGCCAAGGCAGAACCCGGCCTTCAACTGCAACTACAAGACTCACTTGACCAAGTCGATGCCCGTTCAAGTCGACTCGCTGCTTTATTTGTCAAAGAGGGCGAAGCTGCCAGCAATAGTAGAACCAAAATATGACGGTAAACCAGTCCCGGCCCCGGAGGGTGCAACTATCATTTTTGATGGGAAGAGCCTTGAAGGTTTTACCAATAAAGAATGGGAATTAAAAGTAAAGATACACGCCCAACGAACGTCGCTTTGTGGAACACCCTGAAAGGGAGCTTTAGCAATCTGTGACTAAAAATATGAATTATATCTCTCATAATTGCTACGGCCCCACAAAGTATTCCTCTTGACTATGAAAGTTAACATCAATTAAGAATAAATATGAAAATTCCCAAAATATCCAAATATACGGCCTGTAAATCATCCGTTATAACTCTTGTTTTTTTATTCATCAATTCGATTCCCTTATATTCTCAAGTTCATTATAAGAAAGATGGCAAACCGTGGAGTAATCGAACTACAAAAGGTCCTGACGCGGCAGTTCCCGGCTGGTTTTATAACCTCGGGATAACCGGAATTCGCGCACAATTGGGCCCGGTCAATTTAAAAGCTCTACAAGTCAAGTATGTCTTTAAAAAGTCGGCTGCTTATAAAAAAATACTTTCCGGGGATTTGATCGTTGGAGTCAATGGTAAAAAATTCCAAAAAGGACATGTAAATGGCTATGGCATGGACAAGTTTGGCGCTCAAGGACCGATTGAAGAATTTGCCAGCGCCCTGGATTTTGCTCAAAGCTTCAAAGGCATGGGGCGTATGAGCCTTGAGATTATCCGTAAAGAGAAGCCCATGACCATAAATCTCAGATTGGGGACTAAGTATGGCAATTACTCAGACAGCTACCCGATAAAATGTAGAAAAAGCTCAAAAGTCACAAAAGAATTATTGGCGTACATCATTAAACATCAATTCCCTAATGGAGGTTTTGGTCACCCAATAGATGACCTTTGGTGTCCACTGGCCTTAATGGCAAGCGGCGACAGTAAATCGATGCGGGCGGCCAAGAGAAATGTTTACCTCCAGGCCAAATCCGTAGAAAATTACAAAAACAGGAATGAAGGGCTGATCAATTGGCACTATGTCACTGCAGGTATTGTGTTGAGTGAATATTATCTAAAAACAAAAGACCGCAAGATTCTTCCGGCCATTCAACAGACATACGATTTTTTAATCAAATCCCAATACACCGACAACTCGCAAATCAGTAAAAAAGATCCACTGGGAAATCCGAACAGGAAAAACCCGACAAAAGACCAGGCCAAAGGCGGCTGGGGGCACAATCCCGGCTACCAGGGCTACGGTCCCATTGCCATGATCACTGCTAAGGGTGCTTTAGCCTTGGCCCTTATAAACCGTTGTGGTATAAAGGTCGATCAAAAAAGATTAGAAAGTGCTTATGCTTTCCTACAGCGCGGTACAGGAAAAAACGGTTATACCTGGTATGCCGATAAACATGCAGGCCACAAAGATTACGCCGATATGGGCCGGACCGGAGCCAGCGCCATTGCCCACTGGTTATCACCTCAATCCTCCACCAAGCATAAAGCGCACGCTCTTCATCAATCGAAATTAATCGGCGACTTCCCTCTTAGTTTTCCTGACACCCACGGCTCACCAATGTTAGGTATGGGCTATACGGCAATAGGCGCTGGCCTTGACCCACAAAATTTTCAAAAGCTCATGAAGGCCAACCGTTACTGGTTTACTATGGCTCAGTGCTACGATGGAACATTTTATTATCAACCCAATAGAGATAATGCCGGATACGGCAGTGATTCTCGCTTATTGGCATCTGCGGTGACAGCGCTTATTTTTCAAATTCCAAAGAAGAGTTTGTACATAACAGGTAAGCGTTAGACCTGAAAAACCGCTGCTAAGCATCCATCTCGGCATTAAGCCTTAAGATCTCTTTTTTTAGAGCATTTTTACCACGGCGGCGATAAACTCTTATCGTTGCCTGCGTGGTATTTAATTTTTCGGCCAGTTCATCGCTGCTTTTGCCATCGAAAGTCCCCTGAAGAACGGTCATTATTTTCTCAGATATTACAGGTTTAAGATTTTCCATCGCCTTTTCTGTGATGAACACCTTCCACTCTGCTTCAGATATTGATTCTATCTCTGACTCGGAAATCTTGTCGACAGCATGGTAAGCCTCTTCATACTCTACGTTTTGCTTGTCATTGCGCCCGGCCTTGGACTTAAGATAAGTCTTGACAACATTACAGGTAACGATACTCAACCAGGTTCGAAAGCGACATTGAGTCGGCCTGTACTCAAACTTTGGGAGGTCTTTCCAAAGCTGAATCAGAACATTTTGCAGAATGTCCTGACAGAGAGTTGACTCCAAACCAAAGTTCTTTATTATCACAAAAATATAGGCCTGGTAACAATCTACAAAATCTTCCCAGCAGTGTTCATCGCGCTCTTCCTGCTGGATCCGCTGAATAAGGGTAAAACGTGTATTATTCGCATTAGTCATAACTATAAAAGATAACCTGACGCCGATAAAAGAAACTGCTGATATAAAAATAAATTGCTTTTATTTTCAAAAAAGTGATACGCCCTCATATTCCCCTCCTCTCAGCCTATATAACATAAATTTGACATTGGGTTCTTTTCATGAAAAAAGACGAAATTATAAAAACAAAAAAGCGCGTATCTCCTTTTACTTTACTTGAGTTGCTTATTGTAATAGCCATCATTGGAATACTGGTAAGTATACTTTTGCCGGCATTGACGAATGCCAGAGAACGCACAAAAAGAGCAGTCTGCTTAAGCAACCTTAAGCAGTGGGGAATCATTTCCCTGCTAAATGCAAATGATGAAAATGGCCGCATGCCCTACACCTTTGGTGGAGGTGGTGGTGGTTATTTCTACCCATCGTTTATAAGATGGGAATGGGATGGGTCTACCGATGACGAGCCTGGACAGGGGACTATATTTGGAACCTACAGGGCGTATGGAGCCGTCGATGAACTTATGACATGCCCCAGTGCCGATTACCCATTGGAAGGGTGGGTGGTAAATGCGCCCAATAATTGGGGAAATCTTGTGGGGTCAGACTACCTGCTCCTGAGTAATTCGCAAGCAAGAATCGGGGACTGGCGCGTTAAGTGGCAATCAACGCCTCCTGCCGAGACAGTCTATGACGATAACCCTGCAGAACGTATTGTGGCGGCTGATTCCGTCTACTTTGCGGGCGGACCAGGCTATGCTTGGGGAAATACATACCGTATCAATCACCCGAAATGGGAGAATAGCAATACGCCAGACTTTCAAGGACGACTTTGGCTCGATGGCAGTGCGACTGGGAAATCTGGATTGTACGATGGCTGGAAGGAGTATAGAGGGCAGTCGGGATTCGACGCATCTGGCATACACGGCAGCAATGGTGCTTTTTTCTTTTGGGAGGGGAACAAAGATAATTAAAAGATAGTTCCGCGGAAAAGTTTTACGGCAAATAAACTTAGAAACTTTCAAAAAAGTGATACGCCCCACACATCCACTCTTATCTTAAAAATTTTCCACACACACATACACACACGCCAGCAGCTGTCAGTTTTTCTGGCAGCTGCTTTTATGTTAGACTTATGCAACTTCCAATAAAAATCAAAAAAAAGTGATACGCCCTGCCTCCTCATACCTCTTATATTTGTAGACAAAAAAACGCAATCATTGCTCTCTTTTGAAAAGTAGGTAGAAGTAATCAAGAAACATTTAATAAAGAAAAACTCCATGATCACCCAAAAAATAAAAACCGCTCTCACGATAGCTGCACTGGCCATTGCCGGACAGTTGTCAGCGGCGGAAAAAACGAAGCCGCCTGCGGTGAGCCACTCGAAGCCAAACATTGTTTTGATAATGGCGGATGATCTCGGGTATCGTGACTTGAGCTGCTATGGTCATCCAGCAATCAGGACGCCTGTTCTAGACCGGTTTGCAAAAGAAGGCATCAAACTGACCAGCTTCTACTCTGGCGCCACAGTTTGCACACCCTCACGAATGGCCCTGCTAACTGGAGCTTACCCAACACGTCTTGGTTGGACCAAGGGAGTCATTGGCTACAAAATGAGCAAAAAAGAGGGGCTTAACCCCAAAGCTCTGACCATAGCTGAAATCTTTAAAGATAACGGCTATCAGACCGGGCTTATTGGGAAATGGCACATCGGCGATCTTCCAGCGTTTCTGCCTCACCGACAAGGCTTTGACTCCACATATTATATCAACAAGAGCAATAACCAGACAACTAAGATTTGGCAGGGTGATAAACTCGTTGAGGATCCGTATAAGAAAGGAATGCTATCGGAAAAATTTACCCGCGAAGCAATTAATTTTATCAAAAGAAATAAAACAAATCCATTTTTTCTCTACCTCCCCTACACAGCCCCACACTTCTCCAGAAAGCATGACGGTCCTATTGATGCTCATCCGGACTGGCGAGGCAAGTCCAATTATGGCTCGTATGGAGATGTCGTAGAAGAGTTGGATTTCAGAATTGGCGAGGTCTTAAAAACTTTAAAAGAGGAGGATCTTGACGAGAAAACAATTGTTGTCTTTACATCAGACAATGGTCCGCAACCCGGACAAAAGGCTCAGGCGAAACCTTTTCGTGGTATTAAATGGGACTCCTTAGAGGGCGGAACACGGGTGCCCTGTATTATACGCTGGCCAGACGTTATCCCCGCCGGACAGGAGAGCGATGCTCTCATTGCAGCAATCGATATTCTCCCCACTCTGGCCCGTGCATGCGGCATTGATCTGAAGGGAATTTGCAAAGATAGCCCCGTTATTGACGGTATGAATGTCTGGGATACACTCATAGGTAAAACAGACGTCCCTCATCCCCGAAAGGATTTACTTTATTGGCATGGCCTAGGAGGTCTTGACGCTATCCGCGTTGGCAATTTCAAACTGTTTCTAAACTCAAGAAACGCAAAACTGAAAAACAGAAAGAATGGGCCGGTACTCTTTAATTTAGCCGAAGAATCAAATGAAAAGACTGATCTAAGCTCTAAATACCCGGAAAAAGTGCAGGAGATGCAACAGCTTGCTCGTAAGAGACTGGCTAACATCAATAAAAATATTCTACCGCTTGGTGCCGTAAAAATCGACTGATCGAAGGTCAGGACAGGTGGCGTTTATGCATCAAAGAGAGCGCCAACCATGGTGCTTTTTTCTTTTGGGAGGGGAACAAAGATAATTAAAAGATAGTTCCGCGGAAAAGTTTTACGGCAAATAAAACTTAGAAACTTTCAAAAAAGTGATACGCCACACACATACACTCCTCTTATCTTAAAAATTTTCCACACACACATCCGCAGCTGTCAGAGCCCTCTGGCAGCTGCTTTTATGTGAGAGGTAAGTAATTTTCAAAAAAAATGATACGCCTTTGATCTTTAATTCTCTTACTGAATGAGACCGCAACTAAAAAGAAATAAATGAAAATTCACAACAATCATGCTGAAGAAGCCATTCAAAATGTTTGGGTGTATAAAGGTTCTGAAGAGCTGTTTCACATAAATATTCATTCCTTGGCGGAAAAAGTGTTGTCCTATAAAGGCTCCTCAGAATGGACTGCCCTGAATTACCATAAATGCAGTATCTGCCCGCTTAATTCAAGTCAACATGGCCATTGCCCCGCTGCAGTTGTATTTCACGAAGCTCTTGCGGGTTTTAAGCACCTTGATTCCTACGATTTATTAACTATAAAAATAGAAGACAGGCTATCCAGGCATACATCGATGACCTTAGATGCCCAGCAAGCCGCTCATATAATCTTACGCTCGACGATTTTTCTGAGCCCTTGCCCCATACTGGAAAAGTTTAATAATACCATTTTTGGACTCAACCCTTTGGCTACAGAAAATGAATTCTTCTCCCACTTCATAGCGAAGTCCCTGCTCATGAACTCATCGAACAAAGAATCAACTTTAAATTACGTTCAAAATGCCGTCGAAGAATTAAACGAAGTCAATTTCTGTTTATCAAAACGATTAAAGAATTCTGCTGAAAATGGCGATGCTTTAATTAATGCCATTGTCATCAATGATTTCCTTTGGAAAGGAATAGACATATTTTTTGAAGAAGTTTATGAGCAACTCAGCATAAATAATTTAGTGAAAAAAGCCTTATAACAATAGACTTACAGTTGCCATGTACATCTCTCTAACTACACAAAAAAAATTTAATTTCAAAAAAAGTGATACGCCCTCATATTTCACTCCTCTCATATAATATAACGCAAATTTAACATTGGGTTCTTTTCATGAAAAAAGGCGAAATTATAAAAACAAAAAAGCGCGTATCTCCTTTTACTTTACTTGAGTTGCTTATCGTAATAGCCATCATTGGCATCCTAACATCCATATTATTACCTTCTCTTTCTAAAGTCCGTGAAAAGTCCAAGCAGGCAGTATGTTTATCCAATATCAAACAGAACATTACGGGTTACCATTTGTTTGCTGATGACAATGATGGAAAATTTCCTTTGTCACCTCCGAGTCTAAATGGTAGTGATCAATATATAGGTAATGGCTCAGGCTATTGCAATGCATTTAATACATATGGTGATCGTTACTATGGTTTAGGTCGACTCTATAAGGATTACAACATTGATCCTCATGTATTCTACTGTGCGTCCGATGAGCTTGTTACGTATGACAGTCCGAAGGGCTGGAAATATAATGATGATAGATGGAGTCTTGGTTGGCTTGAAGTTAGCTACTTTACAAGGGGAACAGATATGGTCCCCGGGTCTTATTGGGGAGATCAAATGTCAGTGTATAAGCCATCGGGCATGGCAATTATTTCCGATCCTTTTTCACTATGGGTATCAGGACCTAAGTATTATGACGGCCCCCTGCATAGAAAAGGGTTTAATGTCGCATATGCTGATGCTTCGGCGAAACTTGTTTTAAACTCAGGTTCTTGGATGGCTATACCAGCACACCATGCAGACTGGAACAATCATGATCTTATATGGGAACAGATGGATAGAGATTAAAAAACTGTAATGAACACTTCTCTCGTTCGTTGCCAAACCGTCTTTAAAAAACTTCATTTTTTTCAAAAAAGTGATACGCCCGTCTAGTCCCCTCCTCTTATCTTAAAAATTTTCCACAGACATACACACACATACACGCACATCCGCAGCTGTCAGTTTACTCTGGCAGCTGCTTTTATGTGAGAGGTAAGTAACTTTCAAAAAAAATCACAAAAACTGATACGCCCTCATATCTCACTCCTCTTAACCTCAGCAAGAGCCGGTATGAAAACTTATTTATGCCCATGACTCTTATTGATTTAAATTAAGTACCTGAGAGAACCGATATTTAAGTACAGGACAATTTCGACCTTAAGCAAAAGTCGCTTGTACAGAGAACGAGATAAATATGCATAAAGTTTTTTTTCTTACATTTTTCATAGCTGTCAGTACTGCAGTATTATTTATTGGGTGTAGCCAAAATAACACAGAGTCTCTGCCAATGGACAAGGCCGTTAAAAGCGTAGAAATAAAACCTGAAAAGAATAAAACTCCTCAACCAGTTACGGCCGATAAAGACACCTTTACTTCTCACGTACTGCCCTACATAGAAGAACACTGCTTCAGCTGTCACAATGAGAAAAAGAAAAAAGGTAAATTCCGCCTCGATAATCTTGGCATCGACTTTTCAAAGCAAAACGTTCTCAACGCCTGGACTGAAGTCTATGATATTCTCAATCTTGGTGAAATGCCTCCTGAAGACGAACCCCAACCAAAAGCTGAGCAGACTCTTGCTGTTACTGATTGGATTGCTGCCGAATTGAGAAATTCTCAAATGCAGCAAAACAGCTCCCATGGTCGGGTTGTTATGCGCCGTTTAACCCGTCAGGAATACGCCAACTCTATTCAAGACCTCTTCAAACTGCAGTACGAACGTCAGGAAAGTCCCGCTGAAACACTGGCGCCAGATGGAAACGTCAGAGGCTTCAGCAAACACAGCAAAGCTTTAATTCTCGACCCATCCTTACTGGAAGCCTACTACAAAACAGCTCAAAAGATGGTCAATAAAGCATTCGATACAACTCCTCCTGAAGTCCCTCAGTATAAGAGTCGACTTTACTTTAAAGATGCTCAGTACAAGAGAAGCATTGCCTTTTCTGAATTGACATCTGTCACAGAAAATGGTGTCATGGGCTTGTTTAACAGAGGCATTGCGATTCGCGGTATAACACACCCTTACAACGATAAAATTTTCCCGGTAGAAGGGACTTACACAATTCGCGTCAAGATGGGAGCTGATTTACGTGAGAGTAAAAAACCTGTTGTTATGAACATGTCGATTAAGGATAAAGGTATATTTTTCAACAAAAGCTTTTTTGAATCAACTCCCCTCAAAATTTATGAATATACAGGACAGTATGGTCCGAAAAGTGGACGCGAAATAAGCCTCACCCATGTCAACGGCAAAGGCTTTTACACTCATAATTTCTATGGATTTGAACTCGGCGACATAATCAAAAAAAATAGCCACGATGCAGAATTTGTCAGCCAGACTCTTGGCCGTCTCTCGGCAGAAGGCTCGGCCCATGGAACAAGAAAGTACCTGCCCCATGCCATTCAAAAAGAAAAACTGCCGCGACTGCTTTTGGACTACATAGAAGTCGAAGGTCCAATCCAGGAGTCATGGCCTCCCGCCAGACTCAAAAAGATCTTCTACGCAGGTCTGGATGAAGGCCAATTCAATGATCAGTATGCCAGAGGAATCATTAAAAACATCAGTAATGAAGCCTGGAGAAGACCTGTTACAGATGAAGAAATAAACTCTCTTTTCAGCCTCTACTCAGCAGACAGGCACAACGGTGCTGGATTTATAGATGCCGTAAAAACTGCCGCCATTGCCATTTTGTGCTCACCGGAATTTATTTATCTGAATAAGTACAGCTCTGAACAAAAAAGAACTATAAGTGAACATGAACTCGCCACTCGCCTGTCTTATTTTCTCTGGAGCAGTCTCCCCGATGCAGCCCTGACTAATTTGGCAAATGCAGGAACACTCAGAAGTAACCTTGATCAACAAATTGACCGCATGCTCAAAGATAAAAGGGTCCAGTCC
>Ga0075479_10001305_pt1 | contig 11297 bp, 5 predicted proteins | sample DEB08_DNA_8_FD_76341 | JGI IMG/M metagenome (GOLD analysis project Ga0075479, IMG submission 76341) | Aqueous microbial communities from the Delaware River and Bay under freshwater to marine salinity gradient to study organic matter... | ecosystem: Environmental > Aquatic > Marine > Coastal ... | reverse complement strand
ATTTTTCCTCTGTGTCAAGATGAATGTTATATAAATCTCTCCAAGGTTTTAACATCGGTCCACAGGCACACGAGCAATGTTTATCATCGCCCACCCGGTATGCTTGGACATTAAACCCCGCATCAAGAGGAACGCAATATGGAAGAGCTTCCATAAACCTTCGATGTGTTTCAGTGAGCACCGGGCCTTTGTTTTGGTATGATTCCTCGGAGTCACTTTCACTATTATCAGCAGCCAAATACACTGCAGCCAAACCGCCCCCACTCTTTGGAGGAGAAGTTATTTTCTCCAGGTCTGCCAAAGCCTTCGCGGCGGCATCTATCCTTTGTTCGATTTCATTTTTACCCTCCTTCACAGAAAACAGTTGTTTCGACAAATTATCAGTTGATTTGTCTTCGTCGCGGATACAAGCAATGTATTGCTTTTTACGATCATCCATTGTCGCCAAAGCTGGCTGCTTGATCCCCGAAGTATCGACCGCGGCTGCTTGATGCTCCGTCGAATCTCCTGTTTTATGCTTCTTTGGGCCCCTCTCTTCGGGAGGAGGTTTCCGCTCCATCTCTACACGTCTATGATAATGCTCCATCTCTACATCATGTCTATGATAATTGCGATGCTGATCTTGCCTGCCCCTTTCGCCTCCATGATGTCTGTAATTGCCATGCCGACCATATCTACCACGATTACCACCCCATCCTCTACCGCCGCCGCGATGACCTCTGCCTTGGCGGTGCCCATAGGGCCCATAGCCACGGCCATTGTTCATGGCTTAGTTATTGTTTTTGCTGATGGACTTAGTGCTTTGTGATATGTTAGGAGGGGGGGGATGAGTTTGGTGATACTACACCTGATACGTAGGAATCAATAATCCGGCCGTGGGCCCCCCAAACTTTACTTTTTTCAGCAAGGCCAGCGAGCCGTCCTCTGATTGGGAAAATCCGTATTCATCTGTCGGTATCTTTTGCAGCGATGGCCAGACGATCGGATTGTTAGCGAGTTGCTGGCTTGGTCTTACCTCTGTTCATCTAGTGTAATGAATGTCCAGACTCGCCAAGAAGGGCATACGACTATAGATCTCGGGGCTTCTCAAGGAGAACAGTTTATCCCTGGAGCGACAGATCCAGCGAGAGAGTATTGTAAAGTCTAGCAGGGTGGTTTATAAGTACATGTTCAAGGTAATGCTGTTCCAAAAATACTTTTGAAGTAAAGCAGGGCATGATGTGTAAGCTAAATCTAGTATTGTACATTTTTATATTTTTGGGCTCCTCATGGTTGCATGTTACTCGCGTGGTTGTCATCAGGTGAAGTGACAAACTGGACGAGAGTTACATAGTTGGCGAATTTGTTTGGCTGATCTTTCATTTCTTCATTGTATTTATTGACAACTCGCTGCCCATTTTCTATGAAAGTCTTGATATTTGCGCTACTTGAATTACTATTCACACTCCTGTGGTTCAGTAGCTGCCATTCCCGCTCGAGCTTCTCTCGTTGTTGCTTCGACAAGTGACCAATATTGCATATGAATGAGATTGGAGTCCAAGGTTGATACGCCTTAACCTTCGTGGGCTTGGCACCTTTCGAACAGTTGTGCTCGTTGAGTCTCACAACAAGGTTTGCAGTTTGTCCAACATAAAACTTGTCCCTTACATGTGTCGAGGATATCATGTAAACATACCCCGAGTTGGAGTGTGGGATGTTGATGTCACTAATACGATATGGGTAGAACTGCGCGTAGTCTATTACCTTGACTTCACTTGTGTGACCGTTGTTGGGTTTTATTGACAGACTCTCCACAGTCTTCTCTGTGAGAGCAGACCACTGATTCATTTTGCATAGTGTGTCATACATCCGGTCGATTGCCTTCTCTTTGCTGAAATTTTTACTTCCTACTAAGATAATCATGTTGCACGCTTTATTTCGTGACATTTCCACAACAACTTGCCCTTTATCCCATGGATAATACCTTTCATTTATCTGTTATGGCGTTGGCAAAATATGAGACGGGACGTAGGTACATACAGAGGTCCATTAAGAGAGATACATGTGAAACACTTTTTTCCATCTCACTTACCTCGATCGCAACTTTTTGGTTCAGCGTGTTCCCCATTTGCTTGTTAACCTTGTCAAGGGAAGAACACGGGCAATGTCATCATGATTAGGCGCTTCGCGGGTACATTACTCCATCTACCTTACCAGCGTGCGAACTATTGAAAAACTCACCGTTGATGCTCCTATGTGTCTCATACAGTATTGTTTTCGATAGGCTGAAATATTTCCCTGACTATGCTCCCTTTCGAATGTTACGGGGATAAGCACTTTTGTCCACCCCAACTCCTTAAGACTTGTTTCAGTGTGATTCCAATTTGGAGATGTAATGCATTCAGGCAGCTCGCCACGGGGAGGTGCTGCCATAAGTGATATAGATTTTTTGTTTTTTAGGTCGTCCTCATTTGGCAATTCGACCATGATGAGCAACTGTGACTGAGAGTATTGCTTCGTGTTGATAGTCGCCTCATACTTGGCTCCAACATAAAATAGCAGCCTGCTAGGCTCACGCGTTTTCCGATTTAGAAGATTACGTACTCTTGTATTTTGCGTGCGCTTAAGACTTGCTCGTGACCCTTTGATCTTCGAGTAGTCGGTGGCCTCGTGTAAGATGTACTTTTTTTTTCTCTGTTTCAGCCTTTTTATCTCCTCGTCGATTATGTTGTCCATAGACTCACTTGCTGGTAGCTTCCTGTGATACAAACGGAGTGTTTCAATTGTAATCTTTTCGTCCTGCCATGAATCGACATAATCTATGTATTCCATGATTAATTTCTTAAACCTTTGCTTTATCTCCTGGTTGCTGATAAGCACTTTAGGCGGCATTCTCGTTATTCGTTGTATTTCCTGGTTTACACAATGTCAAGTTACTGAGTGGTGTCGCTTAAACGGCGGATAATGGGAAAATGCTTATGCCTAAAGCACTCACCTGTAAAATTTTGTCACCTGCTGCCCTAACCGAATGCTCGAGGCGAACTAACGTGAAATCAGTCAGTATGTGCGATGATAGAAGAAAAGGCAGCCCCTCGATGGCCCCCAGCTGAGCATGGTCAAAGGTACCTATGATAAGTACGCCACCAAAGGGCAAGCTGCTATTTCTCGCATGACGAAGAATAATGTCAATTACTGCAAACTGCTGGGCACTCAACTGGCCGACCTCATCGAGGAGAAGTACGTCCATTGTCAGGATTAAATGCAAAAACGCCAAGTTCGTCTTTCTATGAAGTTTGTCTAAAGCAATCTGACGAAGACATTTCAACATGTAAAGACAACGTTAATTAACACCTCAAGCATTACCAATACAAACAAGACAAACTTACCTCAGCATGGCGAAATAAGTTACTCGAATTATTGACATCCAACTGAAATAGTCTATGAAGATGGTATCCCCCTATGGCATTTGACCGAACAGCCATGAGGCTTGATGACATTACACGTAGTCCCTGCGACATTGCGTACAAACCAACTGCTTGCTCAATAAAGGTTTTTCCGGCTCCTGGGGCACCATTAACAAGGAGTCCTTTGGTATATCCCATATTCTCACTGAATTGTCTCGAATAACTCCTCACGCAATTGATTCCTAATCTCAAAGCTAGTTGTTGCTCTTGATGAGACTCTTCACTTTGATTCGGAGTTCGCACAAAAGTTTCGTCTGGGTTTTCCCAAACAACAGGATTACTTTTCGTTGCATTCATTACACTCATTTTGTCTGGAATACCTTCCACTGATTCGAGATTTGCATAAATAGAATCTAGCTGATCTGACCTCCTGTCAGCCCATTCCTTTTCCATTGCCTCGTTCTTCCCAAGTAAAAGTTCCGTGAGTATGCTTGGGGGCAAGTCGGTCATTGGAATTTCATTACCAAAGACGGCAGACTGCAGGAGCTGTTTCGTTTTCACGATGAATTCGTCGAGTTTAGACATCGACACTGGCTGGAGAGGTATGATCTCGGTGATGACCCTCTTCACAACTTCCATCATTGCCTTGTACAATTGGTTGTAGTCAGCGTCTTTGCCTACGGCATCCTTTGGTATAAGTTTCGCGTTGACAAGACTATCCAACAAAGTCTCCCCACGCAGATCAAGCTCCGTATCGAATTCACCAAGCACTAGCATCATATGCAAAAGAAATGATGTGCCTCTGTTTGGCAATACCCTAGAGAATACGACTGTTGGAATCTGTTCCCCTCTGTCATCTTTCACAAAGGTGGGATCTATCTTTCCACCTTTCGACATTTCACTTAGGTGCCTTCCCAGTTCGCGTATGTCCTTTGGAAGTTTGTCTGGATCACTCTCGCTCAATTTATCATCAAGGCTTAATCTTCTGTCAATTGACTCTATTGCCTCTCCTAAAGTCTGTCTTCTGAGCATGATCCTCCTCCCGATACCATCAATCCAAAGGCACTTAGTGATGTCTGAATCCAATCCCTTACATATTTCGTCTGCACAAAGTTTCTTGTCGTCGATTTTAAACCATCTGTAGTAATCTCTCAATTTGGGAAACAGGCGAAGAATCTCAGGCGGGCGCAGCCCAAAGAGAGTGACATTGTCGTAAGCTGATACTGTTTTATTTGGCTGTAGAAGGAGTTCCTGATTTTCCGTAAATTTACGGCTGGGAGTGTACACGTCTCTAAGCTCACAGGACTCAGTTCGTGGCGACGCGGCATCTGGGACACCGGCATCATCTTCATACGACCCTCTTACTTTGCCTTTGTTATCAAGTCGAACATTGCTCGACCTTCTGTACTCGAAGGGCCTAGTAGAAACCTCCACAAATTGTAAATTTGTGTGGATGTCAGTTTCCCCGATGATCTGGTGGATCATTTGTGGAATGCCAATATACCTCCCAGCGGGCTGCTTCGATTGGCGCGAGTTTTCGTGAGCCTTTTTCTCATGATAAGCAGACCTCCCTATCTTCGTATTATGAAGAAATTGGTTCTCGCACCTCATGACCGCGCCAGTATGGGCATCGGCCCATAGGACGCATCGGTTGCCTTCATCCATTCTGTAGGTATGTTCAAAAGTTAGGTTAGTCGCGTCGTTTATTACAAACACGAGACGATCAATTTCACTGAACTCACTTGACAATATACTGTTTGGGCCATGAGAAAGAAATAAAGGCATCGCGTCAACCAAACATTGAAATGAAATTATCGAAATAAAGTTTCTACTACAACTCTCACCTTGACTACATATCTCGTCACGCCGTTTGTTCCAGTAATTACCTGCATATTTTGCATTGATCTTGTAAATGCAAAGTGCTCAGTTATTACAGGAGAACAATTGTCCCTTGCACCCGGGTGAACGACACCAATGTGCCGCTTGGGTCGCAGCATTGGATGCTTGAACGTCCCCTTCGAACCAGAAGAAAAAGGAGGGTCGTAAAGATCAACTTCCTGCAGTATGTCAAGGCATTGTTCGGAGAATTCATATGGTAGGTCGATGAAATCATCTTTCTTGCAGTCCTTACCGTCAAACACAGGGTGATGTTTTCGACAACGGAAATCCTTACTGGGGTCTCCAGTATGGTTGACTCTCATCTGGCACCTATTACTATGATAAGTGTGAGGTAGAACTGTCTGGGCCGTCTGCTGGCAAGAATGCCAGTCATCTGTATTTTTCAATAGACCCTTCTCGATAAGCTTTTGTACATCCCTGGATGAAATTATTTCAAACACAGAGTTCTTCTGCAAAGAACATACAAATTCTAGAAATTCTTCCTCTGTCCTGTCACCCCTCTCAAGCCTCATTAATCCATGGATATGACTCAAATTCCCAGAACATTCCTGATATTCGTCCCTAAAAAATGCATAAGTCACCTTTCCTAGAGCAGTGTTGGAAGATTCCATGAGAAAGAGGAGCCAAAGTCTTCGCGTTTCAAGCCAGCATCTAGACAGCATGTGAGTATAAGCCATTTCCATCGATTTGTCGACATCTCTTCGATGACTATCTTGGAACCATGTGTGGTAGCCGTCCACGTAGCGAGTCCACAGTTTTGATTCCTTCCAATCATACAAATGGCGTATTCCTGGATGGTCCTTCTGGTTCGCGGAAAACGTTAAAAACAAGTCTGATGGGTATTCAGTATTAGCTGCTGCTAAATTCATCATCGCTTGACTTGATTCATAGCATTCAGTCAGCTGTGATACATCCTTATCGAAAGCCTCAAGACCCGATGGACCCGTGGTACTGACTTTTAACCCACTTCTTACAAACGTGACTGAATTTCTTTTCCTTAAGGACAAATTAGTGAGACCATCGTATAGGTGCATTATGAAATTGGTACATGTTGCAGTAGACGAAGAGGCGTGATTGACGAGATTCCTTGCTTGCTGAATTAACGAAGCAAAGCCATTCGGATGAGTCTTGCCATTGTAGCAGCTGATTGGTGCGCAACCGAGAATAGCATGTTCGTCATGCGTAGCACCACTCCAGTAATGTCTTGGGAAAAGTGGTGCATTGAAATAAAGGAGAGGCAACGAAAAGCCACGAATTGTAGATACAAGTTTCTGGACAAAATGTTGTTGCACAGCTGTTCCCTTGATCTGTTTGTTGAACTTGGTACACAAAGAGGCGGCTTGATTAAACAATACATGCATTGGTGCACTGGAACCATCATTCCTATTCTGCTTGCGATGAAGAATGTGCATTTCCGAGCGTCCACTGCTTAACCGAGGGACACGACCATGGGCACCAGGATCTACATCTTCGATATCATTCACCATAGTAGGGTCCAGATGATTATAATCACTATGTGTTTTCTGCGACATAGTTAACATAAGAGAAAGAAAAGAAAACAACGTTACATAAAGAACAAATCAAAACTGAACAAAAAGCAGGACAGCACGAGTCTCACTACCAAGCTCTCCGGACCGTGGTGCACTGAGTGCGACCCATTATTGATGACATCGAGGACAGCTTGGTAATTGTTTCGAAGAGCCTCATCTTGTGTTTGAAAATCACATTCAGCATCATTGTCAGAGTAGTTTTGAATGCCATTGGGATACCGGGAAACATATTGTGAATCAAAGGCAGTTTGTTGTCGGTTACCGCAGAAAGACTCATCATCACTGAAATCACTATCACAGCCTGGCGGTTTCAAGTTTCGAGTAGTTTCAATTATATGTTTCTCTTCATGGTGAAGCCATTCGAGATCTTTAGTAACGTCACCCTGACAACTTGCGTCTAAGCTATCGCCCTCCGATGTTTGAGAAGTATCATCCAAGTATTCATCATCATCTTCGTTGAAATTAACATTGCAGTCATCCTTTTCGTTATCGATCGACTGCGACTCCTCATTAGTATAAACACTGTCAAAATTAATCTCGTTGGGATTACCACTGATTTCAGCATTATGAGACAAAGACACTTCCGAATCATCGTCACCAGTATTCATAAACTCATCCATATCATTATGGGAATCGCACTCGTCATCATAACCACCTTCGTGCACATATTCATTATCATCCTCGACATTCCGGGGAAAGATTTCATCTTCGTCGGAGGAAGCATCGGTACTTCCTGAAACATTGCTTCTGTTTGCAATCCCATCGATGGTAAATTCGCTCCCCTTGCTATCAATCGTAACAGTATTCCCGCTACAAGCAATCTTATCGAAGCAAGAATTGCACACTCGTGTGTTGCAGTCATCGTTTGTGCAAGTATACTTCTCTCTCTTGTTACAATTGTCTAACATGCATGGTCTTTTTGAATGAAGGTCGAACTTCGATACAATTAGAGGGTTCAGCCCACTCCGACAGTTGCATAACACACTGTCCTGCCCACCAACCGAGGTAAGCATGTCCACTTTGTACTGTTCGACATCATGACTTTTCCCTCTCACATAAACAGTTACATATTTGAAACCCTGGAAATCGCCCATTGCCGGAAATGAGTCTTCAACTGTACCTATTTCGTCCTGTCTCTCATACTGAGTCATAAGCTTCTGTTTAAACCTCTGCTGCCACCACTCGCTATACCCACTTCCATGACGAGCCATGATAAATGAATCAAAACTAACAAAGCTCACTTCCTCGAAATCGTCTTTTTTCGAATCAGATTCTTCCTCGCTTACAGCACTTTGGGGTGTAATAGTAACTTCCTCATCGATCTCCTCATCATCGAAGACGTCCTGAGATTCAAACTCAGAGGTTGCAGCCTCCTTCTCAGCATCCTTCTCTTCTTGCGTCTTCATTTGGCTATATTCCACCTTCTTTCGTATCATCTTTTTCATCTTACTCCTCTTCTTTGCTTTACTACCCCAATTGTTGTCCGGGCCATCAGGAGCAACACCCAATACCACTCGGGCCTCAAACTTTACACTTTCATCGGTCTCTTCGTTCTCCATATTGAAGTGAGCCTTTCCTTGAGGCATGTCACCAGAAACATGTATAATTATGTCTTTGTTCAACATCTGATCTGCTGTTACATCATCTACCTTGGAACCACCAACTACCAAAATCCCTGGATAATTTGATGAAGGAAACAACTGCTGGAAATACTCCAGGCCAAACATGTAGAAATCATCCTTCTCCTTATCATCATAACTAGCCTCAAAACTCACCAACGAATCAGGAAGAGACAACTCCACAAATTCACAGAGGCCTTTCCTGCTGATACCATTCTTAAATGGAGACTTGTTAACTCTCATCTTATCCTCGTGCTTCATATACTTATGATGTATAAACGTCAATAGATGACCAGAGTAATCGTTATACCTATGGCCGTTGCGACGTTGATCAATAGCATGATACAACTCCTTGCACGTTGAAGTCATACCAACCAATGCATACGTTAACATTGCTGATTGCCTCCGTTGTTCTATAGGCACAGGCACAGTGCTAGACATACTCTTCATGGGCCACCCATAATTACGAGGATCTTCGACTTGCAAGTTGTAAATAGTTGCAGACCATGTTCTATCCATATCACATTGAACCTCATTACCATCACCATCCAAAAATGTCACGCAAGTTCTGCAACCTTCTTCTGATGAAAATTTTTGCATAAGAATCGAGTTCACTGTGGGAGAGTAGGTGGCACCACGTTTAGGTGTTTGCTCAATATATTTTTGGCAAGCAGATATATGATGATGCTCAATTTCATCAATCATCGCCTGTGGAACTTTCCCTTCGTTTACGAATGCTTTTGATATTTGTTTAATGTCCTTCCGTTCCCGAGAATGTACTTGATGAATAAAGTTCATCACCTTTGGTCCTTTATTTTGAAACCTCGTTCCATTCGTAACATAACCACTTGATGATCCCATAAATGAGCACTGATGCAATGTATTAGTAGGTGTACTACCGTTTTTCTTTCTACAAACTGGAGTCACTATACTAGGCTGCCTAGTGGCTTGACAAAGTTCATCTGGATTCACTGCACTCAAATTCATACCGTCTGGTTTCCTAGGAGGATGTAGGTACAACCGCTTCCGACTTGAACAGTTATCGTGATCGCGACATGCACATGCAACATAACCACCATCGTGAAGCATTAACATGCTTGGCAATGTCAGCCACTCTGGGTTCAGCAATGTTCTGTCTTTACATTCATTCTCATTTCTAATATAATCAACACGCGAAGTTTCTACCGTGTACATCTCTCCAAACATATTACTTGGTAGGTTCAATTGCACCTTCCGCAGTTGATTCTGAATCAGTAGAGATGGATTAATCTCCTTTGCTTTGTAACAAAATTCACTGCAGCCCCATGGACATAGGACATCAGGAATAGTTGATGGCTTTTTCTTTTCACAACCTTCAACACGAGAAGGATCCAATGCAAGCAGCATACCCTTATAGGTGCGAGAATGGACATTGTCCCAATGATCATACACGTCTCTTGTTCTATCAACAAAAACAGACTGTGGCGCCTCAAGTGTACACAAATCATAGTCAGGACAATCCTGGTAAAGGGGAAGGTGACATTTTCTACCATCGTCACCATCAGACCGACACCAGTATTCACGAATTGAAGCTGGGATGAATTTCCAAAGCTCCTGTGCAGAGTATGTCTGATGAAACGCTCGATCAGTAACGCTGTCGCGGCCAGTCAAAAGGTTCCAATAAAATGACGGCCATGTATACTTCCATTGAGCATTAACCTGAGCTGGAAGGGTAAGAAAGCCGTGACACTCCGTGCACAAAAGAAGCTGCTTTGAACATTTTCGTTTTCTTGAGCTAGTAGCAACCTTCAACGGAGAACGCAGCTCTTTTATATTGTTTGACCAGATCAAGTACCAATCGAAGTAAAAAGGGTCCTTTGTATCGGTAGTAAATCTTCTTCTCCTACAATTAGAACAACACAAATCTTCTGAAACATGACCATCAAGAAGCTTTGACCACTGATATTCCGCATTTTTCATAATTCTACGAGAATTTTCATAGTATGAATCGTCTTCGTCTTCGTCTTCATCCTCTTCCACGGTAACATCATCTTCTTTCCATTCTTGTAGCCTTGCGATTAACTCGGCCTTCCTCCCCGAAACTTTCAACTTCTTACTACGAAGTTCACCCTTCAATTGCTCCACCGTCATCGACGAATAATCCACCATAGGTGGTTCGTCTACAATTGTTGAAGCATTCTCCTCATCACCAATTATTTCTTTAGCCTCAACTAACAATCTCAGTAGTGTAGCCTCATCAAAAAAACGACCAATATTGAACCACAAATTACTGATGCTATCACCGGTAACCTTTCCAGCAGACGATAAACTATCATACTTCATTGAGTTATAACGAATAGACTGTCGAGCTGCGCTTTCCAGTTTTTCCTGCCATTCTACCTTCTCCTCTTCTCCAACAACTCTATTTCTCGACTCCATCAATGTATAAACTTTAGCATCGTACAACTTTGCACACATTCCAAAATTCACAGGACTCTTGTCCCTTTTCAAGAGGTCCTTCACATAATCAATACCTTTTTCGTACAAAATGAATGCTCTTTCATACTGATTACGCTTTTGGCATAACAATCCCCGCCTCAAAATTTCAATAATGAATGACTTAACCGCTTTCGGTTTCTTCGGGCATTGACAGTTAACTATAATATCCGTATCGACAAACTTATGCACGTACATTGAACCAGCACCCATTCTAATATTCCCCGACGCATCATTTTCATCTGAATGTCCCTCGTCCGCTCTACTGTTCCCCGACGCATCATTTTCATCTGAATGTCCCTCGTCCGCTCTACTGTTCCCCGACGCATCATTTTCATCTGAATGTCCCTCGTCCGCTCTACTGTTCCCCG
>Ga0075479_10001300_pt1 | contig 11311 bp, 12 predicted proteins | sample DEB08_DNA_8_FD_76341 | JGI IMG/M metagenome (GOLD analysis project Ga0075479, IMG submission 76341) | Aqueous microbial communities from the Delaware River and Bay under freshwater to marine salinity gradient to study organic matter... | ecosystem: Environmental > Aquatic > Marine > Coastal ... | reverse complement strand
TCTCATGCATTGCCACCACTAGCTTTGCGACACGCTGCCGCTGCCGGAAAAAGCCGCACAGCGCAGTCCCAGAAAATAAGCTGAGTTCGCCCAGCTCATGAACAACCAGTAGTGCGGAGTGGCCAAGTGCGCGTAGCATGGATCTGTTGAATTCGAAATGAAGTAGTGATTGAGATAATTAGACTCCTTTATGACATGGTTTTCGCCCATCAGGGAAGTCGAAAAACCAGAGCCGAAGCATATCGTTCAAAAAATATTTTGACACATCCCTGTAAAGCACCATTGCTCAGATTGTTTACTTGGTCAAAAGACCCCTCAAATACAATTGCAATGACTTCTACTGACAATGAACTATAAAAACTTAACTTTTATCGCAACGGCCCTTTTGATAGCTTCTGCTGCCCATGCTGAGTGGCACTATGGAGTCGGTACCGGCATCGGCTTGTCGAGCTACGATGGTGATCTCAAGGTTGATGATACCGGCAAGCTGGATGTTGAATTCGATCAGGACGATTTCGAAAGTGGCTTTGGCGCAGCAGGCTTCGCGACCAATGGCACCTGGCTGTTCAATCTCAGTGGCAGTATGGTTGAGTACGAATCTAAAGATACTATTAAAGGCCTGCCTATTGGAAGAACCACCAATAATTTTGAACGTACGGTTGCGGAATTCACCGTTGGTTATGTAGTCTATGATGAAGATGCGATTAAACTTACCCCTTACCTCGGCATCAATTACACCAAGCACGAGTTGGAGTTTAAGAACAGCGCTTATAAAGGCGATTTGGAGGACGATTGGATCGACGGCGTATTCGGCCTCAACGTGGACTACACGATCAACGACGAGTGGACCTGGAACAACTCGGCGGAGTATAGTGTAGGCGATTCCGAGGGCTGCTTTGGCGTCAAAACCGGGGTTTCCTGGAAATTTGCTGAAAATTGGATCGCCGGCGCCTACATCAGCTTCGAAAGCGACGAGTTTGAGGGCAGCGATGGCGGCTCAGACTTTGATTATGACAGCGACATTACCACCTTCGGTCTGACCTTGGCTTACACCTGGTAGTTCAAGGCGTGCACTCTAAGTGAGCCAAGCCACGGCTGTCCGTTTGCGGCCGTGGCTTTTGCTCACCTATTTGTGCGGGCAGTACGCCTACAATACCGGCAGTCAGTCAATCCTTACGATCAAACTACCAATCCCAACGATTTCTAACAGCTATATGAACCACCCTTTTCTCAGTTCCGAAGGCCGCATTGGTCGAGCATCTTTTATTGCTCGCCTGGTTCTGCTGGTCGCAATGGCGAGTGCCATCAGTTACGCGGGGATCTATTATTTTGAACACCCTGATTATTTTCATCACGGTACATTTGGTACCTTGGGTGTGTTTGTAGGTATCGTTGCCAGTTTGATCGCTGCACTGGCTGGGCTAATGCAATTGCTAAAGCGTCTGCGCGATATGGGCAAGGAAGCGTATCTGTCGATTTGGATGCTGGTTCCCGGGGTGAATATCGGTCTGTTACTGTATGCCTGTGTGGCACCTTCGAAGACCGTTTAAATGCGGTAGTATGCGGGTACAGTAGGTAACTACTTGTTGTGTAGTTAGGCTAGCTGCACCCAGCGTTCAATTGTGAAATCGATGGTTTGTTGGATGGTCTCCTCTAAATGGAACCGGTCTTCAAATGTCGGGAAGTACGCGTCGCCATCGACTACACGGTGCACACGCGTGAGATACAGTTCGCTGCAACGAGGCAGCATGTGTTGATAGAGTTCGCCGCCACCGGCAATCCAAATAGTTTTATCGGTTTCAAGATGGTCTAGCATGGTTAGCTCGGTAAAGCTGTGAACGCCGGGGATGTCACGAGGGCTGCGACTGAGCACGAATGTTTCACGGCCAGGCAGCGGATGACCGATGGATTCATAGGTCTTACGCCCCATCACCAAGATTTGATTCATTGTGGTCTGCTTAAACCATTTAAAGTCTGCCGGCAGGTGCCAGGGAATGCTACCTTGATGGCCGATGACGCGGTTTTCGGCCATCGCCGCGATGGCTTTGAAGCAGTTCATATGGCAGAGGAGCGATCGGTTACGAGATGCTTAGACGGCAATGGGAGCTTTAATTGTAGGGTGTGGATCATAATTGACGAGTTCGAAATCGTCGATGACAAACCCGTTAATCGTCTTCACCGCAGGGTTCAGTTTCATTTGTGGCAATGCCCTGGGTGTGCGGGAAAGCTGCAGTTTGGCTTGTTCTATGTGATTGGCATATAGGTGTAAATCACCGAATGTATGGATGAATTCCTTCGCTTTGAGTCCACAGACTTGTGCGACCATTTGAGTCAGTAGTGCGTAGGAGGCGATGTTGAATGGCACGCCGAGAAAAATATCTGCACTGCGCTGATAAAGCTGACAACTGAGTTCGCCATTGGCGACATAAAATTGAAACAAGGCATGGCAGGGGGGCAGGGCCATATGTTTGATTTCACCTGGGTTCCACGCGCACACGATATGGCGGCGACTGTCCGGATGGTGCTTGAGGGAGTGAATAACTTGTTCAATTTGATTGGTGCGAGTGCCGTCGCTGGCACGCCAGTCGGTCCATTGTGCGCCATAGATACGGCCAAGATCGCCGTTTTCATCGGCCCACTCATCCCAAATATGTACTTGGTGGTCTTGCAGGTATTGGATATTGGTATCACCTTGAAGAAACCAGAGTAACTCATGAATAATGGAGCGTAGGTGTAATTTCTTGGTGGTCAGTAAGGGAAAGTTTGGCTCCAGTGAGAAGCGGACCTGTGCACCGAAGATCGAGTAGGTACCGGTGCCCGTACGGTCATCACGATAAGTGCCGCGTTCCAGGACGGTGCGTAGTAGATCCAGATAGTGTTTCATGCCAATATAATAGGACCTAGGATTGTTTGCGTGGAGTGTCGTGTCAATGAAGCTCTGATTAACTTCGAATAACTAATTCACAAATTTCCTTGCAATTCGGGAGTGCCTGGATGCTGCGCAATACCGCCCGCTTGCGAAACTGTAGCTCGGAGCGCAAGGTTTGATTGGTTACCGAGACGATTAGTGTACGTCCGTGTTTAATCCGCACCGGAGTGCAGCGACCGGCTAAATTGCCGAAGACCTGGCCCCAGTGCTCGACTAATGTGCGCTCAGGGCTTGCTTGCTCGAGTTGGTATTTCTCCTGAAGTAAAACCAGGATCTTATCCAGTTGTACCGGTGGGCGCTTCGATGCAATGCTCGCGGTCCGCGGAAGTCCGCGAAAATCTGCAATAACATCTTCACTGTGTTTAGAGAAATTCATTGCTCGCAAGGTTTAGGTGGATAGGTTGATTTAAGGACGGATACCATCATTGGTCGATTAATCTCAGCACAGCCTGGTGGCTGCAAAATATTTTTTATTTATCTAAAAAAAAACTTGTAGAAATCTAACAAGTTCATTTTAATGTATAAATTAAGAAAATTTCTTCCGCAAGGAAGTTTGGGGTAACATAATAAATCCTATCCGATGATAGGTATAAAGTAGACAATGGTTGGCGCACTTCTTAGGGGTAGGAAGTGCGCCATTTTATTGGTCCGGTAGCAACCATTTGCTCAGTAGTGTGGCGATTACCGCTCGGTTTTGTTGGTGATATATAGATTCACACCCTTGCACTTGTTGTTGAGGACCTAATAAAGTGTATAAAAGTCATAATTTACATTGTCAAAACAGCCAAAGTATTTACTGTATGAGCTTAATTATGAGTCGTCCCACCAAACCTATTGTCTACATTAAAAGCGGTTGTCCGCGGTGCCGCGAAGCACTTGCCTTTTTTAATACACAAGGAGTCGATCTCGACATCCGCGATGTGTCTGCCAGTCCCAAGGATATGGATGCAATGGTCTCTATTACTGGTCAGGACAAAGTGCCCACTTTTGAATACAGCGATTTTATTATTGCTGATTTTTCCGTGGATGAATTTCTGGCTGAACTCAATGAATTTCCGGAGACGCGGCATCATCTCGGCATTAGTGACGACGAAAACTAGCATCTAGGCGGCGGCTTGCAATAATTTCCTTACAGTATGCTCAATTTGTTTGGCGAGGGTAGATGGATCTGCCAAGAAGCTTTCTTGGATCTGCTCAAGCTTTAATATGATGGTAAATATTGAGGTAGTGCTGGGCAGGTTCTTTCCAGGAAAAGTCTTGCCTCATGCCATTTTGACGTAACTGCAAAAAAGAGTTTGGTTGATCCATGTAATAGTGAATGGCTCGGTGTAATGTTTCATCTAGTTCTTTTGCGGAGTAGGGTTCAAAACAAAATCCATTTCTATTGTGAAATGCTTGCCTGATATCCGCGATATCGCATATTGTATCTGCGAGCCCTCCTACGCTGCGTACAATCGGCACTGAGCCATATCGAAGCGCAATTAGTTGAGTGAGCCCACATGGCTCAAACCGGCTTGGTACCAGCATAAAATCACTGCCCGCATAGATGAGATGAGCCAATGCTTCATCAAAATTCAATTCTAAGTGACAATTCTGGTTGCCGACAAAACCCTGTTTGAGCTGTTCAAATTCACGATTAATGGCGGGATCATGGCTATTGCCGAGTAGGATACATTGGGCGCCAAGTTCCAATATGCGAGGAATAGCGTATTGAATCAGATCTAGTCCTTTTTGCGGATCCAGTCTGCCAATAAAGGCCACTAGTGGCTGGTTGCTTGGTGACAGTGAGCATTTCTGTTGCAAATACCGCTTATTCTTAGACTTCTGTTCGACGGTGGCTGCAGTGTAATGGTGAGGAATGAAGGGGTCTTTATTTGGATTCCAGTACTCGTAGTCCAGTCCATTCAAGACACCTCCGTATTTCATATGATAGAGGCGGAGCGTTGGCTTCAAACCAAAGCCCTGATCCTCTTCCTTGGCTTCCCATGCATGCTTGGGTGATACAGTTGTGATAAAGTTTGAATATACGATTCCACCCTTGAGCAAATTGAGGACCTGAGGATTGTCATTGTCAAGCAGCCGGTCCCTATTGAAGAAGTAATCTGTACGATTCAAGCCGGTCCCAATGAGCACACGTTCATTAGTGATCCCTTGATGTTTAAAGTTATGTATCGTGAAACAGGCTCGAGTCCTTGTGAATCCCTTGTGTTGATAAAGTTCATATAGCAGCACTGGAACGAGAGCAGTTTGCCAGTCATGACAATGAAGGATATCAGGGGTTTTTCCAGATTGGTGAATAAATTCAAGACTGGCTTTTGAAAAAAATGCGAAACGAAGGTCATCATCCGATTCTCCATAGGTATGTCCACGGGTGAAATAATTCAATGCCTGATTCGGATCGATAAAATAACACGGTTGTCCCCAAACCGTCCCCTTCCATATCTGACAGGGAACAAGCTCAGAAAACCAGGGGACCATCAGCTCATGGAGATAAATTTCAAGTCCATCTATATGAGTCGTATCCAAATGGCTGTAGCGCGGCAGAACGATTTCCAAATGATGATTGCGACGCCTCATCTCACGACTTAGGCCGGTAATTACATCTGCCAACCCACCCACTTTCGCGATGGGGGTTTTTTCAGCGCTAATAAACGTAATTTTCAAAAGAATCGTCTAATTTAAACAATTTGGGCGTATGGCGCCAGAGTCAGAACAAGAGTTATGCATAGCACGTGGCTAAGTTGATATTTTAAATATGCAATTGTGTAATCAAAAAATTTTATTGCGATCTGAATAGAATGCTTCCCCTGTAACAGTATGTTGCCGAAAGTGAAGCGGATATCATTGACCGATGCGCCGCGCACAGATTTTTTTAAGATGTGCTGTCTCAGGCCTGGGTACACATTTTCCTTGAGGTTAATCAGCACCCTATGCGCATAAAAAAAGACGCTTTCCGGGGTGGGAAAACGTCTTTTCCAAACAACAAACCTATGAAGCTCTAAGACAACTGTATAAAGATAGACGGATCAACCCGCCAAGTGTTCAAAATAGTTCTAATTTTTTCTGTAGCGATCCACTGATGCATCCAAGTAAGTTACATAACTATTTATCAATCAATTTATTATAACCCAAAATTAGACTCAATGCCATCGGTGAACAGTATCAGACATTGGATTCAATCAAACGAATCACTATTGCAACTACTCGGTAGCCTCTCGCTGATGTTGTTCATCTTCACACTAGTGGCGCTAGTATTTATCGTAATCACATTGCCTGAAGATTATTTCACCCGTGACCATCGTGAATCCTCCAGTCTCTCGCAGCTACATCCATTGCCCTGGAAGATCGTTGCACTGCTCAAAAACCTACTAGGCGGCTTGTTCATACTGATTGGCATCGCACTACTGATACTGCCCGGTCAAGGGGCACTCACGATTTTGCTTGGCTTGACGATGACTAATTTCCCAGGGAAATATCGGCTAGAACGTTTTATTGTGAGCCGCCCAACCATCTCTAAAACGCTTAATCAAATACGCAGACGAGCTCACAAAGCCCCGCTGCAACTGCCTGCTGCCAAGCGCCTACTAAACTCTCGACTCGATCGATCCTAGCCGAGCACGACGACTGCGATCGAAAAGTAAATCATCAATCCAAGAACATCCATTAGCGATGTGATCAGTGGGCTGCTGGCAGCGGCTGGATCGATCCTCAGTCGACTTAGCGCAAATGGGAGTAAGGCACCGAAGCCGTTCGCTACGAATACAATCGAAATCATGCTCAGCCCTACAATCAATGCGATCTGGCTGTCCCCGCCATAGATTTTACCGACCCCTGCCGCGATTGCGGCCATCACGATTCCGAGCAACAGGCCGACAATCAGTTCCTTGCCGACAGCCATCAGCCAATTACTGAATTCCAGATCACCGGTGGCAATGGCACGCACCATCAAGGTCGCCGATTGTGCGCCGCAATTGCCACCGCTGGCAATGACTAGTGGCATGAATAACGCCAGAGTAATGAACTCCATGACATATGCCTCGTAACTGGCGATCACATTAGCAGAAACCAAGTTGACAAAAATCAACACTAGCAGCCAGCCGATTCGTTTGCGAAACAGTTGCGTCGGTGAAGCCACACTGTAACGCGTCTCCAGAGGGGCGACGGCTGCACCTTTCTGAATATCTTCTGTGACTTCTTTTTCAGCCACGTCGAGGATATCATCAACCGTCACGATACCAAGTAACACGCCCTGCGAATCAACCACTGGCAAAGCGTTTACATCGTAGCGCTGAATCATTTCTACCGCCACTTCACGATCATCATACGCTGAAATACTGATGCAATTGTAATTCAGCATATCTTGAATGAGCACATTTGGTGCAGCCATAATCAAGCGGCGCATACGTACGATATCGACTAACTTGCCGCTGCCGTCGGTTACATAAAGGATATTAAAAATTTCCGAATCACGTCCGTACTTGCGAATATGCGCAAGTGCATGCTCACAGGTCCACTCAGCACGAATACGAATATAATCGGGGGTCATCATGCGACCGACACTTTGTTCCGGATATCCTAGCAACTGACGTGCCTCGGCCAAGTCGTTAGGACTCAACAGCTGCATCAGCCGCCGTGTTACTTTAGCCGGCAGCTCTTCAAGCATCGCGGTTCGATCGTCGGGACTCAAATTTGCCAACAGCAGGCGTGTATCGGCATCTGTTAAGGCCGCCAAAATGTGATCCTGATCCTCGGGATTAAAATAAGCAAATACATCAGCGGCTCGTTCACGCGGCAAAGCACGGTACACCAGCACTTGATGTGGCTTATCCAATCGCAAAATCAAATCGGCTACTTCAGGATTGGCCCATCCGGCCAAAGACTCCGAAAGTGCCTTCAATTGCCCCGTATCAATCAATGCGCCAATTTCGGCATCGGTTACTGTGTGTTCTTCCAGCATTTTGCCACTGTTAATAAAAAGCTCAGGCACGGAGTAAAGCCGCGAAATCTCAAGCAGCTATTTTTTACGCGCACGGGCACAGCCATACTGGTCAAGAAAGTCATGTACTAGTATAGGCAAATCGGATAGCGTTGCTCCCGAAGCGGCCGCACAGGAGACATAGCTGAGCTGATTTTGAATCGAAAGATGCAGGTGATGTCGCTGCAACCATTGGCTCAGCAGGATCAAAGCCTCTAGCCATTCCCGCAATGAATAAGTGCTCTCATCGACAGCTTCAAGCAATGCACGCTGCAGCGCCTCGTCGGCATATTGGAAATGGGTCGTCACATAAGTTGCCACAACGGGACAGTCTGCAAATTGCGACCAAATGCTCAGCTCCTTAAAATCTTGCATGCTGGCAGCGTGTTGCAATCCATCAACAAACACAAATCTCTTTCTTGCCTTGCATTGATTTAAACGACCTACTGATGGTTAAATTTTTCGATGCAACCCACGTGAGCCTTTATCACCGAATCTTCCGTCCCAACGACCAGCGTACAGTGCACCTGAATGAGCCGCGGCGGTTTGATTGGATCAGTCCGCTCTGCATTTTAATGCTTTGCACAATTAGCATCGTATTTATTTACTCTGCACAGCATACGAATGGCGGCAGCGACTGGAAAAAGCAGATCGTCTGGATGGTTCTAGGAGTGGGCCTGTATAGCATCGTTTCGGCGATTAATTACAAGATCTTCCTCGGCTATGCCCACTTCATTTATGCGGCGGGCATCTGCGGATTGCTATTGGCCACCAAATGGAGTCCGATCAGCGTCGAAATGATGGGGGCTAGACGCTGGGTCGACACTGGCATTAGCACGATTCAGCCTACTGAAGGGGCTAAAATCGGAACACTAATCATGATCGCTAGCATCCTGGCACGCTCAAAACTTGGATCGGTGCAGGATTCGCTGTTGGTGCTGGCAAAAGTAGCACTCATTTTTTTAACGCCTATGTTGTTGATTTTTCTGCAACCTGACTTAGGTTCGTCACTTGTCTTCCCTCCTATGATTTTTGCACTGCTATATGTCTCCCGTTTATCGGAGAAATTTTTTGTTGGTGCCTTTGGGCTGTTTGCTTTGGTAGTCAGTGTCATCGGCATCGATATGTATGCATACAGTCGGCATCTGCAAACGACTCGTGCAATTGAACACTCGGCAGACGAAACCCTTACGAAGGTGTATCATTCTTTCCTTCCAATCCACAAGTATCAACGAGACCGGATCTTAACCTTCGTCGCACCCGACGTCGTTGATCCGGAAGGCACCGGCGCAAGCTGGAATGCCAAACAAGCTAAAATATCTGCTGCCACCGGTGGTATGCTCGGTAAAGGCCTGCTTAAAGGAACGCAGGCACAGCTCGGCTACCTTCCCCAGGCAGTGGCTCACAACGACTTTATTTTCTCCGTTATCGCGGAGGAAACAGGTTTTCTTGGAAGCACGTTCGTGGTCGGACTGTTTAGTCTAATTGTCGCCAATGGCATACGTATTGCCGGACTTGCAAGAGATCGATTTGGAATGCAACTGGCCATTGGCGTCAGTGTGCTCTTCCTTGTCCACTTCTTCATCAATATTGGCATGACGATTGGTATCACTCCGATTACGGGACTCCCGCTTCCGTTTTTAAGTTATGGAGGTTCCTTTGTTCTCAGTTGTTTTATTCTGCAAGGATTCGTACAAAGTGTCTATCGCTATCGAAAGGATTATACATGATCCAGATTGCGATCCAGCCATCCACACGATTCTGCAGCAACTGCAAGCGCCAGGGATCCCCACTTCAACCAGGGACACCCAATACACATGCAAGATTCAACCAATACCAATTCAGACGCAGCATATACCGAAGAGTTATCGTCTGCCCCTAAACAAAAAAAGAGCAAACGAATTGATCCCAAAGCACTCAAGGGTGACGCCGCAAAACGGGCCAAAAAACAGCCGTTGATGACGCGCATCATCAAAGCGATCAAGAATGAACAAAAATCGTACTCGGAATTGATTATCAATTCCGAGCCGCTGGAAAAACGGGTTGCTCTGCTCAAAGATGGAGTGCTCGAAAAATTCGAAGTCGAACGCAGCGGTGAAGTCCGCGAAGTGGGTGCGATCTTTAAAGGCCGGATCCAGAATCTGGAACCCGGGCTCAAGGCGGCATTCGTGGATATCGGACAGCCCAAGAATGCCTTTTTGCATTACTGGGATATTCTCCCCGCAGCGAACGACAATAGCATCGAAATTGTACGCGACAATAAATCAGCCAAACAGCGCAAGCGTGACAGTGAGAAAGTATCGATTAAAGACATCCCACAACTCTATCCGATCGGTAGCGATATCGTGGTGCAGATTACTAAAGGCCAGATTGGCAGCAAAGGGCCTCGCACCACCACCAACATCGCCTTGCCGGGACGCTTCCTTGTGCTGATGCCCTATGCCGGTACGCTTGGGATCTCTCGCAAAATTGATGATCGTAAAGAACGTAGCCGTCTCAAATCGGTACTTCGTGATCTCACGCTCCCAGAGGGTATGGGATTGATCATTCGTACTGCGGGCGAAGGCAAGAAGGCACGCTTCTTTATTCGTGATCTGCACATTTTACTCAAGCGCTGGGAAGTAATCAACCAGCGCATAGAAGTTGGCAAACAACCCGGTTGCTTATACGTTGAGCCCAACATTATCGGCCGCACGGTGCGCGATTTCCTGACCGAAGACATTGATCGCGTGATCGTCGATAAAAAGCAGGATCATGAAGATATCATTGCAGAGGTAGCAACGATTTCGCCCCGCTCAAAATCTAAAATCCATCTTTTCGACGAAAACATTCCGATTTTTGAGCGCTTTAATATCGAACGTCAGATTGAACAAACCTATCTGCGCTGTGTACCACTCCCCAGCGGTGGTGAAATTGTAATCGAAGAGACGGAAGCCTTGATTTCAATCGATGTGAATACTGGCGCTCACAAAAATAAAAGTACTGATGGCAAGGACTTCATCACCCAGGTCAATTTAGAAGCGGCTACTGAAATTGCGCGACAATTGCGCCTACGCAATGTCGGCGGTCTCATCATCCTCGACTTTATTGATATGAAGTCGAAGAAAGATCGCAATGCAGTACTCAACCGCATGCGGCGGGAAATGGCTCACGACAAGGCGAAATACCATATTTTGCCGATTTCCACTCTTGGTATCATGCAAATGACCCGCCAGCGTCATTCGGAGAGTCACTCTAGTGGCATCTATACCGACTGTCCCTATTGCCACGGCCGCGGCGCAGTCAAATCTTCGCGCACGATGAGTGTTGAAATTCAACGTCGCCTGATCAGCGTCATTCGTCATATTCGAACACGTGATGGCCACGATAAAGAAATTAAATTGCGCATATTGCTGAATCCCTCTAAT
>Ga0075479_10001289_pt1 | contig 11343 bp, 9 predicted proteins | sample DEB08_DNA_8_FD_76341 | JGI IMG/M metagenome (GOLD analysis project Ga0075479, IMG submission 76341) | Aqueous microbial communities from the Delaware River and Bay under freshwater to marine salinity gradient to study organic matter... | ecosystem: Environmental > Aquatic > Marine > Coastal ... | reverse complement strand
AGAGCGAGCGCCCCAGCCGTCGGAGCCGAGTGTCGTCGAGGAGTTTCAGCTCCTCTTCCATCTCATTGATCGCATGCACGGTCCGCCAGGTCGAGCCATTGATGACGGGCCGTGACCCCGGCGACAGTCCTGAAAGCCATCCCATCTCTACGCCACCCTCCGGCTCGGCGGCCCTCGCTCGGCTCGCCTGACGTCAGTCTAACCGGCCCTGTCGAAGAAGGAGCGGCTTCGGTCTCAAGCGGCTTTACCATTCCTCTCTCAGTTTGTCCTGCGTTGCTCGGCTAGGGCTGCCCATCTTCTTCTGTTGGCTGCTCCGAAGAGGTCGACGCCTCTGTCTTCGGGGCAGGATAGGCGAGGGAGGCGATCACGCTGACCCCAATCAGGCCCACGATCATGACCAGCGACAGCCAGGGGGCGATCAGATGACCCTCGGCGTGGGCATCCCAGCCACCTCGTTCCGCGAGCCATTCGTTGTGGCGGGCTGCCTCCGCGATCATCTTGCCTCCCACAAACACGAGCACCGCAGAGAGCCCGTAGTTGAGAAAGCGAAACAGATCCATCACGCCCGCGAGCAGGAAATAGAGGGCCCGCAGCCCCAGGATCGCGAACACGTTGGATGTGAACACCACGAAGGTGAAGTAGGGTGTGCCTTCGGTGACCACACCAAAAATCGCTGGCACGCTGTCGACGGCAAACAGCACATCGGTGCTCTCAACGACCAGGAGTACGAGGAACAGCGGCGTGGCGACCAGCCTGCCCTCCTCGCGGACAAAGAACCGGTCTCCCGACGGCTGTGTCGTGAAGGGCATCACACGGCGAGCGAGTTTGAGCAGAAAGTTGTCTTCGGGATGCACCTCGTCGTGTGACACGGCGAGCTTGATGCCGGTGTAGACCAGGAAGCCACCGAAGATCCAAAACACCCACTTAAAGTGGGCGATCAGCTCAGCTCCCACCAGCACGAACGTGAGCCGCATCAGCACGGCGCCGAGGATGCCCCAGAACAGCACCCGGTACTGATACTTCAGCGGCACGCGGAAGGTGCCAAACACCACAGCAAAGACAAACACGTTGTCCATCGAGAGCGACCACTCGACGAGGTAGCCGGTGAGAAACTCGATGGCCGCATCACTGCCAAGCCACCACCAGACGATGCCGTTGAAGGCGAGCGCCAGCATCGACCAAAAGGCCGTCCAGAAGCCGCTCTCGGCGAGTGTCGGCTCGTGGGCCTTCTTGTGAAACACCGTCAGGTCGAGCGTCAGCATCACCGCCACAAAGGCGGCGAAGCCCAGCCAATGGCCGGCGTGTATGGTGCCAGCGATGTCAACGGTGGCAGGTGAGGCAGACGCGGCAAGAAGACTCGGGAGCACAGCGGTTTCCGGGGCAGGGGAGAAGCGAGCGGTGAAGAGGTCTCATCCACGCGGAAATATACAGCCCATGGGTCAGCATCGAGAAACGCATCTCGAGTGAGGCTGGCTGACGGCCGTCGTCGCCCCTCTTCCCGCCTCGTCTGCAGCATCGACCGGTCTGGACCCATGGCAGCCTGATCGCTATCGTCCGCCACCCGCTTCGGAGGCTTCGCACGCAGGTGTGTGCCGGGCGGCTACCGTCCTGTTGTCGATCTCGTCATGACGTCCATGCCCGGCTCACCAGCTGTCGCTTCGCGACCTGTCACAGCCTATCTCGCTGACGCTGCGATTCCTGTGGCCATGCTCGTGGCCATGGTTGCGGTGGTGGTGCCGCTTCCGCCGACGGTGATCGACCTGTTGCTCGCTGCCAATCTGACCGCCGCGGTGATCGCACTGCTGGCCGCCATCGCGGCGAGAACACCTCTTGAGATGGCGGTCTTCCCGACGTTCCTGCTGGGGGCGACGCTGGTTCGTCTTGTGCTCAACATTGCCACTACCCGACTGATTCTGACGCGAGCTGCCGTCGACGGCGAGGCAGCGGCTGGCCAGGTTGTCGAGGCGTTTGGCGGGTTTGTCTCTGGTAACAGTCTTGCAGTTGGGGCGGTGATCTTTGCCATCATTGCCGTGGTCCAGCTGGTGGTGATTACAGCCGGGGCGAGCCGGACCAGCGAAGTGGCGGCTCGTTTCACGCTCGATGCGATGCCCGGCCGGCAGATGGCGATCGATGCTGAGCTAAAAGCGGGCTCGATTACCGCCGCCGAGGCCCGCAGGCTTCGTAACGAGCTGCAAGGCCGCAGCGATTTCTTCTCTTCGATGGATGGAGCAAGTCGTTTCGTGCGGGGGGAAGCGATCGCCGGAGTGGTGATCACCATGATTAACCTTGCTGGGGGCATCGCGATTGGCACGCTGCAGCATGGCATGCCAATCGATCGGGCCGGTCAGGTGTTTAGCAAGCTGACCATCGGTGACGGCCTGGTGACCGCTGCCTCGAGTCTGCTGATCTCGGTGTCCATGGGGCTGCTGATCTCGCGGTCAAGTCATGCCGCCGATCTGTCACGAGAGCTCGGCCGGCAGTTTGGGGGGAAGCCCAAGGTGCTGGCCACGGCAGCAGTCTTTCTGGCTGCCCTGAGTCTCACGGGGCTTCCGTTTTTGCCTTTGGTCAGTGTGGCTGCGGTGTTGGCCGTGATCGCCTGGCGGCAGCGGCATGCGGCATCACCGGTCGCAGAGGACGTGGCAGACACCGCTCCACCAGAGCGGCTGATGACGCAGCTGCTCGGCGATGAGGCAGTCAGCGTCGAGCTCGGAAGAGACCTGCTCTACCTGGTGGCAGGGCCGGCGCCGGTGCTTCCCGCTCGTACGACCGCCCTGCGGGGAAGCCTGGCTGCCGATCTCGGTATCGTGCTACCGAAGGTCGTCTTCCGTGATTCGATGGACGCGGCGTCACGCTGGTGTCGAATCCAGATCGCCGGAGAGGTGCTCTACGAAGACATCCTGCCAGCAGGCCGGGTGCTCGCCGTTGGGGGTGAGCTGTCGCCATTCGATGATGAGTATGCGGTGGTGGATCCTTTGAGCCATGCGTCCAGTCGCTGGATTGCTGCGCGTGAAGTGGCCACTGCCAGGCAACGCGGCAGCCAGTTGCACGACACCGCTGATGTGGTGATGCGGGCGCTGGAGGGAGCGGTCCGACGCCGAGCAGAGTTGTTGCTCACACGCGATGCTGTCGCTCGCCTGATTGAAAGCGTGCGGCAGAGTCAGCCGGCGGTCGTCGATGGCGTCGTGCCAGAGCTGCTGCCGCTGAAGCTGGTTCACCGCACGCTGCAGCAGCTGGTGCGAGAAGGGGTGCCGATTCGGCCTCTCCCGGCGTTGCTCGAGATCATGGCAGATCACGCGGGCGATACCGCGGAGCCGGAGCAGCTCGCGGAGTGGGTCCGACGTGGCCTCTCACGAACGATCTGCCGCAGAGCTCGCGACGGAGCCGGAAGGCTCCCGACGGTGCGGCTCACAGGGCAGGCGATTGCCGATCTCCAGAGTCATCTGCAGAACACTCAGGAAAGCAGCTTCGATGAACGACAGCTGATGTCCGAGATTCGTCGAGCTGTCAGGCCTGGGCTTCAGCGGGGCAGCCCGCCGGTGCTTGTTGTGCCTGCATCTTTGCGACGCCGCGTCCGTTCCATGCTCGCAAACGATCTGCCCGATGTTCCTGTGCTCTCGATTGAGGAGACAGCAGACGAAGCCCGCGTGGAGATCTTCGCCACGGTTGGGGATCGCGGATACCCGCGAGCATCAGCAGCGTAAGAGGAATCAGTGAAGACGTAAGGGACCGCGAAAAAACATTCAAGGAACTGCCTGCTCGAATCCGATTTTAAAGAATTGGTAGGTATCGGACCTCGAGGGCAGTGGAACGATCAACATGACGTTGGAAGTGGCCAAGCAGGGATGCTCGGTCGCGAATCATCACGGAGGACGAAGGTGGCGCATCAACTCCCTGCCGAACAGGTTCAGGAACTCTGGCGACGGTTTAAGGCAGATTCGTCGAATGAGGACCTGCGGAATCAGCTCATCGAGCTCTACATTCCCCTGGTGCGATACAACGGCGAGCGGATCTGGGCTCGCCTGCCAGATGGTGTGGAGCTCGACGATCTGACGTCAGCCGGCACCTTCGGGCTCATGGACGCCATCGACGCGTTTGACATGTCGCGAGGCGTGAAGTTCGAGACCTACTGCGTGCCGCGAATCCGCGGTGCGATGCTCGACGAACTCCGCACGATGGACTGGGTACCACGACTCGTCCGAAGCAAGGCGAGCAAACTCAATGAAGCGATTAAGACACTGGAGACCAAGCTTGGGCGGACCCCGGCGGATGCCGAGGTGGCTGAGCATATGGGGCTCTCTCGCGAAGAGTTTGAGAAGCTTCTGGTTGAGGCAAATGCCGTCAGCCAGGTGAGCTTGAATAAGAAATGGTGTGAGACCGACAGTTCGAAGGATGTGCGAGAGATCGACATTCTGGAGGACAAGAAGGGTGAAGACCCGACGCGTCGGATCCAGAAGAACGATCTGATGCGGCTGGTGACCAAGGGGCTCAACCGTAACGAGCGGCTGATTATCATCCTCTACTACTACGAGGAGCTGACGATGAAGGAGATCGGGGCAACGCTCGACCTCTCTGAGAGCCGCGTCAGTCAGATGCATTCGGCGATCGTCGAGCGGCTGCAGAACCAGCTTGGGCGACGGAAGCCAGAGTTTGCGATGGGCTAAACCGGTTTTTTTGAAAAAAGCTGAAGCCGACCAGGCTGAAAGGACGATACGAGGAAGCTGATGGTGTGTCGGATCGTGTGGACCCTCACAAACGGAAGGGTCATGCGGCCGAGTGCTCCCGCCAAAAACGCCACCGACCGAGCTCCGCTCGACAGCAGGTGCCAGGCGCGGGAATACTCGAAGAGACATGAACCACAAGTCGCAACGCGACGTAGTGGTGATCAGCCGGGCAAGAGGCCTGACAGTACACAGTGGTGCGGTGGCATTCACCGGCATCGTGTTTGAAGCGGATGATCCGCAAGGAGGGTGAGATGCAGATTTGGGGAATCAATAACACGCAGGCTGCGAGTGGTGTTCGTGGCGTTGAGTCGACAGAGTCGACCAAGGCCAGCATGCAGCAGCCAATCGGCGAAGTGCACGATTCGGTCGCACTTTCGGTCGATGGGGTGTCGGCTGCGGAAGCTACCGCCGGCGAGATCCGCATGGATCGCGTGCAGGCCATCCGGGCTGCCATCGCCGACGGCTCCTACGAGACTGCCGAGAAGCTCGACATCGCCCTCGACCGGCTGCTTGAGAGCATCGGCTAAGCAGCGACGCGAAGCGATCGAGGTTCGTTTCCGCAGGATCCGCCATCCTGCTGGGCTGAGCGACCCGGGATCGCTACACTTCTGAAACACAATGACGCCGTTGTCGGTACTCCGACAGCGGCGTCTGTGTTGACCGGCGCAGATGTTCTGTAGCGTGGTCAGGGAAGTGTGGCGACCTGAGGAAATGTGCGGGCCGCCATGTGAGAGGCGAGCCCATAGGGTGATCTGGCGATGTCCGAGACCGACACATCTCTGACGGACGACTTCTCGTTGGGAACCGTGAAGGTGGCGCTCTCTCCCCGCGAGCGGTTCGACGAGTTTCTCCAGGCCCGAGGGAAGCGGATCACGAAGCAGCGGCGGATGATCGTCGAGCAGGTCTATCGTCGCCACGAACACTTCGATGCCGAGCAACTCCTCGACCTGATCCGCGGTACGCCCGAGGGCGAACGGGCCAGCCGCCCAACCGTCTATCGCACGCTGACGGAAATGGTCGAGGCTGGCCTGCTGCGAAAAATGGTGCTCGGCGGCCGCGCCGTCTATGAGCACGACTACGGCTATCCCCAGCACGACCATCTCTACTGCACGGGCTGCCAGAAACTGATCGAGTTTTCTAGCGAGGAGATTCTGCGGATCCGTGAGGCGGTTGCCGCCCAGCATCAGTTCCGTCCGCAGGGCCACCGACTGATCATCAGCGGCCTTTGCAGCGACTGCCGCAGCAACCGCAGCCGCAGCCGACACCACGATCGTGTGTAAGCCCACACGGCTTTGGGAAGAGCCTGAGAGCCGAACTGCGGGGAAGCGAGCCTGTTAGACCCGAAGCTCCGACTCGGTCAGGCGGGCCGGATGTGCGGCGAGGGCTTCTCGAACAGGACCCTCGACAAACTCCACCACCTGTTCTGGAGCCCGTCCCGCCAGCCCCTTTGGCTCCATGGCCGCAGTCAGGTCGACAGCCGCGAAGAGCGGGTCGTTGCGGAGGCGGTCGGCAAGGTCGTTCTCATGCCCCTCGCGAATCCCCATCGTCGCTGCGTGGCTGTGTTGCCGCAGCGCTTCGTGGAGTTCCTGACGATCACCACCGGCCGTCGTGCCTGCCATTAAGATTCGCTCTGCCGCCAGGAACGGCAGCTTGGATTCGAGATTGCGGGCGATACTGCCGGGCACCACGACCAGACCACCGGCGATGTTCGCCAGCAGCACCAGCTGTGCGTCGGTGGCAAGAAACGCCTGCGGGAGCACAAGGCGGCGGGGAGCCGAATCGTCGAGTGTCCGTTCATACCACTGCACAGCTGCGGTCTGCTCCGCCGTGACGGCGAGTCCCATCACGAAGCGAGCAAGCCCACACATCCGCTCGCTCCGCATTGGATTCCGCTTGTAGGGCATGGCGGACGAACCGACCTGATCGCGTTCAAACGGCTCTTCCATTTCGCCGGCAGCGGCGGCAAGTCGCAGGTCGTTGCCTGTCTTGTGCATCGATTCGGAAAGACCCGCAAGCGTCTGCACGATCTGCGAGTCGACCTTGCGGGTGTAGGTCTGCCCGGTGACGTCGTAGGACGCGGTAAAGCCGAGCTTCTCGGAGACCAATCGATCCAGCTGGCAGACCTTGGCATGGTCACCATGGAAGAGCTCGAGAAAACTCGCCTGGGTGCCAGTTGTGCCCTTTGCTCCGCGGGCTCGCAGTCGCGAGAGACGGTGGGAGAGCTCATCGAGATCGAGCAGCAGTTCGTGAATCCAGAGGCAGATCCGCTTGCCAATCGTCGTCGGCTGAGCAGGCTGCAGATGCGTGAAGCCCAGGCAGACCAGATCGCGGGTCTCCAGGGCGCGGTCGGCGAGTCGCTCAATGACAGTGGCCAACCGGGCGACCAGGATTTCCATCGAGTCTCGCAGGAGCATCAGGTCTGCATTGTCAGTCACAAATGCACTGGTGGCACCGAGGTGTAGAATCGGCCGAGCCTCGGGGCAGGCATCGCCGAAGGTGTGCAGGTGGGCAAAGACATCGTGCCGCATCTGCCGTTCGTATGCCGCTGCCTTGGCGAAATCGACCGGCTCCAACGCCTTCCGCATCGCCGTCAGTTGGCCATCGGTGATCGGCAGGCCGAGCTCGGCCTCCGCTTCTGCCAACGCCAGCCAGACCTGCCTCCAGAGCCGATAGCGATTGCGGTCGCTCCAGACCGCCGTCATCTCAGCGGAGGCGTAGCGAGTGGCAAGGGGATTGTCCCAGACATCCCGACGATCGACGGACTGTGCGGCTTCCACGCGTCAGTTCAACTCCTGTGGGCCGGCCGACGGGGACGCTGCGATGGGCGGGCGTCCGCTCCTGCCTGGCGAGGGGGCATGTATTGAGCGTCCATCTTGCAGATGAGCCGCTCGAGTGCCAGTCGCGATCGCAGGCCGCGGGAGGCGTCGCCTTTCAGCGAGCGGTCCGTCTGCAGCAGCCAGAAGGGCAGGGCACGCGCACGCTCTGGACCGAGGCGGATGAGTGCCTCCCTGGCGGCCTCCAACGCCTTGGGCCAGGCGGCCACGCCAGCCAGCCTGAGGGCATCCTCCAGACTCTTGGGACGGCCTGCGTCGCGGGGCAAGGCTAGGAGCCGGGCCGCGGTGGAGAGACGCTTGAAGACTGCGGCCGTTTGTGCGGTTAAGCCGATCGGGTTCTCCCCTGATTCAAGGAGGTCAGCCAGCATGGCCACTGCCTCTGCCGCTCGACCAGCGGAGGCTGCATCTGCCATTTGCCAGGCGGACTGTTCACGCGGGCCGCCGGCGACATCATCTACCGCCTCCGGTGGAATTGTTGAGCCACCTGCCGCGGCCAGGCGACGAACGGCCTGGGTGATCTGTCCGAGGTCGTTGCCGAGCCGCTCGACGAGCCGCTCAGCGGTGGCAACCGGGAGCTGACAGTCATGCGTTGCCTTCGTCCACCTCCGAAGCCACGCCGTCAGGTTTGTGCGAGGAGGCACCGTGGCCTCGATCACGAGGCCATGCTTAGCAATCGCCTTGGCAAGCCGCGTGTTGCCTGGCAGCGATTTCACTTCCAGCACGACCAGGCCACGGCTTCCACGAGAGGCTGCCAGCTGCTCGAGGGTCGCCCGGGCCTTGGTCACAAAGGGATCTGCCGCCCGCACCACCGCCGTTCGCGTGGCGGTGGCAAACATCGCAACGGTGGCGGCTTCGTCAAACACATCCCGAGGATCGTCGATCGCATCTCCGGCAAACTCGCGCCAGGCCCAGCTGCGATCGGCCTCATCCGGGCAGAGGATCTCCCGAAGGCTGCCAATCATTTCACCTGAGAGAAAGGGATCATCGCCGACAATCGCCACCATGCTCGCCGCTGACAACGTGTCTGCAGTGAGAGGCTCCAGCAGCAGGTCGAGAGCGGAGGTGGCCGACGGCATGACAAATCTCGCGAAGGATTCGCGAGTGTACCGCCTTACGGAGCAGGAGGCGTGGAAAGTGGTCGGAGGGTGCCCAGCTGACCGGTTGGCCGGCCACCTCCCACGAGCACCGGCTCTGGCGTCACCGCATAGCCGACGTTGCCTGCCGCATCGACCGCCTCGATCCGGAGATAGGCTCGCGCCGGCACGCTGCGATCAGGTGCCCAGAGATACCGTCCTGTCGCCTCAAGTCCATCCGCGACCGTTGCCCACGGTCCCTCGGAGTTCGGTGAGAACTGCAGTTTCACGCCCAGCGGAACGATCAGGGGATCTTCGCTGGCGTAGGCCACGGCTAGCATCTCTTCACCCGTCGCTGTTGGCTCATTCGCGCTGACGACGGAGTGAATGGTCACGACTGGTGGTGTTTCATCGATGCCCACCCAGCACTGCGGCGGATCTCCTGAGCGTGGCGGCTGCACCCGTTCTCCTTCCGCAGCAAGTTCGAGCCGGAAGCCGATCAGTCCGCTCTGCTCGAGAGCCACATCGATGGGGCTCGTGCGGTCGTCATCTATGGCGATCCGCTGCCATGTGACGCCACCGTCGCGGGTGCCCCAGAGTTCAACACTCCCAACCGGACGCCCTGTTCCCGCAGCGTCGACTGCGTAGTCCCAGGAAAACCGTCGGGAGCGGGACAGCATCAGGGGCCGTCCTTTGTAGGTACGGCTTTCCGGAGTGTTCGCGGCGACAGCGTTGCCGAGGGCGAGTTCGGAGCGGAGGTCGGTGGCAGGCATCTGCCCGAATGTCAGGCCAGGCTCTGCTGGTGGCGTCAGGCCTGGAGCGAGCCCAAGGCTCTCGGGGACGGCTGGCTGGGGACGGGAAGCGGTCAGCACGCTGGCAACGCCGCCTTGAGGCCGTGGGGCTCCGCCGCCGTTGACATCCCAGCCGGCTTCGACACCACGCCAGGGGGCGGTCGGAACGTTGCCACTGTTTTGCGGGGTGGCCGTCGAGCCAGCAGCGAACGCCGTGGCAGGAGATGGTGGCGTTGGCTCTGGATCGGGGGGCGGCTCGCTGCCGGGCAGTGGCGGGGCCCCGATCTCACGAGCGAGGGCGTGCTGGGAGACCCCCGGATCACTGGGCTGCAGCGTGACATGCTGTGTGGTCGGGTTGCCAGATGCATCCTGGATGGTCAGCCGAACCGTGAGGCCTTTGGGGTCATCACCCGCCCACCAGAGTTCCTCTCCCACCAGATGGGCCGGTGATTCGCGAGACAGCATCGCCACCGCATCGATGGGTTGCCAGTTTGGCTCTGCGGCTGTGCGGTATTCCAATCGCAGTGACGCCAGATCAAGCGTGTCGTCGAAAGCGGCAAAGCGGCAGACGACTTCTCCGTCCGGCCCGAGCCAGGCACGGGCGGCAACACGGGGCCCAGAGGCGTTGAGGATCACCCGTACATCAGGGCCATTTCCTCCCCGCTGGCGTCCTTGAGCGTCCTCTGCCCGCAGCCGAAACCAGTACTCTCCATCGGAGGTGGCTCGGTAGGTGAACTGACGGGCAGTCGGTATCACATCGTCGACATCCCGCCACGTGGCACCGAGATCTCGCGAAACCGCCAGGATCACCCGCTGCGGTGCTGACTCAGCCGCCGTGGATTCTTCGAGCTGGAAAGGAATTGTGAAGACGGGCCGGTTGGTGCGGATCGGCTCAGGCAGCGTTTGACGACCAGCCTCCTGAGCCCAGCTGCTGACCAGGCTGACCAACACGGTGAAGCACGCCAGCACGATCACGGCGGAGTGTCTCTGTCGCCAGGCAGACAGCTTGACGCTTTTTGGCGAGCACTCGACGTTCGTAAAGCAGGGCGACAGCGCATCCATACTTCTTCTATCGACCGCCAATGCCTTTGGAAGGTGGGGAGTTTTTTCCGGTAGGCGCGAGTTTCCGACTTCTCCGGCCTTTCCGGGGTTGCCCAGGCTCACGATGCCTCAGAGTGACCGTCATTGCGGAAGCCTGGGCAGGGTAGGGGGGATTTCGCTGGACCATCCCGAGACGCCACGGCGATACTGGGGAGCTTGCCGAAGAAGGGGTGCACGAGGAGGCAGATGACCGGCCTTCGCGGCACATCCCAGAGTTTCACCCTCTGCTAGATCGTGGTGCGTGTTGCCTACGTTGCCTGAGCAGAACAGCCGGGCTCGATTCCTGATATTTCCATGACGTCGTTCCTTGTCAGCGTGGCAGCCTTGCTCGTCCTCTTGGCGATAGGCGTCGCTATTATCGTCAAGGTCCGCGGCTGGACGGGCGAGTCTTCCGGCAATCCCGATCGTTGGGAGTCCGCGCTCGCGGATTACCGGAATCTGCGGAACAAGGGTGTGCTGAGCGATGAGGAATACCGAAAGATAAGAACACTCGTCGAACCGGGCAGCAGCGGGTCCGTATCATCGCAAGGGGGGCGTGCCGCCGAGGCATTTCCACAGCGAGGGGACAACGAAGAGCACCACTCCACCGAGCCGCATCCGCGTCTCGATGACCAGGGTGACTCTGATGAGGACCGCCGTTCTTCTGGGGAGGATGCACCGCCGGCATGAGTGCAGTGCCGGTGAGTGGAGGGGCAGAGAGATAGACACGGGAGAGACGACGCAGATGCCATCTGGGAAAGACGTGAACATCGGCCGCCGCACGAGCGGGAACGGCACGAACAAGAAGAACGCCTTCTGCTCGTTTTGCCGCAAGAGTTACCGC
>Ga0075479_10001282_pt1 | contig 11360 bp, 8 predicted proteins | sample DEB08_DNA_8_FD_76341 | JGI IMG/M metagenome (GOLD analysis project Ga0075479, IMG submission 76341) | Aqueous microbial communities from the Delaware River and Bay under freshwater to marine salinity gradient to study organic matter... | ecosystem: Environmental > Aquatic > Marine > Coastal ... | reverse complement strand
AACAGCTTTTATTAGCGGTGGGCAAGTTATTACGCCAAATCTTGTTTGGTCACGCATAAAAAGCTGGGGTAGCTATCAAATAGCTGAGCTTGTGATGATCGCTGGGCAAGGCGACATGCCGCGTCCTGAATTGTCCGGCATCTTTTTAGGTAACAATGCGCTTAATAGCGTTTATGAAGAGTTTTTTGATTTCTACTGGAATGGTGGATATGAAGCGTTGGCCGGTGGATCGCGCTTACGTGGGCAAAACTTGCGTTACGGCAGGCTTTCTTCAGAAATCGGTTTGGCGCCAGGTGATGATGCTTTTACGGCACCTACTTTATCTGCAGTAAATCAGGCTGCGTTTAGCGGGGCGCTGACGCCTAGCAATCAAACGACTTTTGGAGTTTATCGGGGAATCCCGAACGGTACGCCGTTCCGCCCAAACTGGGAAATTGTTTCCGTGCTTGAAGGCGATTACATGACTGCGGAGCAAAGAGCAGAGCAAAGACATATTTACAAAAAATACGTTGATCCCTATCTAAAAAACAGTCATCCACAGGGACGCTGGGGGATGCCCGGAACAGGTAGAAACTATGCTCGTCGTGTGGGCATCATAAGTCTAAATGGCCAAGGAATTACAGAGAATCGCCAACAAGATAAATATGGAACTTTTTGGACAAATGTTTCTGCTGAATTAGAAGTAAATGAAGGCGATGAAATTACTGTATTGCTTGGTCGCAACCGTCAAGAAACGGTCCCATTTCAGTTTGAAGATAATGACGACAAAGCAGACCTAGAACCTTTGCGCTTAGATGACATTCGGAGCGCAGTAGAAGATGAGATGCGTCGCTATGACGATCAATTTGCACTTGGCGCAAAATTTATGATCGGTCATAGTACATGGCAGGTTATTGAGCGACCAAGTGACCCATACGATCCCAAGCTGCACAGCGACGATGGGTACAGGATTCGCCTTAAGTGTCTAGAAGCATGGACAAATAACAACCGAGTTATCGGTGTCGTAGCAAGAGATTTCATAAATAAACCCAATGCAATTCCCTACGCGGATTTAGACGAAACTTTTTACCCAATATGTGAATACGATATGGCGACAGTGCTAAACAACAGGCCATGCGATGTCACTGAAATAGGGATTAAATCTCAAGTCTGGAGCCGGTTTAACGGGTTAACAAATTTCAATACCATTCCTGCGCCATTTTTTCTAAATAGGTACAACAAAAAAGGTATTGCTGTGCGTGCTGGCACAATGAACAGCTACGCCCGACGTACATCGTTCTTCTTTTTAGACGTTCGCAACTCAAACAATGAACCATGGCGCGACTACAACCGAAATGAAGGCTGGGTGGCAATCGGCCCTTACGCTTTTGCTGTAACAGGTAGCTCACCTCAAGACATTTATTCCTTTATTCGGATTACACATCCAACACGCTCACAGCTTGAGTTTAGGTTTAGGCCCATTACCAGTGCAATTTTTGGTCAGCAAGCAGATCCAAACTTGGTGGTATTTGAACTAGACGGTGGACGCCCTGGTCTGCATACATGGGAAGCAACTAACTATGTAGGGACTTTCCGCGTAATGGCACGCGGTCGGCAGCGCACGGCACGCGATCTGTTTACGCATTCTGAAATGACCCCCGTTCCCGAGGCAATTGGGGATGTTACATACGGAGAATGGCGAACAACAGGCGAAGTTGAATCAGCTGTGTTAAGTCGCATTGTATATGCGGATAACGTTCAGACAGTAGTTACGGACAAACAGGAAGGCAGCGCACTGACAATTGCTACCTATGCCAAATATGGTTCACCAGGGCGTGATCCCTATTTCGACAATCTACCTGATGGAACAACAGAGTCAATTGAAGGCTGGAACTCAATAAGAGACGGCAAAGAAGTTTATATGACAGTAAACATGAAGTCATACGCTCGTTCCTATGCTGATACGCCAAGGAATAAATGGTGGAACCATGAATCCGTAACAGTTGTGTCATCAAGCAACAACTGGCAAGATGGTGATACTTTCTATAAAAGCGTAAGCCTGCTTAGTGGCACTCAGATATTTTTTGAGTACGAGGTAACAACGAAAAAAGAGTACGTCCAACTGGATCAACCTAGATCTTCCGCCCGCCTTTTTGAGGCTTATAGCGCAATTGCTGAAGTTTCTCACTACGGCGATCTGATCACCAGGAGCTGCGATAACGGCCCCGAGCATGAAGTCGTTTATGTGAACGAATGCTTGTCTGAAGAGCCTGCGCCGCAATACGACAACTGCGCTGTTGTTGGCTTGAAAATTCGCAGCGGCAATATGTTCGGCCAACTAGATCAGGTGCGTGTCTGCATTAAAAACGGAATTGAGGTAGAGCGTTTGGTGGATGGTGATCGTGGCTCCAGCAACTTGCTAACTGATTTCCTCTGGTACTTATGCACTGACACAGACACAGGCGCGGGGGCAATCATCAATTCTGCCCTGGTTGATCGTGATGCTTTGATTGAAACCGGCAGATTTTTACGGGCCAATCAACTGTTTTTTGATGACGTAATTGCAGAGCCAACCAACATCAGATCCTGGTTGGCGGAAAAAGCCCCATCAATGCTTTGCTACTTGACCTTGAAAAATGGTCGCATTGCCATCGAGCCCGCTGTTCCATACGATCCAGATAGCTACAAAATTGACGGCGACCGTCCAGTAAAAATTAGTGCGATGTTTACTGAAGGCAATATCATTGAGGGTTCATTTACGCTTGAGTGGCTTGAGCTAGAGGATCGCAAGGATTTTCAGGCTGCTGTCCGTTATCGCCGCCAAGGGAACAACCGTTTGCCTGGCGAAGAAACCGTGATCGTGCGTTACGCAGATGCTGGGTCGTCAAGCTACCCAATTGAAGAATTTGATTTACCGCATGTTTCTCATATGGGTCATGCCATCAAAGCTGCCCGTTACTTTTTAGCCATCCGTAAATACGTGACTCATACGGTTACTTTCCAGTCGCTGCCTTGGGGCATGAGCTTGGCGCCTGGTCAATACATACGAGTGGCGACCGAATCCAGCCCTTACAATCCCGTGAACAACGGAATTGTCAAGCCAGACGGCACAATTATTGCTGCCACAACCCTGAGTGATGGCGAATACAGCGTGTATTTCTGGGAACGTGATCAACAAGAAGTCGCAAGCGGGACACTTCAAGTGAGCGGTGGCCTTGCAACTAACCTGAAGAATTGCGTTTTCTCTGTGATCAATACAAACGTAGCAAATCAGGTTTATCAGGTTGAAGCGCTTGACGTTGATGAAAACGGTATTGTTACTATCAAGGCAAGCAGCTTCCCGGTCGATGCCTCTAACCGTAGTTTGATCGGCAGGGACGTTTTAGACTTGGATGGTTCGTTTGAGGCAATTGGAGCTGCCGCCTAATGGCTTATCCCACGTATGCCCCAACAGGACGCAGCTTTAGCGCTGGCGACTATCCATATAAAACGTTTCAGTCGCAAAACGGCAAAGAAGTTCGTATTTTATATGGCGATAAGCGCACTGGCATGACATTGGATCTGTCATACGACAACATCCCCGACACGCAAGCTGATGATTTTGTAGCGCATTACGACGAAACAAAGGGCGGGTTTAGTAGCTTTGCTTTGCCTTCTGCGTTTCGCACTGGCTGGAGTGGAAGTGCTGCTGCAATTGATGCTGCGACCGGCAATCAATGGCGTTATCAGGAGCCACCGACCATTAAGTCGGTGCGTCCCGGCATCAGTAGCGTTACAGTAAAACTGATAGGGGTGCTTTGATGGCTAAGGTCTATACCGGCAGAGACGGTCGCCTGTTAATTGACGGCACCGAACAGATCAAGGTCAGCAGCTGGAGCTTGACCGGAAATCTGGAAACGCTTGAGACGACAACGCTAGGCGACTCTCAGCGCACCTACACACCAGGCGTGCAGGAATTTAGCGGAAGCGCCAGCATTCTGTACTACAACGATGGAACTGGTCGAAACGATGCCGCTCTTGCGCTTAAAAAAGTCTTAAAAATTGCTGGTGTGAGTGATGGTGATACGGTAGACATGCGACTGCGGTTAGTAGAAGGCGCTATTAACCATGATGTGCGTCTTGCCGCTTACATCACTAGCGTTAGCTTTGGCGCTTCTGTTGGTGAGATCACCCGTGCAGACATTTCATTCCAAGCTACAGGGGCATTGACTGAGGTAACGATCTAATGGGCGTCTATCTTGGCAACATTGGAAACGTTGAAATAACGCGGCAATCTGTTGAAGAGCCGCTAGAGAGCATCGTCAATCCATCAGACGTAAACGCAGGGCGCAGTAGATTTTCATTTGACTTTAACGAAGGATGTTTAATTAGCGGCGACTTAATTGAAATTACATCTACCGACGGCACAACATTAGATTTTGTTGCCGCATCAGGCTGGGGCGATAACACCGTTTACGCGAGCGGCAACTGGTTTATTTTTGTTGATGAACTAGGCGGTATCAGGCTTTACGACAATTTTGATGACAGCCTAGAAGGCAGTACAGCTGGCTTAGTTGAGCTTCGAGATATAGCGCGTGACATTCCAATTCAAGTAACCATTCGTGATCGTGGCGGGCGACTATTGGCTTGCGTTACTGACTACGAACTAAATACAAATCGCGAAACGGTTGATATTACAGTTTTAAGTGATCGTTATCGTCAGCAATACAGTTCGTTGATCACTGGCAGCGGTCGAATTAGTGCCCAATGGGATTATGTCAACGAAGCCGGGTATGAACCAGTTAACTATTTAATGCAGCTTGTTTTGCGCACAGAAATAGGATCTAATTTGCATATTAAGCTGTATATTAAGAGTCCAGACACTGACGCAGCGGGCGGCAGTTTTGCCGGTACGCAGTTCAATGATGCCTTGTGGTGGGAGTTTGATGCGCTAATCACTAACAGCGCGACAAGCTTCGCGCCAGGAGACATTATTGTCTCCACAATTGATTTTGTGGCTACTGGGGCGATTAAGCTGCGCGCCAAGACAACCACATCAAGACGTTTGCTTCAGGAGGCTGGTAGCCCGATCTTGCTGGAGCAAGGCGGGAATCTACTTCTCGAAGGCGACGAGTCCGCCTAAGATGGTTGTACTGACCTAAGTAAGCACAATGGCAGACCTGCGGATCAGCGAACTACCAACGCTTGCAGGCGCCAATCTCGCCGCTGGTGATTTTGTAGCTGTAGCGGATATAAGCGCGAGTGAATCGCGCAAGATCACCGTGACCGACTTGGTGGGTAATGCCACCACGTTGATTGCTGATGCCACGATACCGGGAGCCAAAATTCTTTTTGGTAGTCAACAGATCGCTGGTGCAGCGCTAGTTAATTCGTCTATCACATCAACGCAGCTTGCTAACGATGCGGTAACTGCATCCAAGATTGGCGATGAAGCCACAGTTGATCTCGTAACAGTGCTGCCTTTGAGCGGTGCGTTTGTAGGTCAGCTTGCTCTCGACGTTGATGACAACAAGGTTTACTGCTGGAACGGATCTAGCTGGATCAGCTTTAAGGCTGCGGGTTCAATCAACAGTGTCGTCGGCGATAGCTCGGGTGTTGTTAATATCACGGTCAGTACATCTGGGGATGAAGTAACAATCAGCACCACGCTGGACAATAGTACAGCCGCTGGTCAATTTCTTGCTGGTCCCAGTGGTAGTGCTGGTACTGTCAGCTACCGCACAATCGCATCCGGTGATCTGCCAACAGCAACAACTGATGCAAAAGGCGCTGTTCAGGTCAATGGTGGTGGACTAACACTCAGCACAGACACCATTGAAATTGATAATACGGTTACTGCTAATTCAAGCGAATATCACTTAGTTCAATACACGGCAAAGGGTCTGGTCACTGGCGGACGTTTAATTCAGGCAAGTGATCTGCCTGCCGCTTCTGCTGGAATCATCGGCGCAGTATATCCCGGCACAGGTTTAGAGGTAAATCTTGATGGCAGCCTTGATCACACCAATACTGCCACTCCAGGTACTTATACCAAAATTACGATTGATGCAGAAGGTCATGTCACAGTTGGCGCCACGCTAGCCGAAGCTGACATTCCTGATTTAGATGCAGCCAAGATTGCAACCGGCGAACTGATCAGTGATCGAATCGCCAATAGCGCTATCACGGGCGCAAAACTTGCTGATTTATCTACTGTCCAATTTGGTGGTTCCGGTTCAACGGCAGGCATTGTCAGCTTCCCCTCGGCTGATTTTAAGGGCCAGTATTTCTGGGATGAGCTAAATGGCGATCTCTACATCTGGTCTGGAAGTGCATGGTTGCCTGTCACAATTACTTCAGGTGAATTGATTTTTGCTGGCACCTATGATGCCAACCTAAATGAAGTTGATTCAGTTACAGCTGCTGGCGCTGCATTAGGCTTGACAGTTGGCGGGGCGCTGCCAGCCGCTTCTACTACAAACAATCGTTACTACTTAGTTGTTAGTACGTCTGGTACAGGTACAGGCAACGCTCCAGCGGAAGCGTTGGCACCGCCAGACATGATTTTGTCTAACGGTACGACATGGGAGTTGATTGATGTTTCTAGTGCTATTGCCGGTCAAACTGCAACCAACATTAGTTTTACGCCTAGCGGCAATGTTAGCTCCACAAATGTGCAGCTAGCAATCCAAGAGTTAGACACCGAAAAGCTGAGTACGTCGCTAACTTCGGCTCAAATCTATGTTGGCAACAGCAGCAATGTTGCCACTGCTACTGCGGTAACGGGCGATGTTGCAATTAGCAACACTGGTGTTACCAGCATTGCTGCTGGAGCCATCGTTAATGCAGACATCAATGCCAGCGCTGCAATTGATTACAGCAAGCTCGCATCGCTAACGTCTGGAAATGTCATTATCGGCAGCGTGGCAAATGTGCCAACTGCGCGTGCTATTACAGGCGATATTACGATCAGTAACACTGGCGTAGTTGCAATTGCGGCTGGCGCAATTGTTGATGCTGATGTAAATGGTGCCGCTGCAATTACTGGCACCAAAATTCAACAAGGTAGCACTAGCGTTCGCGGCACGGTGCAGCTGACGGACTCTACTAGCAGCACCAGCACCACGACCGCAGCCACGCCAAACGCAGTCAAGAGCGCTTACGACCTTGCCGCTGCCGCATTACCAAAAAGCGGCGGAACAATGACCGGCGCAATCACATTTGCCGCTGGTCAAACGATTACTGGTTATGGCTTGCTCGATGGTGCGCAGACGTGGACCAAGGGCCAACGTGGTGAGATTACGGCGCTGACAAGTGCAGCAACAATTACACCTAATTTTGCAGATAGCAATAACTTCAGCGTCACACTCGACACAAATGCCACTTTGGCAAATCCGAGCAACATTGCTGCCGGTCAGTCGGGTTGCATCTGGATTACGCAGGATGGCACTGGTAGCCGAACACTGGCGTATGGAGCAGATTGGGAGTTTACTGGTGGGACAGCACCTACGCTGAGCACTGCTGCTGGTGCGGTTGACTGCTTGGTATATGCCGTGCAGTCTGCGACCAAGATCACTGCCACCCTGATCACTAACCTGAGCTGATGATTCCCGGAAGCGCCAATCCCCTGTTGCTTGCTACTGCTGCCGGAGCTGCTGGCGGCTACGCCATTGAACGGAGCCTGCGGTTCAACAGTAGTGACAGTGCCTACCTTGGGCGCACGCCAGCATCTGCTGGAAATAGGAAGACGTGGACGTTATCTCTTTGGGCAAAAAGATCAAAGCTAGGAGGGAGTTATCAAGTATTAATCAGTAATACCGACTCTAGTGCCATTAACGGACTGTATTGCGATTTTACATCTGATTACTTTCAGCTTGCCGAGTATGGAGCCTCTTCTTTTAACTGGAACTTGCAATCAGCGGCTGTTTACAGGGATACGTCAGCTTGGTATCACATAGTATGTGCTGTAGATACGACACAAGCGACTGCCTCAGACAGGGTAAAGATCTGGATAAATGGAGAGAGGATTACTTCGTTTTACCCTGGTATTGAGATATACCCAACATTAAACTACGATACTCTTTTTAACACCACGGCTCTTACCGCAATCGGCAGGTTTGGCTCATATTCGACTCAGTATTATTACGACGGCTACCTCGCCAACGTTCACTTCATCGACGGCCAAGCCCTGGACCCCACCAGCTTCGGTGCGTTAGACGCCAACGGCATCTGGCAACCGAAGGCATACACCGGCACCTATGGCACCAACGGTTTCCACATCCCCTTCTCCGATAACAGCACCGCCGCCGCATTAGGGACGGACACTAGTGGGAATGGGAATGATTGGACGCCGGTCAATCTGGTCGCGTCGAGCAACTCTTATATTGCGGACACTTCCATGCAGGTCAATGGAAGCACCGAGAATTCCACGCGAAGCCAGATGTGGGATGGGCTCAAAAGCACTTATGCGTATGCAGGCTCATCAAACACTTCGAACTTTATCAAGTGGCAACCATCTGGAGGTTTTGTCACCTCAGGGTACATCTGGATCCAGGGGGGCGACGGGAACGGAGAAGGCTTGGATGTATCTACCGTAAAGATAAATGGAAGCACAGTTTCCCATTCTTCCGTAGTAAGCAATGAGACCTACATCAATGCTGCGTATGGCTGGGGTAAGTGGTGGAAGTATCTTGTTTCGGGCAATACTCTTACTTCACTCGAAGTTATTGGCGACTTTGCTCTTATCCGCCAGTTGAGCACTGTTGCTGATCCATCATTCGCAGCATTGGGCATCTCCGATGACAATGACGTGCCCGCGCTTACTGGAGCACTTAATTCTGATGTCGACAGCCTCGTAGACGTTCCCACTAATGGCACCGAGACGGATACGGGTGCCGGTGGTGAGGTGAGGGGGAATTATTGCACTTGGAACCCACTAGCTAACTACCTAACTCTTACCCAAGGAAGTCTAAAAGCTTCTCAGGCCAGTGATGGACACCATACAACCTATGGGACAATAGGTGTATCTTCCGGTAAGTGGTATTGGGAGATTACCAAGAATGATGGCTTAAGCTCGTCTGATACATCTCTTGGTTTAGGAGTTGCAAAGTCCTCTTTTGTTGAAGACGGCTCTATTTACGTCAGCAGCGCGGACACTAATAACGGTTATCTGCAGAGTGGCCTTGGGCTGAGAGATGGTCCCAATGGTCTTGTAGGAACTGTCCCCTCTAATACTGTGCCCGGAGGAATACATTCTGCAGGCACTTGGATGCTTGCGTTTGATTTTGACAGTGGAAAGGGCTGGCTAGGTAAGGACGGGACTTGGTTTAGTAACACAGCTGCTGGTAATGAGGGTAACCCTTCCACTGGAGCCAATCCCTGTCTTACTGGTTTTACTTCTGGGGAAACTTATGTCCCTCTGCTTGGAATGTATTCCGCTTCAAGCGTTGACGCCAACTTCGGCCAACGCCCCTTCGCCTACACCGCCCCCAGCGGCTACAAGGCGCTCTGCACGGCAAACCTGCCCAGCACCACGATCACCACAAGCGGAAGCTACACCGGCAACGGCGTGGCTGATGGGCCCTTTGTATTCCTCAACGGTGTGCCAACTGCGATGACAGTCAACGGCAACGCAGTGACATTCGGCACCGACGCGGACAAGTTGAGCAACGGCTTCAAGATTCGCACAACAAGCACAACGTTCAATCAGAACGCTTCTACCTACAATTACACCATCACCACCACGGGCGCTCCGTTCAAGACTGCTCGCGCTCAAAGCAACTGACCCATGTTCGTCCTCGGCAGCATTGTTCTCAGCCCGGATCGTGCATTCACGCACCCGGAGTCGGGTGTGCAGTATCCGGCTAACTGGCTCAGGCTGGCTAGCGCCGCCGAACGCGAAGCCATCGGCATCCGCGAGCTGCCGGATCCGCAACAGTGGGATCAACGGTTTTATTGGGGATACAACGAAGACGGCAATCTGATCCCCAAAGATCACACCCAACTCGTTGAGCAGTGGACGCAACAAACCCGCACGACTGCTAATACGCTGCTGCAGCCAACGGACTGGGTAATCATCCGCGAAGCCGACAACGGCAAAGCTGCTGACCCGCTACTGAAAACCTGGCGACAGGATATACGGCTAGCCACTGGTACAAAAATTACCACTATCGCCGCAACAGCCGATACCGCAGAGTTGGCTGCCTATATCACCAGTCAAGAGTATGGCGAATGGCCATCCCTGACTGAACCTACAATGGAGTAACCAGCCGCAAACCCGTGATCTATCCCGCCACCCACGACATAACGATCCTGCAAAACGCAACGTGGAGCGGGACATTTCGTGCAACGCAAAACCGGCAAACGCTGACTAGCATCAGCATTGCAACTGGTACGCCAACGTTTAACCTAACGTGCCACGGGTTATCCGCAGGCGATAAGGTCGTATTTACCGGTGGCACCACATTTTCGTGTGGGCTGACGGTCAATACGATTTACTACGTCATCAGCACTGGGCTTACGGCTGATGCGTTTCAAGTTTCTGCTACCAGTGGCGGCGCTTCAATCACCGTCAGTGGTGATCCTGCCGGAACGTTCTACGTTGCTGAGCCGCTTGACTTGAATAGTTATACCATTGATGCAGACATCAAAGGGCTGACAGATCTAGCGCAGGCGGCGACATTTACACCTGTGATCACCGATGCAGATAATGGTGCATTTACGCTATCCCTTCTGCCTGCAACCACCGTTGCACTTGACACCGGACGTTATGGCTACGATGTATCGCTGACTAGCCCCGGTGGCGAACGGTACTATTGGATTACCGGCGTAGCGACGGTGCAGCAAACTTACTCTCGGAACTGAGCAATGGTTGACGTACAACTTGCTGTCATTGATCAGCAAAACACAGGGATCGTTGCCGCTGTTCCCGGCATTCAAGGCCCCGCAGGCGTCGCTGATTACTTTGATGTTTCCGGTGCAACGTACACACTAACAAGTGCAGATCGCAGCAAGATCGGGCGCTTCACATCATCCAGTGCAGTCACGGTGACGATCCCAGCGGGGCTCATTGCAGGTTTTGACTGCATGATCCTGCAGCTCGGCACCGGGCAGATCACCTTCACCGCCGGATCTGGTGTCACGCTGCGCTCAGCACTCGGCGCCAGCAAGACCGCCTACCGCTACGCCGCCGCCAGCCTGATCGCCATCGGCACCGACGAATACCTACTGACCGGAGAAGTCACGGCATGACGATCGTCGTTCCCGCGCTGCGCAGCGCCACAAACCCAGCGACCTGGGCCAAGAACGAACTGTGGCGCAAGGCCGTGGCCACACCGAGCCTTGACCTGCGCTTCGCTGAGAGCCAGTCCCTAGTTGACGCCACTACTGGGGCAAACCTTGTT
>Ga0075479_10001278_pt1 | contig 11368 bp, 6 predicted proteins | sample DEB08_DNA_8_FD_76341 | JGI IMG/M metagenome (GOLD analysis project Ga0075479, IMG submission 76341) | Aqueous microbial communities from the Delaware River and Bay under freshwater to marine salinity gradient to study organic matter... | ecosystem: Environmental > Aquatic > Marine > Coastal ... | reverse complement strand
CATGGTCGATATGACCGATGGTGCCGATGTTGATGTGCGGCTTGGTGCGCTCGAACTTGGCCTTGGCCACGTGCGTTCTCCCTTGTCTTGAGCCGTCCGGCGTTGCGCGGATCGGTTATTGCGGTTGGTTCTGTTCTGTTGTTGTGATCCGCGACTATTCGCCGCGAGCTTTAGCGATGATCTCCGTTGCCACGGCCTGGGGGACCTGGGCGTAGGAGTCGAACTGCATGCTGTAACTCGCTCGGCCCTGCGTGCGACTGCGAAGGTCGCCCACGTAGCCGAACATCTCCGACAGCGGAACGAGTGCCTTGACGACGCGAGCGCCAGAACGCTCCTCCATCGCCTGCACTTGACCACGTCGAGAGTTCAGGTCACCGATGACGTCGCCCATGAAGTCCTCTGGTGTGGTGACTTCGACGGCCATCATCGGTTCGAGAAGCGCCGGCTTGGCGCGGTTGGCAGCGTCCTTAAACGCCATTGATCCGGCGATCTTGAACGCAAGCTCGGAGGAGTCGACGTCGTGGTAGGCGCCGTCGAGGAGTGTGACCTTGACATCGACCATGGGATATCCCGCGAGAACGCCGTTCTCCATCGCCTCTTGGCAGCCAGCGTCTACCGAGGGGATGTATTCCCGCGGAATTCGCCCACCAGTCACCTTGTTCTCGAACAGGTAACCGCCGCCTTCTTCGGTATTGGGCTCGACGGCGATGATGACCCGGCCAAACTGTCCGGAACCACCGGTCTGCTTCTTGTGCGTGTACTCGACCTTTTCGACCGGCTTGGTGAGGGTTTCACGGTAGGCGACCTGTGGCTTGCCGACGTTCGCCTCGACTTTAAATTCGCGCTTCATACGGTCGACGAGCACCTCGAGGTGGAGCTCGCCCATGCCCTCGATGATGGTTTGTCCCGTCTCCTCGTTCGTGCTCACGCGGAAGGTTGGGTCCTCTTCTGCGAGGCGCTGGATCGCCGTACCGAGCTTCTCCTGGTCGGACTTGGTCTTCGGCTCGATCGCCACGGAGATAACCGGCTCCGGGAAGGTCATCGACTCCAGTACGACGGGATTACCCGAATCGCACAGAGTGTCTCCTGTAGTGGTGTCCTTCAGCCCCATGACAGCAACGATGTCGCCGGCGCCGGTGGCGTCGATTTCCTCGCGCTTGTTGGCGTGCATTCGGTAAATCTTTCCGATCCGCTCTTTGCGGTCCTTGGTGCTGTTGAGGACCTGCGTTCCGGTCTGCAGCGTTCCGGAGTACACGCGCACGTAGGTGAGCTTGCCGAGGTGGGGATCAGACATGATCTTGAAGGCCAGGGCGCTGAAGGGTTCGTCCTCGCTGGGCTTGCGGGTCATCGCCTCTTCCTCGCTACCCATCTTGTGGCCTTCGACAGCCTCAACGTCGATGGGGGAAGGCAGGAAGTCGATCACCGCGTCGAGCATGGGCTGGACACCCTTGTTCTTGAATGCTGTTCCGGTCATAACCGGGGTGACGGAGGCAGCCAGGGTCGCGCGACGGATGCCGTCCTTGATCTCCTGCTCGGAGAGCTCTTCACCTTCGAGGTACTTCTCCATGACCGTGTCGTCGTTTTCGGACAAAGTCTCGACCAGCTTCTCGCGCCACTCGTCGGCCTTGGCCTGCATGTCGGCGGGGATCTCCTCCACCGCGTAGTCCTCACCCATGGCCGTTTCCCCGCGCCAGGTGAGGGCGCGCATGCCGACCAGGTCAACCACGCCGATGAAGTCGGCTTCGTTACCGATCGGCAACTGCAGTACGAGCGGGACTGCATTGAGGCGGGAGACGATCATGTCAACGCACATGTAGAAGTCGGCTCCGGTGCGGTCGAGCTTGTTGACGAAGCACATCCGCGGGACGCTGTAGCGATCTGCCTGACGCCACACCGTCTCCGACTGCGGCTCTACACCGGCAACGCCGTCAAATACCGCAACCGCACCGTCGAGGACACGAAGCGAGCGCTCCACCTCGACCGTGAAGTCCACGTGCCCTGGGGTGTCGATGATGTTGATCGTGTGGTCTTTCCACTGGCAGGTAGTGGCAGCCGACGTGATGGTGATGCCGCGCTCCTGCTCTTGCTCCATCCAGTCCATCGTGGCCGCGCCATCGTGGACTTCACCGATCTTGTAGTTGATTCCTGTGTAGTACAGGATCCGCTCGGTGGTCGTGGTCTTGCCAGCATCGATGTGCGCCATGATGCCGATGTTGCGGACCCTGGCGAGGTCGATACCCAGTGCGGTGGACACTATGAGCTCCGTTGCTTTCTCAGGCCTTGTGGGCGGTTACCAGCGGTAGTGAGCGAAGGCCTTGTTGGACTCCGCCATCTTGTGTGTGTCTTCGCGCTTCTTGACACTGGCGCCCAGGCCGTTGGAAGCATCGAGGATTTCGTTCATCAGACGTTCTGTCATGGTCTTCTCGCGGCGCTGCCGAGAGAAGCCGATCAACCAGCGCATCGCGAGGGTGGTGCTCCGAACAGGCTTCACCTCGACGGGAACCTGGTAGGTGGCTCCGCCGACGCGACGTGAGCGCACCTCGAGGGTGGGACGAACGTTGTCGAGTGCGCGCTTGAGAGTTTGGACCGGATCGGTGCCGGTCTTCTCGCGGCATCCTTCGAGCGCGCCGTAGACGACCGACTCGGCCTTGGATCGCTTGCCATCAAGAAGAACCTTGTTGATGAGCTGAGTGACGACCGGCGATCCGTACACCGGATCGTTGACGATTGGCCGCTTACCCGCGGGACCTTTGCGTGGCATTAGCCCTTCTCCTTCTTCGCGCCGTAGCGAGACCGGGCTTGCTTCCGGTTCTTCACACCCTGGGTGTCGAGGGAGCCGCGGATGACCTTGTAACGGACACCGGGAAGATCGCGAACGCGACCTCCGCGGACCAGAACAATGGAGTGCTCCTGCAGGTTGTGCCCGACACCGGGGATATACGCGGTGATCTCGATGCCGGAGGTCAGGCGGACGCGGGCCACCTTGCGAAGAGCAGAGTTCGGCTTCTTCGGGGTCGTCGTATAGACGCGCGTGCACACGCCGCGACGCTGCGGGCTGCCCTTCAGGGCAGGTGCCTTGGTCTTGGAGACCTTGTCCTGGCGGCCCTTACGGACCAGCTGCTGGATGGTGGGCACGAGGCGCCTCTCCTACTCTTCGCTCTTTTCGTTCCGTTTTGCCTCCTGCAAGTCCGACCCACGCGGTCGGGTGTGTCGCGCCTTGTGGGCGCACGACGACACCGACTCATCGTGGTTGGATCCCGTCTCCCGAACTACCGCTCAGAGAGCCTGCGCACCTCTTCGAGGGGAAGCCGCACGCAGCAGGATGTGCCCGGGGCCGGGCACGAGGAGAAACAGTACCCGGGGGTCAATTTCCCGTCAAAACCGGGGTCCCCTACCCCCTCTCGCCACCCAGCGCGCCGACGCCACTTCGGCGGGTTGAGTCCGAGGCCCAGGTCTGGTTCCCGGGTCTTGGCATCCGTCAGGACGTGTTAAAGGCCCCGGATATCAGCGCAATAACGAGGATGAAGATCCAAACGATGGTCATCGCCGCCCAGAATCCGATGTTGATCCAGGCGACGATCTTCGCGGAGGTGACCAGACCGGTGCCGGTCACCCAGCCGTTGCTCGCGAGGATCTCTCGGCGGGCCTTGCTGGCGAACACCAGCGCGATGATTGCCGGGATGATCGGGCAGAACACCCAGGACACAATCGACAGCACGAGCGCAGCGACCGCGTTGTTGGAGGTTTGTGGGGCCGGCCCGTACGCAGGCGGCGGGGGATACGGCGGGTACACCGGGTACTCCGATTGGCCCGGCTGGCCCGGCTGGCTGGTCTGACCCGGTTGACCCGCGTATCCCGGCGCCTCGGCGGAGCCCGGCACGCTCTCCCCCGGTCCAGGCGGTGGCGGCGACGGCCACTGGGGGGTGGCCGCGGGGACTTGTTGCCCTTCTCCGGGACCCGTTGAATCGGGCGTCGGCTGTTCGTTCGTGTTGTCGCTACCGGACTCGGGAGGCTGGGTCATGGGTCCAGCATGTCACGGAACGCCAACTGTTGGCATGGGCAACAATCGGGTCAGGAACAATGTCACCGTGACGCGTTGGCCGGCCGGACTCCTGTTCGACATGGACGGGACCTTGATCGAGTCTCATGCGAATGTCGATCGCGCGTGGGCCAGGTGGGCGTCTCTGCACGGTCTCGACCCAGGGCCGGTGCTGGCTGAAGTCCACGGCTTGCCCGCCGACGTCACCGTCGCACGCTGGTTTCCAGACGCATCACCCGACGACGTTGCCTCACTGGCCGCCGAGCAACTTCGCTTGCAATACGACGACGTGGAGGGGATCGAACCGATCGACGGGGCAGTTGATCTTCTGGCCTTCCTCGACGAGCAGTCGTGGCCGTGGGCCATCTACACCAGCGCAGACGCCGAATTGGCTCGCGTCCGTCTCGCGGCTGCCGGCGTGACGCCACAGGTTCTGGTCACCCGCGATCAGGTCTCTGACGGCAAACCAGCCCCTGATGGCTACCTGCGCGCCGCTGATTTACTCGACATACCGGCCGACGGGTGCATCGTCATCGAGGACACCGATGTGGGTATTGCCGCGGGCCGCGCCGCGGGCATGCGCACCGTCGGGGTGCGAGGAGCCACCGGCGACCTGTTCGTTCACTCCATCAGCGAACTGCACCGGTGGCTACACGCCACCGACTAGCCCACCACTAGCGAATCGACGGATCTAGTACCCGCGGTAGTCGAACTCCTCAAGCGGAACCGCGGCTCCACCCGTCGTTCCGAACGCGGCGTAATCCATCTCGTCGTAGCCGGTGAAGGTCGCGTACATCGCAGCCTTCGCTTCTTCGGTCGGCTCGACCCGGATGTTGCGGTACTGCGGCATACCCGTGCCAGCGGGGATCAGCTTGCCCAGAATGACGTTTTCCTTCAGTCCGAGCAGCGAATCAGATCGCGCGTGAATGGCGGCATCGGTGAGCACGCGGGTCGTTTCCTGGAAGGAAGCAGCCGACAACCACGACTCTGTCGCGAGGCTGGCCTTGGTGATCCCCATCAACTCGGGACGTCCCGAAGCAGGCGTTCCACCTTCGGCTACGACGCGGCGGTTTTGCGCCTCGAAGACACTCCGCTCCACGAGCTCTCCAGCGAGGAAAGGTGCATCCGCAGAGTCGATGATCGTGATCCGCTTCAGCATCTGGCGCACGATGACCTCGATGTGCTTGTCGTGGATGGACACGCCCTGCGAGCGATAGACCTCCTGAACCTGGTCCACGAGATGCCACTGCACCTGCCGGGGGCCGAGGATGCGCAGCACCTGCTTGGGGTCGACAGCTCCTACCGTCAACTGTTCGCCGACCTCGACGTGGGCACCGTCCTCGGTCAGCAGACGCGCACGCTTGCTGACCTGGTGGGCAACTTCCTCGGCGCCATCGTCAGGAACGACGATGATCTTGCGCGCCTTCTCAGTGTCTTCGATTCGAACCCGCCCGCTGACTTCGGCGATCGGCGCCACACCCTTGGGGGTGCGAGCCTCGAAGAGTTCGACCACGCGGGGAAGGCCGTGCGTGATGTCCTCACCCGCGACACCTCCGGTGTGGAAGGTGCGCATGGTCAGCTGGGTTCCCGGCTCGCCAATGGACTGCGCTGCAATGATGCCGACTGCTTCGCCGACGTCCACCAACTTGCCGGTAGCCATCGATAGTCCGTAGCACATCGCGCAGGTGCCAACCGCGCTCTCGCAGTTGAGCACGGTGCGCACCCGGATGGTCTCGGCTCCACTCGCGACGAGAGCTTCGAGGCGAGGCACGTCGAGCTGCTCCCCCGCGTTTCCGACGACGGTTCCGTCAACCTCCACGTCTCGCGCGAGAACTCGCGTGGCGGCTGAGGTGTCGAGGTTGTCCACGGCTCGGAGGACTCCGTCAACCTTCTCGCCGATGACGATCTCGCTGCCCCGCTCGGTACCACAGTCCACCTCGCGGACGATGACATCCTGAGACACGTCGACGAGACGACGTGTCAGGTATCCGGAGTCCGCGGTACGCAAAGCGGTGTCGGCCAGACCCTTGCGGGCGCCGTGCGTGGAGATGAAGTACTCCAGGACGGAGAGCCCTTCCCGGAAATTAGACTTGATCGGGCGGGGAATGATCTCACCCTTCGGGTTGGCCACGAGACCGCGCATTCCGGCGATCTGTCGAACCTGCATGTAGTTACCGCGCGCACCTGAGTCCACCATCATGTGGACAGGGTTCGTCTCGGGGAAGTTCTCCTGCATCGCGCGGGCAACTTCGTCGGTCGCCCGAGTCCAGATTTCGATTAGTTCCTGGCGGCGCTCAGAGTCGGTGATCAAACCGCGCTCGTACTGCTGCTGCACCTTGCTTGCCTTTTCCTCCGCCGAGGCCAGAAGTTCGGCCTTAGCCGGAGGGGCGACGACGTCGGAGAAAGAGATCGTCACACCAGAACGCGTCGCCCAACGGAACCCAAGCGCCTTCAACTGATCAAGGGTTTCGGCGACTTCCACCTTGGAGTACCGCTCGGCAAGTCGGTTCACCGTGGCACCCAGGAGCTTCTTGTCCACCTGGTCGTTCACGAAGGGGTAGTCCGCTGGGAGCGCCTCGTTGAACAGGGCCCGCCCAAGGGTGGTGATGAGGGTGAAGGGCTGTCCGGCTTCCCACCCTTCGGGGACCGGCCACCCGTGCGGCGGCTCGGTGTTCTCAATCCTGATCTTGACACGTGCTTGCAAATCCAGCGCGCCCGCGTCGAAGGCCATCAGAGCTTCGGCAACGCTCGCGTAGGAGGGCAGCTCTCCATCCTTTATCGAGGCGTTCGCTCCGCTCTGAGTCGTCAAGAAGTAGATACCCAGCACCATGTCCTGGGTTGGTGTGGCAATCGGTCGCCCGTTCGCCGGAGACAGGATGTTATTCGTGGACAGCATGAGAATGCGAGCCTCGGCCTGGGCTTCTGCCGACAGCGGTAGGTGAACTGCCATCTGGTCACCGTCGAAGTCCGCATTGAACGCGGTGCACACCAACGGATGAATCTGGATGGCCTTGCCCTCGATCAGTTGCGGCTCGAACGCCTGGATACCCAAACGGTGCAGGGTCGGCGCACGATTCAACAACACCGGGTGCTCAGCGATGACCTCTTCGAGCACATCCCACACGATCGAACGCGAGCGTTCGACCATGCGCTTGGCGCTCTTGATGTTCTGCGCGTGATTCAGGTCGACAAGTCGCTTCATAACGAAGGGCTTGAAGAGTTCGAGCGCCATCTGCTTGGGCAGACCGCACTGGTGCAGCTTCAACTGCGGCCCAACGACGATGACCGATCGGCCTGAGTAGTCGACGCGCTTACCGAGCAGGTTCTGACGGAATCGACCCTGCTTGCCCTTGAGCATGTCGGACAACGACTTCAGGGCGCGGTTGCCTGGACCCGTTACCGGACGGCCGCGGCGGCCGTTGTCGAACAGCGCATCCACGGACTCCTGCAACATGCGCTTTTCGTTGTTGACGATGATCTCTGGCGCACCGAGATCCAGCAGCCTCTTCAACCGGTTATTGCGGTTAATCACACGACGGTAGAGGTCGTTGAGGTCCGAAGTCGCGAAACGGCCGCCATCGAGTTGAACCATCGGACGCAAGTCCGGTGGGATAACCGGCACGGCGTCGAGCACCATGCCGCGCGGCGAATTAGTCGTGCTCAAGAACGCAGCAACAACCTTGAGGCGCTTGAGCGCACGGGTCTTCTTTTGACCCTTGCCCGTCGTGACGATCTCCTTGAGCGCAGCCGCTTCACCTGCAAGATCGAAGGACTCCAGGCGCTTTTGAATGGCCTCGGCGCCCATGCCGCCGTCGAACCAGCGTCCGTAGCGATCACGCATCTCCCGGAATAACATCTCGTCACCCTCGAGATCCTGAACCTTCAGCGTGCGGAATCGGTCGAAGATCCGATCAAGGCGATCAATCTCCTGATCGGCTCGCCTACGGATGGCTGCCATCTCCCGCTCGCCGGATTCGCGCACCTTGCGGCGGACGTCCGACTTCGCGCCCTCTGCTTCGAGTTCGGCGAGGTCGGCTTCCAACTTCTGCTGCCGAGCCTCAACGTCAGAGTCCCGACGTGAGGCAATCTGCTTCTTCTCAACACCCAACTGCTTCTCAAGATTCGGCAGTGCCTCGTGACGCCCCTCGTCGTCCACCCAGGTGATCATGTAGGCGGCGAAGTAGATGACCTTCTCCAAGTCCTTCGGAGCGAGGTCCAGGAGGTAGCCCAGGCGACTGGGGACACCCTTGAAGTACCAGATGTGGGTAACCGGAGCAGCAAGTTCGATGTGCCCCATGCGCTCACGGCGAACTTTGGCGCGCGTCACCTCGACGCCACAACGCTCACAAATGATGCCCTTGAAGCGCACCCGCTTGTACTTCCCGCAGTAGCACTCCCAGTCCCGCGTAGGTCCGAAAATCTTCTCGCAGAACAAGCCGTCCTTTTCCGGCTTCAGCGTCCGGTAGTTGATGGTCTCCGGCTTCTTGACCTCGCCGTGAGACCAGGTGCGGATGTCATCAGCCGTCGCGAGGCCGATACGCAGATCATCGAAGAAGTTGACGTCTAGCACGTGGATTTCCTTCGTTAGTTTCCGGTCGTCAATGTGTTGTCGCGTCTACAGTTCTTCGACGCTGCTGGGCTCGCGGCGGGAGAGATCGATGCCGAGTTCCTCCGCCGCACGGAAGACGTCGTCGTCGCTGTCCTTCATCTCGATGGCGACGCCATCGCTGGAGAGGACCTCGACGTTCAGGCACAAGGACTGCATTTCCTTGACCAGCACCTTGAACGACTCGGGGATACCGGGCTCGGGAATGTTTTCTCCCTTGACGATCGCCTCATAGACCTTGACTCGACCTAGGACGTCGTCGGACTTGATGGTGAGCAGCTCTTGCAGGGCGTATGCGGCGCCGTATGCCTCGAGCGCCCACACTTCCATCTCACCGAAGCGCTGGCCGCCGAACTGCGCCTTACCGCCGAGCGGTTGCTGCGTGATCATTGAGTACGGCCCGGTGGAGCGCGCGTGGATCTTGTCATCCACCAGGTGCAGCAACTTCAGGATGTAGATGTAGCCGACGGAGATCTCGCCCGGAATCGGCTCTCCGGATCGACCTTCGAACAGGTTGGCCTTTCCGTTGGCGTTCACCAGGTGCAGGCCATCAGCTGTCGGACGCGTCGACTCCAAAATCGTGGACAGTTCGTCCTCGCGCGCCCCGTCAAAGACTGGGGTGGCGATGCGCGATCGTGGTTGCACGGACTGGACTTCCTTGGGCAGATTTGCCACCCGTGGATCGGACGTGTCGACTTCCCATCCGGCAGCGGCCGCCCAGCCCAGGTGTGTCTCCAGAACCTGGCCGACGTTCATGCGGCCGGGAACACCGAGCGGGTTGAGCACGATGTCGACGGGAGTTCCGTCGCTCAGGAAGGGCATATCTTCGACGGGAAGGATCTTGGCGATCACACCCTTGTTGCCATGACGGCCGGCGAGCTTGTCTCCTTCGGTGATCTTCCGCTTCTGCGCGATATACACCCGCACGAGGCGATTCACGCCTGGCGGGAGCTCGTCCCCTTCATCGATGTCGAAGACGCGAACGCCGATGATCTTCCCGGACTCACCGTGCGGCACTTTCAGTGACGTGTCGCGAACCTCGCGAGCCTTCTCGCCGAAGATCGCTCGGAGCAATCGCTCCTCCGGCGTCAATTCGGTTTCGCCCTTCGGCGTCACCTTGCCGACGAGAATGTCGCCGGGCACAACGTCGGCGCCGACGCGAATGATGCCGCGCTCGTCGAGATCGGCAAGCACCTCTTCGGACACATTCGGAATGTCTCGAGTGATTTCCTCCGGGCCAAGCTTGGTGTCCCGTGCATCGATTTCATGCTCTTCGATGTGAATGCTGGAGAGCACGTCGTCTTGGACGAGCCGCTGGGAAAGGATGATGGCGTCTTCGTAGTTGTGGCCTTCCCACGACATGAAGGCGACCAACAGGTTCTTGCCGAGGGCGAGTTCACCTTGATCGGTGGACGGTCCATCCGCGAGCACCTGGCCCACCTCGATGCGCTGGCCCTCGGTCACGATCGGGCGCTGGTTGATTGATGTTCCCTGGTTGGAGCGCGTGAACTTGTCCAGCGCGTACGTCGTGTACTCGCCATCGTCTTCCGCGACAGTGATCAGGTCAGAGGAGACCTCGGTCACCGCACCGGCTTTGGTTGCCAGAACCATGTCCCCCGCGTCGTAGGCGGCCCGGAACTCCATGCCGGTGCCGACAAGCGGAGCCTCGGCCCTCAGGAGAGGCACCGCCTGGCGCTGCATGTTCGAGCCCATCAGCGCACGGTTGGCGTCATCGTGCTCGAGGAAGGGAATCATGGCAGTAGCCACGGACCACAACTGACGCGGCGATACGTCCATGTAATCAACGTCGTTGGGCTTCACGAACTCGACTTCGCCACCCTTGAGTCGAACAAGCACGCGATCCTCGGACATCGCACCGTTGTCCTTCAGCGGCGTATTTGCCTGTGCAATGACGAACCGGTCTTCCTCATCAGCGGTGAGGTAGTCGACCTGGTCGCTCACCTTGCCGTTCACGACCTTGCGATAGGGAGTCTCGACAAATCCGAAAGCATTGATCCGGCCGTAGGTGGCCAAAGAGCCGATCAGACCGATGTTTGGACCTTCGGGCGTCTCGATCGGACACATGCGTCCGTAGTGGGACGGGTGGACGTCGCGAACCTCGAAACCGGCACGCTCGCGTGATAGGCCACCGGGCCCCAGCGCGGATAGTCGACGCTTGTGGGTCAACCCCGCTAGCGGGTTGGTCTGGTCCATGAACTGCGAGAGCTGGCTGGTGCCGAAAAACTCCTTGATCGCAGCAACGACAGGGCGAATATTGATCAACGTCTGCGGTGTGATCGCTTCGACGTCCTGCGTGGTCATACGTTCGCGGACCACGCGCTCCATTCGGGACAGGCCCGTGCGGATCTGATTCTGGATGAGCTCGCCGACGGTGCGAAGACGACGGTTGCCGAAGTGGTCGATGTCGTCGGTCTCCACGACGACCTCACCGCGCGGCCCCTCCATGGTCGGCATGTCTGCGTGCAGACGCAGGATGTACTCAATCGTCGCGAGGACGTCGTCGAGGGTCAGGACACTTTGACTCAACGGGAGATCGAGACCGAGCTTGCGGTTGACCTTGTACCGACCCACCTTCGCGAGGTCGTACCTCTTGGTGTTGAAGTAGAAGTTGTCGATCAGGTTGCGTGCGTTCTCCAACGTGGGTGGCTCGCCCGGCCGCAACTTGCGGTAAATGTCCAGCAGCGCATCGTCCTGGCTCTCGA
>Ga0075479_10001271_pt1 | contig 11389 bp, 10 predicted proteins | sample DEB08_DNA_8_FD_76341 | JGI IMG/M metagenome (GOLD analysis project Ga0075479, IMG submission 76341) | Aqueous microbial communities from the Delaware River and Bay under freshwater to marine salinity gradient to study organic matter... | ecosystem: Environmental > Aquatic > Marine > Coastal ... | reverse complement strand
GGGGAAGAACTCAGCGGGCCGGAAGCGGAGGAATATGAAAGAGCGAGTGTGATTCTGGCAGATGCAGAGCAATGGCAGGCGGCAGACCACCTGGAATCGCTGTTGCAGGAGATGGATCTTCCTGCAGATGCCGAGTTTCAATCGTTGTCTGCCGGGATGAAGCGGCGTGTCCTGCTTGCGGCTGCGATGATTCGTCGTCCGGATATTCTGCTGTTGGACGAGCCAACAAACCATCTGGATATTGAGTCGATTTTGTGGTTACAGGATTTTCTGCAGCGTTACGAGGGGACGCTGATCTTCATCACACACGACCGAGTGTTTCTGCAGGAGACAGCAACACGGATTGTTGAGGTCGAGCGGGGAAGGATTTTCGACTGGACCTGTGACTATCAGACATTTTTACAGCGACGCGATGCATTGCTGGCGGCGGAGGCGGCAGCTGAAGCGGAATTCGATCGCAGGCTCTCCGAAGAAGAGGCCTGGATTCGGAAAGGAATTAAAGCGCGCAGGACGCGGAATGAAGGCCGAGTGCGGGCTTTGAAAGCCATGCGTGTGCAGCGTGCGGACCGCAGAAAAAAACAGGGATCTGCCCGCATGCAAATGCAGCAGGCGGAGCGATCCGGAAACCTTGTAGCCGAGTTGGAAGACGTTTCCCATGCTTTTGGTGAGCGCCTTATTCTGCAGGGGTTTTCCACTCAGGTCATGCGTGGGGATCGAGTCGGTATTATCGGGCCCAACGGAATCGGAAAGTCAACACTGTTGCGAATCCTGCTGGGGCAACTGCAGCCGGACAGCGGTCGAGTGCGACTGGGCACCAATCAGCGGGTGGCTTATTTTGACCAATTGCGGAGTCAGCTGGATGAAACAAAAACCGCACGAGAGAACATTGCCGACGGCAATGATTTCCTCGAAATCAACGGCGTGCGGAAACATGTCATGGGCTATCTGCAGGACTTCCTGTTTTCTCCGGACCGTGCTCATCAGCGTACCAGCTTTCTGAGTGGCGGGGAGCGAAATCGTCTGCTGTTGGCAAAGATGATGTCGAAGCCATCCAACGTGATGGTGCTTGACGAACCGACCAATGATCTGGATTCGGAAACTCTGGAATTGCTGGAGGAGATGCTGCCGGAGTATCAGGGGACCGTGTTTCTGGTGAGCCACGACCGTGCGTTTCTGAACAACGTCGTGACCAGTACGATTGTCTTCGAGGGGATCGGCACCGTCGGGGAATATGATGGTGGATATGACGACTGGCTGCGTGTATTCCGGCAGCGGCAGGAGTCTGATTCGGCGATGAAGTCTGCGGCAAAGAAAGAATCTGAAACTCGAGTGACTACAAAGCCAGTTGCGGAGAAGCAGAAACGCAGGGTGCGTTTGAGTTATCGTGATCAGCGGGAACTGGAGCAGTTGCCCGATCGAATTGCTGAACTGGAGACGCGACAGACACAACTGCAGTCCGAAATGGCTGCACCCGGATTTTATCAGTCAGGGCAGGAGCAGGTTGCAAAGATTACCGCACAACTGACTCAGGTGAGCGACGATCTGCTGCAGGCTTTTGAACGGTGGGAAGAACTGGAATCGCTGTCCGGCTGAATAATTCCGGGGGTTTCTCTTCGAAAGGACAGATGTCATGAAACAGCCCTGCCGATTGCTTGCTGCATTCCTGCTGATGGCCGGAATCTGTGTTTGCGATTCTGCTGATGCTGCAGAAGTCGAAGTCGTTATCGGTGGGCTGATGGCCGCTGAGGGTGGTTCGTGGACGCCGGAATCCAGCCCGCTGGACAGTCCCTTCGGGGTCGCTTTTTCCTCAGACAATGCCATGTGGATCGTGGAGTTGGAGGGGGGCCGAGTTCATCGGCGAACCGCAGCCGGCGTACTGACACTGGCAGGGGGGGCGACTGAGCAGGCTTATGCGGGCGACGGCGGTTCCCTGCTGCAGGCGCGTTTCAATGGAATGCACAATTGCGCTGTACTACCCAATGATGACCTGTTGATTGCCGACAGCTGGAACCATGTCGTTCGCCGCGTTGATGCCAGGACCAGCGTCGTTTCCACGCTGGCCGGAACAGGGGCTCCGGGTTTTCGCGGTGACGGAGACCATGCCCGTGAGGCAGAATTCAACTTTGTGATGTGCATCACGCTGACACCGAAAGCCGACCGGTTGCAGATCGCAGATCTGAAAAACCGTCGCATACGAGAGGTTCATCTGGGGACTGGAATCGTCCGTACGATTGCCGGGAACGGCAAGCGAGGGGTTCCTGAAGATGGAGCGATGGCCGCAGAGTCGCCCCTGGTTGATCCACGAGCTGTCGCGGAAAACAGCACCGGTACTGTTTACGTTCTGGAACGCGGGGGACATGCGATTCGTGCAGTAAGTCCGGACGGGAGAATTCGAACTGTTGCCGGGACTGGCAAGGCCGGATTCCGGGATGGGGCGGCTCTGCAGGCCCAGTTCGGTTCGCCAAAGCATTTGTGTGTCGGCCCGGATGGCATCGTCTACGTCGCGGACGACCAGAATGGGGCGATTCGAGCGTGGAACCCGGCGACTGGACAGGTGCGAACCGTTCTTGGCCGATCCAGCGGTGATCCGGCAATCCGGCTCAGGAACCCGCATGGCGTGACCTGGCATCAGGGCTGGCTGTATGTGCTGGATATGGGAAACAACCGCATCCTCCGCGTGCGTGAGTAGATCGCAGGTGGGCGGCGAGTTGTGTCGGAGTTTCCGCTGATCGCTGAATGTCTGTTGGAATCAACAGTCTCGTGCGAGCACCGGAGCAGCAGAGGCCAGCAACCGCATCTGCAATTGGTCAATGGACGTCGCCTGAGTTGCTCAGCAGCCGGTAGGCTGAGTGCCAGGGAATCCAGGCTCGGCAATTCGCGAATACCGACTGAAATTCATGCAAGTTGCGCGGCGTGGCCCGAGCGCAGACGCGGGGCGTGCATGATGACGCACGCTTGCTGCTAGTCTTCTTCTTCGAGATTGAAACCCTCGTCGAAGTCTTCGTCGAATCCTTCAGCGTCGTCGTCTTCCAGTTGCTCACCAAAGTCCTCGTCGTCCAGTTCGTTTTCCGCGTCGAGACCTTTGCTGGGGTTTGAGTCTTCAGTTTCCTTCGCCACGTCGCCGGATTTGGGGTAAAGCCCAGGGAACACGACAACGGCAAATGGCAGGAATCCGATCAGGATCGCGCCGACTCCGGTGACGGAAAAAACGACCCACATTAATGTGGATACTCGGGCGTCGTCAGTCAGCATCCCGTCGTAAAAGAGAGATGAGATCATTGCGTAGATCAGCAGGTACCCAGGCACAGCGGCAGCGAAGCCAGTCAAAACAAATTGCATCTTGGACATTACAGAGCCTGTCTGACAAAAAAAATACCGACGCCTTGCTGAGGGTATCGGCATCCTATCTCCGCCGTTTTGACTTGTCACAACAATTGTGGAGGACTTTCGACGGGGTGGTGCGGTTTTCCCCGTTTATTCCAACGAGAACGAGTGACACCCGGACTGCCGCAAGGGTATCGTGCGTAGTCTGAGGGGGATTTGACAGCCTTTACCGACGATTTGGATGAGAACGATTGTCGGGCTTGTATTGTCTGTGACGCATCCCGTTCGCTGCGGTTTCGATGGTCTGCCGCTGGAAACGACACGAAACAGTCTGAATAAACTCAGGAGACAACCCATGGCTCAGGCGATTGTTGACCCCGGCGAACTGCGAAGATTTGCCCAGTTACTGCGCAGATTCAATCAGGAACTGGGAGATCAGTCAGCATCGGTCGCTGGCCAGTTACAGGAGTTGGGGCAGAGCTGGCGGGATCAGGAGCAGTTTCGATTCGCCGAGGAATTCACGGACAACATGAAGGCTCTGGGACGGTTTGTCGAATCCAATGAGCGATTCATCCCGTTCCTGCTCCGCAAAGCCCAATTGATAGAGGAGTATCTGCAGCAGCAGTAGTCGGGTGTTGGCGATTGTGTTGCGACATTGCCGGCAGCCTTATTGATCGACCATTGACTTGAGCTGGAAGTGATCAGTGGCAGATTCAGCTGATGTAAAATCCACGGATGTCATTCGCGCATTTGCGGCAGCAACTGTGAAGTTTCAGGAAGAGGCGCGTCTTTGTCTGGCGATGCTGGACAGTCAGTTGCGCCAGGTTTCTCAGTGGCTGGAGCAGGATCGCCCGGGCTTTTGGAAGCACGAGATTGAGCGTTGCATGCGGGATGTGTCTGAAACGCGGGTTCGACTGCATCAGTGTCGCATGAGACGGACCGGAGATTTTCGACCCTCCTGCATCGAAGAAGTCAAGGCTCATGAGCATGCTCGCCAGTCACTTGATTATGCGCGACGCCAGGTGCCGGTGGTCCGGCACTGGATTCAGGAGGTCACTCACGAGTCGAGCGAATTCCGGGGCAGAGCCGGACGGCTGCAACAGTTTGTCGAACGTGACGTGCCGCAGTTACTGGCGATGCTGCGATTCAGTCTCGAAAAACTGGAAGAGTATGGCGAGCTGACACCACCACCGGCATCAAGAATGTCCGAGCTGAAATCGGAGACGAATTCCGGAAGTGGAATTGCCGCAGACACAGATCAGACGGAGGAATCAAGAACAGATGCCCCGACCAACCAACAGTCGGAGCACCCCGACGACACTGCGGTGCCTGAGGAAGAGACTTGAGGGCTGTCCCTGTTATTCCTGATCTTTCGCCCGCCCAGCTTTCAAGTCGTTGACGTCCTGCTGCAGCTTCTTCAGTTGCTTCTGCAGTTGGGAGATCTTGCCCTGCAATGAAATGCGGCTGGCCGCTTCCTGATCCGGCGCGATCACGGGAGCCTCCTGCAGCCGCCCGATCCTGATCTCTCCGTTCCGGATTTTTCCGGCCAGTTCTTCCGGCAGTTGAAGTCCCTTGATGATGGTTTGAGGCATCACCCGGGAGCCTTCGCCGATTGCTGAGAGTTCTGGCACATTCATCGCGCGAGGAGTCACGTTGACCACACGTTCCTCACCTTCATGCAGCAGAGTCAGGTTGAGCTCTTCCCCCTCCGAGTTTTGCACGAGCTCGATCAGGTCATTCATTTCGGCAACAAGGCTGTCGCCAACTTTCAGCAGGAGATCGTCTGTCTGCAACCCGGCTTCAGCGGCTGGTGAACCTGGCATCACAGATGTGATCAACAGGCCGGCATTACGCAGGCGCAGGTGCTTTTTGAGTGCTGATGAAGGCGGTTCACAGCTGATCCCAAGAACCGGTCGTGGCCCCGGGCCTGCAGCAAGGGTCCTGGTGTCGGGCGTTGCCATCTGCTTGAGAATGGACTGGATCTCAGGCAGCTGGCGAACCGACTCGGGAAGTTCTTCCGCGAGTTGGTTGAGATCGTCTGCGGAATCAAGCGGGAAATTCAGTTCCTTTCTGGTCCCGGGACCAAGGATGATGACTTTAGCCTGCCCAGTGGAGGACTTTGCGTCAGCGGATTGCTGCTGATGCTGCTCGATCTGAATTTCAATGCCTTGACGTCGCCCCTGCTGGGGAGCCTGAATCTGAGGTGGTTGCTCATCGGCTGTGACGTGTTGTCTGATGCGGACGGATTTCCGAATCTCGTCAGCAGACGTCAACGTCGTCGTGAGTGTGAACAGGCAGAGCAGCAAAACCCTGAGATTCATTGCAATATCCTTACCGCAAAGAGAATGGTGTGACCACGCCCGGGACAGAGTTCCAGGCTGGTCGCAGGACTTTCAAAGCCCGCGACCTATCGGACTGGAATGACCAGCAATCGACCGTCTGGCAATGAAAAGGTTCTGAACATCACGTTTTCAAAATTGCCGTCTGCGACTGCCTGGGCCACTGCCGCGGGGACCGCTTTTTCCGAGCTGTCACCGCGTGAAAACAAATCTGCAAGGGCCGTTTCAATCAGGCCTGTGTTGCCGGAACTGTTGGTGTTGATGAGCTGTCCCGCTGTGAATGCAAGCGCCAGACACAAGCCCATTGTGACAATGGGATGGGACCACCATGAAGCGAGGATCTGCTGTTTTCTCAGCGGGGAGGAAGATTTGGGCGGGGCTGGCCGTTCCACGGGCTCTTCCAACACGTCTGCTTCAGGGTTCCCGAACAGCCCCCGCAGGGCACGGTCTTCAAGGAAACCACAGGCGAGTTGCTTCCAGCCATTGTCCACCTGATCAAGCCGGGCGACCAAACGCTGTTCCTCGTTTTCCGAGAGTTCAGCGTCAACGCATTTCTGAATCAGAATCTCATCCTGCTCAGACATACTCATTCTTCAGCCCTCGTCAGATCGAGAGAATTCAACTGACCCCTGAGTTGGCGGCGGGCCTTCATCAGGCGGTATTCGATTGTCTGTTCCGTGACGCCTAAATGAGCTGCCATTTCCCGGTAGCTCCAACCTTCTGCATACTTCAGCAACAGCACTTGTCGATCCAGCTCGGGAAGGGTTTCGAGTGCTTCCCTTACCTTTCCCTGACGTTCCGTTGAAAGTAGTGTACGGAGCGGACCGAAGTTGTCTGTCGTATTCGCAATTGTGGCCTGATTCATCAGGCCGTCCTGAAAGCGTCGACGACGCCCCGTTGTCCGGCGATACATCAACACCTGTCGGACGGCAATCTGATACAGCCAGGCACCAGCCCGGTTGACTTCCGAAAGCATCTCCCGGTGTCGCACGACGGCGAGAGCAATGTTTTGCATGACGTCTTCTACAGCGTCCGGCTCTTTCAGCCGGCTGCGCACCACCGTGCGCAACCATCCCTCGTGCTCCAGAAAGAGTCTTTGAGGTGTTATTGCTGATGCAGTCACTGTATTCGCCGATTTGCGGATCTGGTGATAATCACGATGCTGGCTGAGCCAGAACCGACAGTTCAGGTCATGTCCCCTGCCCTGCTTCTTGTGAATTGTTGCCTGTCCGGAGAGGATTCCGACAAATTCTGACAGAAAAGGACGAACTCAGGAAAGATCTGCATCGCCGCGGCCGCCAAATGGCGTAATGACAGAGGGAATTCAACCTTGTCTGCACGTCTGCACGTCTGCACGTCTGCACGTCTGCACGTCTGCACAGCGCTCAGCGGACTCGGCTGGATGCTGAGGAATGGTTGAATTGCTTTCCGGACGCCCGTGAGCATGGAGGCGACTCGATGTCATGTCTTTAAGGATCAGACGAATGATCGTTGAATCATTGGCAGGATTCCACTCCGGGCAGACCAGACGGCATCGAGCTTCCCGGAGCGTGGAAAGGGTTCAGGCGGCGTGATGTCTTACAATGGAAAGTTGTTGCTGCTGATCCTCGCTGGCTGCACCCTGCGGCTGTTATTGTTCCTGCAGATGCCACAATTGTTGTCGGATGATGCTGATGGATATGTCGCGCATGCGGAGGCACTGATCAGAACCGGAATCTTCAGCGGGCCGTGGACGGACCTGCCCACAGCTTTCCGTCCCCCGCTGCTGCCCTTTCTGCTGTCTCTGTTAATGCGGTCCGGATTGAGTGCGGTGGCAGCGGTGGCGTTATTGCAATTGGTTTCCACAGCCGTCCTGTTGTGGGCGATCAGTCGCCTCGCCGCCCGACTTGGTCTCACGCCGCGAGTGGCACTGCTGGCCGTCATTCCTGCTGCGGTCGACCCGCTGTTGTTGCGTTATTCGCTGCAACCCATGACAGAGGTCCCGTGCGCGGCGATCCTGTGTCTGTGCCTGTTGAGCATGACGTCAGACAACGTCCCCGATCAACTGCAGAGAAGCCGCACGCCGGTCAGTTTCGGACGCTGGTTGGGGACCGGCGTTCTGTTTGGCGTAGGCACGTTAATGCGTCCGGTGCTGATGATTGCCTGCGGACTGATGCTGCTGCAACAGCTCGTTCACAGCCTTCGAACACATCGCGGTGCTCTTCACTCCCCAGCTTTTCGATCGTCACTGGTGTTCCCGACCGGTCTGCTGTGCGGACTTCTGCTGGTCACCGGGCCATGGATGATTCGTAACCGGATCGTGATGGGCAGCTGGGTGATCGCGACGACTCACGGCGGCTATACGCTGGCACTTGGTAACAACCCGGAGTTTTATCGCGATGTTGTCAATGGTGATCGCAGCGTTCCATGGGATGGAGCGGCGCTTTCACGGTGGCAACGTGACAGTCTGCAGCGGGCTCGGGAAGCGGGCGTAGACGTGGGTAACGAAATCGATCTGGATCGCTGGTATTACCAGCTGGCAATTCGGACTGTGAGTTCTGAGCCGACCAGTTTTTTCTCCGCGTGTCTGCTGCGAATGTCACGATTCTGGGGGCTTTCAGCCATCGGGGCCAGCGGGCTCACAAGAGTCGCCCTGACCGGCTGGTACCTGTTCCTCTGGTGCGGTCTGCTGCTGTCTCTGCTGTTTCAGCAGGGATCCCCAACCGGCAGCGGATTACTCAGGCGGCGGATGTGGCTGAGTGTTCTGGCATTTTGCCTGCTGCATATTGTTTACTGGACGGATACACGCATGCGGGCACCGCTGATGCCGGTGCTGATCCTGCTCTCAAGCACAGGTTTTGCAGCCAGCTTGCAGCGACTCAGACAAGATGAATCGACTGACCGTCAAACCGAGCAACCCGATCAGGACGTCCTGCCGCCTGCTCAGCAAGGATAAGTTCCATTGCTTCGACGGCCGCGACGACCTGCCGATCTGCCGAGAGATCGGAATAGTCGAGGCCACGGATTTCGCTGAGCCGATCACCACGCTCAGACGCCGGTCCACTGAGTTCCACCAGCGCGACTTCCCTTGCAAATCGTTCGATCACTTCAACGCCATAACCGCGTTGCGAGCGTTCTCCCCACGGTTCAATACAGCTGGCGTTGTAGTGGTTGTTGATTGTGTTCTTGAGGCTGAAAGGCGTTTTGCCCTCAACGGTTAATTCGACGCCGCGACGGCGTGAATGTCCGTTCCAGATTCCATTGTCGAAGCGGAACTGCACTTCCTGTTCAACATAGCCCGGGAAATTGTCAGGAGTCACCCATGAGGTGTGCAGGTCGAAGGCGGCTTCGCGGCCGTCTTTGTATTCATAAATCAGCCTCAACTGACAGCTGTCCCAGGTTGGTCCGTCAGCCGGACCGACAATCCCACGCTGGCCGGTGCAGGTGATGGTCTTGAGTCGACCGCCAAATGTGAAATCGATGAGTTTGATGTAGTGAACGGCGACGTAGGTGCCTGGATTCCGGCCCGTAATCCACTCTGAAAACTGTTCTCCCGAAATCTGCTTTGGTTCCAGCAGGGAGCAATAGCCGTTGTTCACATGTTGCAGCACATCATCAACGACCAGAGTGCGAAGCTTCTTGTGGTCCGGGTCAAGCAGCTTGTGGTAAACCACTCGAGCAAGGACACCGTTTGATTCCGCCAGCTGATTGAGTTGATCCAGCTCTGCGAGCGACAGGACCGACGGTTTCTCGATGAGAACGTGGATGCCGGCCTGAAGTGCGTCTCTGGCAACTTCAAAATGGCGATTGTCGGGTGTTGCCACGCAGATGAAGTCCGGGCGGGAGGCAATCAGCTGTTGAGCTGCATCGAGACCGGAGTAACTGGTGAAAGCCGGGATGATTCCCTGAGACACCTGCTGATAGGCTTCCGCACGTCGGCCCGTTCGGGTCGCAGCGCCAGCCAGAGCGATGTCGACATCGCCGAAACGGCGGTCGTACAGTCCTGTACCGGCAACAGACTCAAAGAAGGGGCGGTATGTCTCGTCAAAGATCATACCCATGCCGACCATGCCGGCTTTCAAAACAGATCGCATCGTAGATTGCTCTTCTGCTGTGCAGGAACAAAAAGTGGGGGACAGTGACGCGTTTCCCAAACGCGTATTCCACCAGAATGGCAGAGACCGCTGGAATGATCAATCCTGGTGGTCTCGGTTGCAAGCCTCACGAATTCAGCAATCTGAGGGACTGGGGCTGCTTGCAGATGGTCCTGTGCAGTCAGAGAGCCCGGTCATCAGTTTTGTGTGGCCGCTGGACGCCAGCTGGTCGGACTGCCGAACTGGCTTTGAAACGATCCGTCACCAGCCTTTCCTGCCCCAGGCTTCGGCTGGGATGCTGATCCACCCGTCGAGAACCCATTCAGAGCGGAGAATGGATTCTCTTCGATCCCTGATTCTTGAGTCGCTGGTGCCGGTGCAGGCTGCACAGTGGGTGTCTCAAACAATTCTGCATCAGTTGGGTCTGCTGTCGGCTCAGGTGAGAAATCACTCGCATTGGAAAACGGACTTTCGTTCATCAGTGAATTGAGCGCCGCCGCATCAGCTGCAGGAGACAAGGCACCGCTTTGCGACAAAGGTCGTTCAATGCGCTGGATCGCCGAGCTGACAGGTCTCGTGTCAGCTGACGCATTCACTGGCTGCCGGGTGATGGGATTGGCTGGTTGTCCTCTCAGAAAATTCCCCACAGCAGCACCTTCGAACGACTGCTGCACAACAACTCCCGCGTTCCCCGGGTCGCGTGTCAGGGGCTCTGCATCGCCCGGATAGACTGCGTGAGCGATGCCTGTCCCGGGGATTCCGTTTCCGGTATCAACATTCACACGATGAATTGGCTGAGGGCCGGGGAGGGAAGGATCGTTTCCAGCCAGTTCGGAGCCGGTGTTTTCTCCCAGCGTGGTTCGCCCGGTGATTTCCTGCTCCGGCTCAGCACCTGAATACAAAAATGGATCGGCGGTCTCGTTGTAATCCTGTCGGTCGGTCAGGTAGCTTTTCCGAAACTGGTTAACAAAGCGTGGCACGCCAGTCCCCAAACAACCAGTCGAGAGCACGCAAATCAACAGTGGCAAACTGCAGGTTACGAATCGTTCCATCATATTTGCTCCAGTATTCAGATCTGTCAGTCGTTGCGTGACTTGCCTGTTTCCAACAGGGTGGATTGTTGTGTCTCAGCTAAAGCTGCGACGTTTCCGGAAGAATCCGCAGCGGAGTGCGACAGCTCCCACGCACTGGCTCCGTGATGACGCCGATTGAAGATATCGGGGCTGAAAGGATCGCGAGCGTTGACTGCGCGCGCTTCTTGCAGAAACTGTCTGTCGAGGAGGTTGCCGCTTTCCTGAAACATCGCTTCGTCTGCTGGCCGTGATGACGACAGCTGATCCTGCGACGCCGGTAAAACCTGAGTGACAGATGCCTGTCGCACCAACGCAGGCTGCGAGGACTTACTGCCAGCGATCGCCGGGAGTTGCGGTGACGGGGCTTGAGGCTGTGGATCGATGTCCGATGCCACTTCCACCAGCCATTCCAGCAGCATCATGCGTTGTCGGATCCCGGTGCGTCCCACGAAGGCGGGCGTTCGCATTCCTCCGTGCGGCCGATCTGCCTGCAGCAGCAAACTGCTTTGATTCGGTTCGCGGGTGTCCAGCTGTTCCAGCACTGCCGCAAGATTGTGTTCGGCGATCAGCGGAGTAGATC
>Ga0075479_10001265_pt1 | contig 11425 bp, 7 predicted proteins | sample DEB08_DNA_8_FD_76341 | JGI IMG/M metagenome (GOLD analysis project Ga0075479, IMG submission 76341) | Aqueous microbial communities from the Delaware River and Bay under freshwater to marine salinity gradient to study organic matter... | ecosystem: Environmental > Aquatic > Marine > Coastal ... | reverse complement strand
GGCCGGAAGCAGCATGTCGGCGGAAGACGCTCTTCACTTTGGCCTGATTCCCCGGATGCATCGTGGTATCTTCGCGATGAACGAGTTACCCGAACTCGACGAACTGGTGCAGGTGGGACTGTTTAATATTCTGGAAGAGCGGGACGTTCAGATCCGAGGATTTCCTGTTCAGTTTGATCTGGACGTGATGATTCTGTTCTCGGCAAACCCGGCAACATGGAACCGCAGCGGCAAGGTGATTCCACAGCTGAAAGACAGAATTGGAAGCCTGATTCGCACGCATTACCCGCAAGACAGAGATTCCGGCATTCGGATTATGGAGCAGGAATGCGAAGTCCCCCTGGACGGGGAGTTTCCGGTCGCGGTGCCGTGGTTCATGAAACAGATCATTGAGGAGATCAGCCGACAAGCACGGCAGAGCAAGTTCGTGGATCAGCAGTCCGGAGTCAGCGCCCGATTCAGTATTGCCAATTACCAGACCATGATTGCCAGCGCCCGTCGCCGCGCAGCTCTGTTGGGAGAAAAGCCTGCCGTACCTCGCATCAGCGATCTTGGACATCTCTACTCGTCGTCACTCGGGAAACTGGAAGTTGATTTGATGAGCAGCCATCAAATGAGCGAACAACAGGTTCTTGATGCCGTCATGGCCGATGCCATCCGAACAGTTTTCGAAGAATACGTGGAACAGCATGGGCTGGACGACATTGCGAAGATCTTCGCACGCGGCGTCCGCATTGAAGTGGGAGATTTGTTGTCCAGTGACCATTATGCGGAACTGCTGCAGCGGGTGCCCCCGGTATGGGACCGCGCCTTCGATGTGAATGCAGCAGAGAACGCTGCGATGCGAGCATCCTGCGTGGAGTTTGTTCTGGCAGGACTGTATGCCACGGAAAGAATCAGCCGATCGCAGAAGCACGGAATTGTTTCGTACGAAACGTAATCAGGCAGTCAGGCCGGATCTGTCATACTGATCGGACAACTGTAGAAGTCCTCGGGCGGGGCACAACGGAACTCCATCCACTCCCGCAGCACAGGATGCAGGAAGCCCAGCTTCGCAGCGTGCAGGGCATGACGAGTTTCACCCGGTTCTTCTCCTTCAAATCGAGGAGATTTGCGAATGGTTCCCTTTGGACCATAGTACTCATCTCCCAAAACGGGATGACCAAGGTGCGCCAGGTGAACGCGGATCTGATGATTTCGCCCGGTGAACAGACTGCACTCCACCAGTGCTCTGTCCGCCATCTGCTCCACAAGAGTCACGCGAGTGCGAGCGGGTTTTCGCTGCAGCGCGTCGCCGGCCGCTGACATCAGCACGCTGTTGCCACCGGGTCGGCGACCGATCGGCAATTCGATCAGACGCGTCTCAAAATTCACTTGCCCCTCGACCAGAGCGAGATAACTCTTGGACAGTTTCCCCTGTTGAAAATCCAGTGAGAGCAGGCGGTGGGACAGGTGCTCCTTAACGGTCACCAGCAGACCACTGGTCATGCGATCGAGGCGATGAACGATCCCTGGCCGCAGCAGACCGGGCAGTTCTGTCTGGCGATCGAGATGATACTGCAGCCCATTCGCCAGCGTTCCGTCCAGAAAATCACCCACGGGGTGAGCGATGATTCCGGCAGGCTTATCAACGACCACGATCCACGGATCTTCATAGACGATCCGAAAAGAAATCGGTTCTGCCGCAAGCAGCTGGTCCGGAGGCTCGATCAGCCGGATTCGTACTCGCTGCCCGCGAAATACGCGATTTGAGCATTCCGCCGGCTGATCCTCAATTTTGACTAACCCTTCGGAGACCATTCTGCTCAGACGCCACGCTGAATAATTTCTCAGGTGACGCGACAAAAATGAGTCGACTCGGGTGCCGGAAAGATACGGTTCGACAAGGAACTCGGGTTCCGGAAACTGCCGTGGAGACGATGTCATGACGCAGCTCCCAGCAATCCTCACATGAAGAACCAGTTGTCCGACGACTGCCTGCAGAGTTCTTCGCTGTTCAAACAGCCTCAGTTCCATCCTCTGCAGTGGCTTCCCACACGTCTTCATGCGGCCACCAGTCTTCAACTCCAAGTAACTGCAGCATCTGTGCTCGCAGGTTGGTCAAAACAGGATCTTCACCACGTGGGCGCCGACCAGCTTGCACGGGAATTGGCTCTCCAAATATGAAGTGAACCCGCCACTGCGGATGCATGGTGATGGAATCTGTCATGTCCTCTTCAAGCCGGTGGACGGTCTCAGCAATACGCTCCGGTGTCACCGGCCCCCGCACCCCGTCTTTCAGATAATCCTGCGGATAAAGTGACATCCCCTGCGCATAGTAGCAGTCTGCGAGGGCACGCCAGCGTTCACTGCGATCCTCTTCGGACAGTTCTTCGTTCAGCAGTTCCCTGACAATGGCAATACGCAGATCCTTGACTCGCTGAATCTTGTCTCCAAGTTTCCGGCCCCCCAGCCATCGTTCTTCATGGGTGTGCAAAGCCGCATCCATCAATGATTCGATGCGAGGTCGCATCGGGCCGCTGCGGGAATCCCCCAGGATCTCAACTTCACGACCTGCAAGCTGCGCTCTGGCTAGCTGTCGAATTCGATCAATGATCGGCAGATGCGGGTGAGTTTTCCAGAACGTCTGCTGTTCCAGACGATCAAGAGTTTCGCCAACGCACTCCTCCACCGTACTCAGGAGTTCGTATCTCAGGATTAATGGCAGGATTTTGATCTGCCCGCCCCTGCCATTTTTTTCGCGCTGCTTCGCCGCCGAACGCGCAATGAATGACACGCCGTCCATCAATCCCAGCAATCGATCATTGGACCGCGAAATCACGCCCTCGGGAAACAGGACCAGCGGTCGCTCGGCATCAGCAACGATCTGTACAGCAGTCGAGAGAGCCTCCCGGTCATTTCCTTCACGGTAAACACTGAACCCGCCCAGCATTCTCGCAATCGTCGATTCCAGCCAGTTCTGTTTGAAGACGTGCCAGCTGGCCATCGAATAGATGTGACACCTGGCTTCTCGACACACCATTCCCATCAGCATCGGGTCGGAATCCCGCGAATGATTGGGGCAGAGGATGATCCCGTCGCCGTCAGCTAAACTCTGTTTCAGCGCTTCGATCCCGGAATAACGGTATTCGACAATTCCGTATCGCTTCCTGATGATTCCGGGCAGCCACGGTTTGAATAGTGTGGAGAGCAGGGTCTGGCGTGAAGGTGGGACAAACTCATACGGTTCGTCGATAACGATTCGCTGCATCGTACGCGGCTTTCACTGTCAGGAATCAGCGTTGTTCAGGCAACCCGAGTGACGGAACTGGCTGCAGTATTACCGCAACTCTTTTTTCTGCAAATGCCCACAACAGGCAAATGATCCTCGTCAACAGGATTCTCGCGGCATTCGCCGAGTGGTGTTCCCCCAACGGAATGACTGGATTCCAGCTTTGGCGGTTTCTGAGGGTTTGTCGAATAAACAGACTGCAGAGAACCGGGCGCATGCTGCTCGCCTGGTGGCACAGGCTGTTGGTCAAAAGTCACCGGGCTGACTACGAAAAGTGCTCAGTCGCAGTTGCCCTGTGCTCGTAATCCGTATCTGCACTGCACCGCACTCACTCGTGAAATAAAGTGGTCTGCCGGGAAAGACCTGCTGAAGATGTGATCGCCCGGAACTGTTTCCGCTGCTGACGATCACGTGATGCGGTCGGACCCGACTAAACAACTGCGGAGGATTTGAGTATTTACTGCCATGATGCGGACTGATCAGTACACTGCATTCCGGCAGCATTGGCAACACCTCGTCCAGCCCCTCAAGTTCCAAATCGGCCGGCACACAGACTCGCTGGCCGTGAAACTCCAGAACTGCAGCCAGACTGTTCTCGTTGTCGGTTCCGCCCATTTCTGTCGACATCCGGCGCTGCAGAAAATCCACCCGCAAATCATCAACCGTGAGTTGGTCTCCGCAGCCTGCCAGCACCACGGGAATCTGCCGAGCCTTGCAAAGTTGCATCAGGTTCTGCACATCCGGTGCGGATGAATCGGCACACTGCCTGGTGGTGATGATCATTCCCGTTGGCATCTTCAGCAGAAGATCCGGCAGCGCATTATAATGGTCTGCATCAGCATGAGAGATCACCGCGGCGTTAATTGTGCGGTGCCCCCGGTACCACAAGAACTCACTGATGCACCCGGCGGCCGCAGTACCCTGATTCATGGCGCCGGCATCGAACAACAGCACTCGATCAGCGACTTCAACCACAATCGCATTGCCATGCCCAATATTTAAGACGGTACATGTCAGACCGGACGTTTGCTGCGCGATCGAAAGAGCCCAGAGTTGCGTTCCGCTGAGAATCAGCAATACCAGTTGCAGGCACGTGCGCGCGAAACCACTGCGACAAAGCAGCAGTCCGCCCAGCAGGATGTACCACACCGGAAGAAACCACGCTGGCAGGTCCGGAATCATCAGATAGCCGAATGAAAACTCTGCGGAATACGACACACTGATCAGCAGGAGTTTCAGCACACATGAAAACGGAAACGCCGTGATCCCACCGCACACAGGAAGCAACACAGCGGAACCGAGAAACAGGAATCCCAGCGTCAGCACAACTGCAGTCAGCGGAATCAAGACCAGATTGACGATCAGACTCACCAGTGAAAACAGATGAAACTGAGCAGCAACGAGAGGAGCAACGAACATTGTCACAGCAAGCAGACGCCCGAAATTGCAGCGCAGCAATACACCAGCCTCAACAACCCGCGCTCGAATTCGGTCTCGCAGCAACAATCCATCGGGAAGAATCTCAAACTCGCGTTCCGAGCTTTGGCTGGCAAACCAGAACAGACCGGTCACTGCGAGAAATGAAAGCCACGCCCCAGGTTGGAAAACCGTGTGTGGATCGAAAGCAACCATCAACAGGATGGTTACACTCAGTAACACGGGCGGCCGAATCTGACGCCCGGACAATTGGGCAGCAGTACCAATCAGCAGAAAGCAGGCAGCTCGAACAACCGATGGTCGCATGTCCGTCAGCAGAGCAAAGCAAACACAACCAGCAGCTGAGAGAATCAGCGCACGATTGCGCGGCATCAACAGCGCATGCAGGACTCGCATCAGGAAGACATACAGAATCCCGACATGCAGCCCGGAAACCGCCAACAGATGAATCGTTCCGCTGCGTTCAAATGCACGCTCCGTTTGTTCACTTAACAGACCTCGATTGCCCAGCAGCAGGGCAGTTGCAACTCCCTGAAGGTCCACAGGAATGCGGCGGAGAATCTGCTGCTCGCCTGATAAGCGAAGCCGACTGATCAGAGCAGCGGGACTCCACACGGAAGCCGCTTGCGACAGTCGCACGGCAGTGGGATGGCGAACGTGAAGCGTTGCAGTGATGCCTTCCCGCGCGGCCCATGCGGCGAAATCAAATTCCCCGGGATTGGACGGAGTCTCCGGCAAACGCAGTCTGCCGAGCACACTGACGCGATCCCCCCAGTTCACCGACTGTGGCAACAATCCCCGAACATACACCTCGACAAGTCCGGAGACGACTGCCGTTCTGTTGCCAACCCGCACTTGATCCGTCCGCACTCGGAAACGGACGCCCCGGTCCCGGAGGTCGGGCGACTCCGGATCACCTCGGAGCGAGACCAGCCCGGAGACCACCCCATCAACGCGGCAATCGAGAGGCTGCCCCTGCTCTAACAGCAGCAGGCTGGCTGGACTCGGACCAGTCTGCACCGGCTGTAACCCCCAGAGGGCACCGCCGGCTGCAAACAGCGCAGCCAAAAGAAGGCACTGTGCGCACCGGGCACGACGTGGTGCCGTCAACGCACACAGAAACAGTAACAACAGGGACAACTGGGGAAGGAAATCCGCTGAGACTCCTGCTGAACCGCAGGACCAGATACCGGCCGTCAGGGCAATGGCCAGTTGCAGTATCAAGGGAGGTTTTTGCAGGTCTGCTGCAAAACTCCTGAACCGCATCAGCAGTTTATTCAACGAGTGTTGTCTCTCCTGCGAATGTTCAGCATCGGTTGCAACTCCTCGACAAAGTCGTGCACATCCTGGAATTCCCGGTACACCGACGCAAAACGGACAAAAGCTACGTGATCAAGATCCCGCAGGGCATTGAAGACCAGTTCTCCAATTCGTCGCGAAGGGACCTCGCGTTCTCCATCTTCATAAATCAGGGACTCAACACGTCCCAGCAGCTGATCGATTTGTTCAGGGCTGACCGGCCTCTTGTAGCAGGCTTTCTCAATCCCAAATCGAATTCGATTGCGATCGAAGGGAACTCGCGTGCCGTCTTTTTTGATCACCCGAACCGGAGATTCTTCCATACGCTCATACGTAGTGAATCGCCGCTCACAACCCAAACATTCCCGTCGACGACGAATGGAAAAGTCCTGGCTGTTCCGGGAATCAATCACTTTGGTTTCATCATGACGACAAAAAGGGCATCGCACAGAAAAGATCTCACCGCATCATGGGGTTCCGCGGAATGCAGAACTGTAAAAACACTGCTGTTTGCAGCATTTGGCAGAGTGAACAGGCTGAAATCCCGGACAACGGCCCCACTGAGAATGGATTCGGTCGAGGAACGAGAATCCAGCCTTCGCCCCCAGGCCGCGCCGTTGAAAGTTTTCACCCGCTTCGTTTATGTCCATATTTGCACTCAGAATCAAGTGATCAACGGGATTCCCCGGGCGAATTCATCACTGCGAGCCCGGCGATGCCAGGTGAGATCCGCATCTGACACAGGAAGCCGGGCCCGGAGACAGTTTGACCACCTTTTCCCGCCAGAACACCAGCACTGGTCATCTGTCAGGCAATACAGCAACCCCGGCTGGATCCGGCCGCCAACACAACGTCGATTGGAATTCCTCTGTGGGTTCGTGTTAAGCTGCCGCGAGTGGGAACTTCTCCTCCGGTGTCTTCACCACTCCTCCAATCTTCCTGCCAATTAAAAGGTCTTATCATGGCTGTTTCACCCGCGGGCTCTCGGCGCTCGTTTCTGCAGACATCGACAACTGCTTCCCTTTCCACGGCACTGTTTGCGTCCGGAACTGCCGCTGCAGATGAAAAGCGGGACAAAGTTGTCGTTGGCGTCATGGGGACCAGTCGCGGTGCAGCACTGGCAAAAGTCTTCTCCGGATTGCCAGGCGTCGAAGTACGTTATGTGTGTGATGTTGACAGCAACCGCGCTTCGGCTCTGATGGAATCCCTTGGTCCGAATGTGGACTATCCGCTTCAGGTCACGGGAGATTTCCGTCGCATCCTTGACGACCCCGAAGTCGACGCCCTGATCTGTGCTGCTCCAAATCACTGGCATGCTCCGGCGGCTATTATGGCCTGTGCAGCTGGCAAACACTGCTACGTCGAAAAGCCCTGCAGCCATAATGCTCGCGAGGGAGAGATGCTGGTGGAGGCAGCTCGCAAACACAACCGCTGCGTGCAGATGGGCAATCAGCGCCGCAGCAGCACTCCGATTCAGAATGCCATGAAGAAACTCCACGAAGGTGTCATTGGCCGCGTGTATTACAGTCGCAGCTGGTATGCCAATACTCGCGGACCAATCGGCAGCGGAATGCCGGCCGACGTACCAGCTCATATTGATTACGACCTGTGGCAGGGCCCTGCGCCGCGACAGCCGTTTACGTCCAACAGGCTGCATTACAACTGGCACTGGGTCTGGCACTATGGCAACGGGGAACTGGGCAACAACGGTGTGCATTCCATCGACCTGTGCCGCTGGGGACTGCAGGCGGAATATCCGACGCGGGTGGTTTCTTCCGGCGGTCGCTATGCGTTTGATGACGATCAGCAAACTGCTGATACGCACATTGTCTCCTTCGAATTCCCCGACGATCGTCAGATCATCTGGGAAGGACTCAGCTGCAATCGCTGGGGCCTCGATGGCTCGTCTTTTGGCTGTACATTCCACGGCACCGAAGGCACCATGACACTGAACGACTCGGGCTACACAATCTACGATGCTCGCAAGAAGGAAGTGGAGTCGGACAAGGGTGCCGACGGTATGCAGGCTCATGCTCAGAATTTTGTGGACGCCATTCGGCAGGGCGATTCAGGAATGCTGAATTCCGAGATTCTCGAAGGTCATCGCACAACACTTCTCTGTCACCTCGGCAACATTGCTTATCGCACAGGCGATGCTCTGACCTGCGATGCGGAAAATGGCCGCATCACAAATAGCGAGCAGGCGACTGCGATGTGGGGACGCGATTACGCTCCCGGCTGGGAGCCGAAGTACTGATTGCGGAAACCGGCTGGCCGTTGCCGGCTGCCTGAGGGTGGTCGGCCACGGCAGTGCTGCCAGCAAGCAAACGCTGCCATCATGCTGCTCCTGCTGAAGGCCTGTTCCTGCGGACAGGCTGTTTCTGATCAGGATTGAGTCGGCTGCGGCCAACTGCTACTGGATTGCCACTCGCAGGATCGCCAGGAGTACACCGGGACAGCCACTGCTTCATTTCAACGATCAGGCTCTACGGCCAGAATGGGTCGTCGCGATGTTCCAGTTGGTCCATGTCAGATTTCGACAGTGCTTCTCCGGTTTCGGCAACGCGGTAAAGCGTCTGTCGGACCGTAAACCCAAGCGATTCGTACAACTTCACTGCGGGGATATTTCGAGCAGTGACTTCCAGAGACGTCGCACTCATCCCGGCCAGGCGAAAGCCAGCCATCGCTTTCAGCATCAATGCTCGTCCGAGGCCCGCGCCTCGGTGTTCCGGGACTACACCAACATTCTGAACAGCCCCGCATCCTCCCGAACGCAGGATTCCCTGAATTGTGCCGACATCCACAGGAGGCCAGTTTGGCTCGGGCTGATAGACAACCAGCCACGTTGCATTCGCACAGAACGTACGCTGGGCTGCAATCTCCCGGACCAGCGACAGACAGCCCTCTGGTCGACTGAGGCAGCCAAAGACGCGACCATCCAGGTCATTGCGGAATGAGTGCCACTTAACCTGAGCATGTCGTTCTGTCAGCATCGGCCGCCACGACTGCCAGTGATAGCCCTCCGGCAGGGCCGCAGCAGGGAGATTCTGCATGCGCAGATCCGCAACCATGCGCAGGCGTTTGTAGGTGTCTTTGGCCATGGCTGTTCGCCGGGAACTTTGCCCGGCTTATTGTTGAATAACAAGAGGTAAGCAACATCGCACACGTGATCAGAGCGGCAATGTCGATCCGCCCGTCTTATTCTTTGGGTAAGAACCGGCTTCGGCGACTGTGAAATGCCGGAAATCGAGCAGAAATCAGAAGTTCAGCGTGAAAGTCAGTGCCCCTGATTTCTGCCCCCCTGTCGAATTGCGGCGTTACTTCGAATCCATCCGAATCCGAATTCTGCGGTATTCCATCTGTCCGCGATCACCTTCCAGGCCAACCGGGCCGGATTCCGGAAGTTTCATCGCCGCCTCCAGAACTTCTCCGTTGCAGGTACAGCGAGCTTCCCCGCCCCGCACGACGACTTCCATCAGGTTCCAGTCCCCCGAGCGAAATTCCTTCAGCTCCTTCCAGGGGCCAGCGAGCGGAAAGTCACGACACTGTAATTGCGGTTCTCTCAGGAAGACACCGCTGTCTGCGTTGGGAGTCGCTCGAAATTCCAGTCGCAGAGTGAAGTCCTCACCAAATTCCGCTGTCGTCCAGAGTTGCTGAATTCGTCGCCCCTCCGTCGGAGTTGTCACCACCAGCCGACCGTTGATGGCCCGATATCGCCCGTCGGGCGTTTGAGTCTTTCCACTGAACTCCTGCTCTTCGTCGACGAATGGCCACACAACGGTGCCGGGGCTGCGTTCCATCCAGCGCGTTGCATTGACTCGCGTTTTCTCCGGAGTTACGAGGAATCGCCAGCCGGTCAGATCTTTTCCATTAAACAAACTGGTAAATCCCGCTTCTGGCTGAAAATCATCCGCCTCAGTTTCCAGCAGGCCAAGCGTTGCGAGCACGGGACGCATGGCATCTGCCCACATCTGATAACCAACGGCATTGGGATGCAGCAAATCAGGCATCTCCTCCGCCCGAGCATTGCCGTTTTCATCAGCAAACAGTGTGAATGTGTCCAGCACAGTCACGGCCTTGTTACCGCGGACGGTCGCCGAGTACAGCTGGTTGATGCTGCGAATCGCATCTGCGGGGCGCTTCTTTGTCTCTGAACTTGGAAACACCAGATTGAGAACGATCGGGCAGTGCGGATTCGCTTTTGCACAGGCCTCGATAATCAGCCTCAGGTTCTCATTAATCACTTCCGGCGACGCGCCTTCTTCCAGGTCATTTGTCCCCATCAGCATGACGATTGCTGCGGGCTTCAGGGACAACACATCTTCCTGCAGCCGAATCAGCATTCCCCGTGTGGTGTCGCCGCTGATTCCGCGATTCGCAATCTTCAGCCCGGGAAACAAGCCGCGAAAATCATCCCCGGCCCCCTGGGTGATCGAATCCCCGAGAAACACCACAGCCCCCTGATCCTGCTCGGACTTTTCTGCCCATGCCGTCCGCCGCTGCAGCCAGAGATTGCGAAACCAGTCGTAGCGACGGATCGGCCCCGCTCCCGGCAAACCATCATCAGATTCCGGAATCGCTGAATCCTGAGCGAACAGGGGACCTGCAGCGAATCCGCAGCTAAGGATCACAGACAGCAGCAACACAAGACGGACGAGGCGCGTCCCGGAACGGAAAAATGCCATGAATTTCACTCCACGAGGATCGGAATCACGAAGGCCTGCTGCCGATTTTCGAGGCTGCTGAAGGGACTCCGCTGTTCTGGAGTCTAATACGACCTGGCCCGGAATGCAGCTCACCGAACCGACTGGATTTCAGGCTGCGGGAACCGGTCATTTACGAAACCCGCGATCCCCTCGCACACCAGGCTTTGGATTGCGTCGGTCCGCAGCGTCAACGCCGCAGAATTCCCGGGCCGGACTCTCCGTCGGCGGCGTTTTCACACAACATCTGAACCGGCAGATTCTGCTGAATTGCTCTGGAGCGAAAACCGGGAGAAACGCTACAGTTACGGAATGTTTCCCCAATCCGTCTGCCCGAAACCGATGCGGCAGAGATTGAATCGAGGTGACCACGATCACGCGAGGACCGCCAACAGGATGTTGCGGAACGATCCGGGAGACGCAGGCATGGAGGCACCGATCACGGTGATACGAGTACTTTGCACCGATTCATTACGACTGGGCAGTGCGTTGTCCGGGCTGGCCAGTAGTCCGGAATGGCTGCGTCGCGCCGCAACAAACGCTGTGCGGCAGTCCGTTACAAATCTCTTCGAAGCAGCAATTCTCGCGAGGTGCCAGGCTGTCGTCGTCTGCGGTCGCGTTGTTGAAGACGCAAAAAATCTTGAAACCGCGTTGCGCTGGCTGAAACCGTATTGTCAGCGACTGCACGACAGGAACATCTCACTGATCATTGCCG
>Ga0075479_10001263_pt1 | contig 11428 bp, 9 predicted proteins | sample DEB08_DNA_8_FD_76341 | JGI IMG/M metagenome (GOLD analysis project Ga0075479, IMG submission 76341) | Aqueous microbial communities from the Delaware River and Bay under freshwater to marine salinity gradient to study organic matter... | ecosystem: Environmental > Aquatic > Marine > Coastal ... | reverse complement strand
CGACCTCCCGGCTGCTGGAACTGGTCGACGCGGCGATCGACGACGATCCGATGCTGCGGGACGACATCGAGCAGGGGACGGCGGACGAGTACGACGTCCGCCGCGATCTGTTCATCGGATTCCAGAGCGAGCACCTCGCGGCGCAGCGATCGATCGCGCCGGGCGCCGATCGGATCTACCGGTTCGACGGCCTCGCGGCGGCTCGCGATCGGGGCGCGAACCTCACCCTCCGCTACCGGTTCTACGCGGGAACCAGCGACGAACTGGAGCAGCTTCCGGTCATCTTCCGCTTCGAGAACGACGGTTCCTGGACCGATCGCAAGTTCGTGCCGGCGCAGCGCATGGTGCTGCCGGTCCCGGCGAGTGCGATCGACGAGGACGGCGTGCTCTCGCTGGCGGTCGTCAACGTCGGATTCAATCGGGACGCGCCGGAGGGCACCATGCCCTACTACCCGGGGCCGTACAGCATCTCGTTCGAGTCGGACGACTTCGAGGTGCTCTACCCGGTCTCGAGCTTCGAGGCCAACTTCCTTCGGGCCATGCTGGTCACCTGGATCAAGCTCGGCTTTCTGGCGATGCTGGGGGTCGGCACGGCGTCGGTCCTTTCGTTCCCGGTGGCGTGCCTGACCAGCTTCGCACTGTTCCTCTCCGCCGAAGCGGCGCCGTTTCTGGCCATGTCGATCGACACCTACCGGATCTGGGACCGCGACGGCAACGTGCTGTGGCTGAAGTGGACGGGACTGAAGATCGCCACCGGCGTGGAGTGGGCCCTGCGATCGTTCGGGAACACCCGGCCGAACCCGGCTCTGGTCGAGGGACGACTCGTCGGCTGGGGCGAAGTGCTGCAGACGGCCGTGGTGATCGGCGTCGGCTGGTCCGCCGCGGTGCTGCTGGTCTCGATGCTTCTCTTCCGCCGCAAGGAACTCGCCGTCTACAGCGGCCAGAGCTGACCCCATGATCCGAGATCGATTCATCCAACTCGTGGCGGCGATCGTGGCGGTCGTGGGCTTCGTCGGCGCAGGCCTTCTGCTGCCGCGGGCCGTGGCCGAGAGCGAGAAGGCGGATCTCCGCTACACCGACATCGCCATCGAGGGGGCGCCGCCGATCGTCGCGCTGGGCACCGCCATCGGCGCGCTGCGCGGCGTGATCGTCGACTACCTGTGGATCCGTCTGAGCCTGATGAAGGACAAGGGGCTCTTCTACGAGTTGATGGCCGACGCGGAGCTCATCACCAAGCTGGCGCCGCGGTTCCCTCAGGTCTGGGCGTTCCACGGCCACAACATGGCCTACAACGTCTCGGTCATGACCAACACGCCCGAGGAGCGTTGGAACTGGGTTCGTTCGGGCATCGATCTCGTGCGCAACGAGGGCCTCAAGTACAACCCCAACGACATGGTCCTGCACCGGGAACTGGCGTTCTGGTTCGGCCACAAGCTCGACGGCAACGCCGACGACGCCCACCTCCACTACAAGCGGGAGTTCGCCCGCGAGTGGCATCTCCTGCTGGGCCTGCCTCCCATCGGGCACACCGAAAGGATCGCCTGGATCAAGACGCTGGCGGACGCTCCGCGAACGCTCGAGGACGCGGATCGCGTCACGCCCGGCACCCGCGGGCTCTACGACGAACTGGTCGAGGCCTCGGGGGAGTCCGGTCCGCCCGGAGTCTCCTTCGACAAGCGGCTGCTGCTCGCGTACGGCGAGTGGGAGGCGGTCAAGTCCTCGCCCTACGCCCGGCTTCTCGGTCTCGAGAGCCAACTGCGGGCCAACAGCCCGGTGTTCCTCGCGGTGGACTCGATCTTCGCCGATCCGGAGCGGAAGCCGCAGGTCGACACGCTCATCGCGTACCTGCGACGGACCGTGCTCGCCGACGAGTACAACATGGACGTGGAGCGGATGCTCCGCTACACCACCGAGATCGGTCCTCTGGACTGGCGACATCCCCAGGCGCACGCCCTCTATTGGGCCCGCAAGGGGACGGAGATGGGCGAGCGGCGCGTCGACGATCCCGACGACATCTACAAGATCGTCAACAACGATCGCGCGCAGATCCACGCGATGCAGTCGATGGCGCGGTCCGGACTGATGAGCGTGGATCCCTTCAGCGGCGACAACCCCGGGCGCATCTCCGATCCCCGCTGGATCAAGGTGATCGATCGCTACTTCCGCGAGCTCTACGACAAGCACTACGAGACCCGCGGCGCCGGCGGCGACACCTTCACGGACTTCCACGAGAACTTCATGACCTCCGCGGTGCGCGAGCTCTACCGCGCCGGCGACATCGAAGGCGCTCAGGAGATCCTCGACGAACTCGATCGCCTCTACGGTCGCGGGGGCACGGTGCCGAACACCAAGTACGCTCGCGATCTCAAGACCTTCGTCGACGAGACCACGGTGGGCGAGTACGAGATGCAGCCCGAGGTCGCCCGTTCGGACGTCTACGCGGCGCTGCAGCGGGGCTTCCGCGAGGGGCTCCTCCTGAATCGGCCGAAGATCCTCGAGGATGCCCGCGTCTTCGCCCGAGACCTCATCGACTACTTCAAGAACAGCAACTACTTCAACCTCGTCAACAAGTTCGGCGAGAAGCGGATGGGCGACCTGATCGGCGATCTGGAGGACAGCGAGCGGGTCGTGCTTCAGCGAGTGCTGCTCGACTCGGCATTGCCGTTGATCGACCGACTCACGATCTACAACCGCGCCGGCGAGGAGTTCCAGCGGATCGTGTTCGACGACGTGCGAATGCCCCTCGAGGGCGAGTTCCTCTCCACCCCCATGTCCCGAACCCTGACCTTGGAGCAGGTGCTGCCGGAGCCGCCGGGCATGGAGGCGTATCGGGCCCAGCGGGCGGCCGACGTCGAGCGACGTCGCCGCGAACAGGAGGCTGGAGCGGTGGAGATGGAGTCCAGCTGATGGCGGCGACGTCCGCCTTCCTCGTCGCCGAGGCGCGGCCGAGGCGTCTCGCATGCCCGCCCGCGGGAGGCACGCCGCCGCGCCTTGCGACGATTCCCACGAAACGCCACGCTGCAGTGGAGGGGCGATCATGAACAGAGCCGTCGCGCCGCCGCCCGCGATCATCGCCGTCGGACGCAACTACGCCGATCACGCTCGGGAGATGGGCGGTTCGATCGAGGCCCACCCGACGGTGTTCATGAAGAATCCCGCCGCGACGATCGGCGACGGCGAGGCCATCGTGATTCCCACGATCTGCCGAGAGCACGGGCCTCAGGTCGACTTCGAGGGCGAACTCGCGGTGGTCGTCGGCGAGGGGTGCGTCGACGTGCCCGAGTCGCGCGCCCTCGACTTCGTCGCCGGATACGCCGTCGCCAACGACGTCAGCGCTCGCTGGTGGCAGAAGCAGGGGTCCGGCGGACAGTTCTGCCGCGGCAAGAGCTTCGACACCTTCTGCCCGATCGGGGCGATGCGATCGGCCGCCGAGGTGGGCGATCCCAGTGGACGCCTGTTGACCACCCGCCTGAACGGCGAGTTGATGCAGTCGTCCTCGACCTCGCTCATGCTCTTCTCGGTGCCGCGGATCGTGGCGGAACTCTCCCGTGGCACCACTCTGCTGCCCGGCACCATCGTGCTCACGGGAACACCGGCGGGGGTCGGCGCGGGCCGCACCCCGCCGCGATTCCTGCGCGACGGCGACGTCGTCGAGATCGAGATCGAGGGGATCGGTTCGCTTCGAAACCCGGTGCGAGAAGCCGACTGAACACTGTTTTCGCGACGCCGCGTCGCGTCCGCGCCGATCAGGGTACGGGGTCTTCGCCGTGCGGCCCCCAGGGGTGGCAGCGGCAGATGCGACGCACGGTGAGATGTGCGCCCCGCAGAGCGCCATGGCGGGCGATCGCCTCGAGACCGTAGTTCGAACAGGTGGGCGAGAACCGACACCGACCTCCGAGCAGGGGGCCGAGCGTCCGCTGGTATCCCCGGATTCCCAGGATCAGGAGTCGGGCGACGAGGCCCGGTCGTCGTGATCGGGTGTGGGCGGCTGCGGCATCGTCTGCCATCGTCGATCCAGTTCCCCGGCGGCGCGGACGAGCAGGCGGCGGTACTCCTCGACGTCGAGGAGCCGATGCGGATGCACCACCACGAGGAGATCGTATCCCGTCGGAAGCTCCGCACGGATCGTCCGGAACGCCTCGCGAATGAGCCGCTTGAGACGGTGGCGCCGCACCGCATTGCCGCAGCGACGCGAGACCGAGAGGCCTAGGCGGGTGTCCTCCGTTCGCGCGAGATCTCCGTGGGGACGGGCGTAGATCAACAGGGGTCCGACCCGACGCCGGACCCGCGTCTCGTAGGCCCGGCCGAACGCGGTCGCGCCGTGCATGCGAAAGCGGCTGCCGAAGCGGTTGCGGCGCGGCGTCTTCTCGGGCCGGCTCGAGTTCATCGGATCAGTCCTGCTCGAGCTCGCGGTTGTAGTGCCGGAGGAGTCGCGTTCGCGTCACCATGCCCAGCACCCGTCGCTGATCGTCGAGTACGGGAAGGCTCTCGACGTCGGCGGAACCGAACCGCTCGACCGCCCGGTCGAGGGTGTCCTCGACGCCCAGCGACGGGAGGTCGCCTCGCATCAGTTCGCCCACCTGCAGGAGAGGCAGCGACTCGCGGTACACCAACGCCTCCCGCAGGTGCTCGCCGACCACCAGGCCGAGGTAGCGTTCGTCCTCGTCCACGACCACGAAGTCGCTGACCGGAAATCGCTCGGCCAGTTCGAGCAGTCGCTGGCTGCTGTCGTCGGGCTTCACCATCACCGGGGGAAGGAACGGAAGTTCCGCGACCTTCATTCGACGCAGCAGCGTGAAGTCGCTCATGCGCCCGACGCGGATGCCGGCTTCGGCCAACTCCGCGGTGTAGAGGCTTTGACCCGCCAGACGCTTGGCGATGGTGGTCGCGATCGCCGCGGTCAGGATCAGCGGCAGGATCAGCTCGTACTGGCGGGTGAGCTCGTACACCAGCAGCACCGCGGTCATCGGCGCATGGGTGGTTGCCGCGACCATCGCCGCCATGCCGACGAGGGCGTAGACCGCGGGGCTCGCCTCCGGAAACCAGCCGGTCTGCTGAGCCCCCATGCCGAAGAGGCCTCCCACCGCGGCCCCGAGGACCAATGCCGGGGCGAAGAACCCACCCGCTCCGCCGGAGCCGAGGGTCAGGGAGATGCCGACGGTCTTCAGGAACAGCCACATCACGAGGATGGTGGCGGCCCCCCCGGCCAGCACGCCGTCGGTCGTGGCGTAGAACGCAGGGTCGAGCATCCGCCGGATGATCGGATAGCCGGTGCCGTAGAAGGGGGGAATCGAGCCCGGGCTGGATTCGGGTGTCCGCACGAAGTGCCAGAACGCGAGACCGACGGCGCCGAGAAGCAGACCTCCGAAGGCCGGCTGCAATGGCCGCGGCATGCGGCTCCACGAGAAGAATCGACCGAAGCCTCGCTCGGCGAAGATGAGCGAGCGCAGGGTGCTGACGGCGCCGACGCCGCAGACGACGCCCAGCAGCAGAAACACGGGAATCTGCGCGACGGTGAAGGCGTCCTTCTCCGGGCCGAAGAACTCCGGACCGATGCCGAACAGCGGTTCGTTGCCGCCCAGCACCGTCTGCACCGTCGCCGCCGCGACCACCGCGGACACCACGATGGGCGTGAACGTCCGCAGCGAGAAGTCCTTCAGCAGGACTTCCAGCACGAAGAAGATGCCCGCGATGGGGGCGTTGAACACCGCCGCAAGTCCGGCTGCGGCACCGCAGCCGAGCAGGGAGGTGGTCGAGGCCGTATCCGCGCCGAGGATGCGCCCGCTGCCCGAGCCGGCGACCGATCCGATCGCCACGATCGGACCCTCCGGACCCGCCGATCCACCGAACCCGATCGTCAGGGTCGAGCCGACCCACTGACGGAGGCCCAGCCGCCACGGAAGCCTCGCGCCGTCGCGGTGGATGCCGTAGAGCACCTGGGTGACGCCGTGCCCCGTCGTCGAGAGCGGCACCAGGGCCGCGAAGAGACCCGTCAGGAGGCCGCCGAGCGTTGGTGACAGGAGGATCGCCGCCACCACCCATCCGGCGTCCTGCCGGGTGATCTCCTGGCCGAGCAGATGCTCCATCCACTCGATCGGGTAGATGAACGCCAGCGCGGCGAACCCCATCGCGACCCCGATTGCGGTGGCGAGAAGGATCGGGGCGGCCTCTCGCAGGGCTCCGAACCGTTCCGCCGGAGGGCGGTCGGGTCGAGGCGAGGATCGTCCGTCTGGGGTGGGCATGGGGTCGGGGCGGTTCGCAGGGAGCGGCGTGAGATTGCGGAAACCCGGCGGTGGGCGGTCGCGACGACGCCGTCTGCCGGTATCATGACCGATTCCCCGCAGGGTCGGGAGGCGGAGTCCAAAGACGAGTCCGCTCCATCGCCCATCCGTGCCCGGAGACCCCGAAGGCCATGATCGAAGCCCTCAGCAACGACGAGATCATCCGGAAGTTCGGCGGCCGCTTCAAGCTGACCGCTCTGATCCAGCGACGCCTCGAGGAGTTGATCCAAGGCGAGCGTCCCCTCGTCGAACGGCAGGGGCGATCGGATCTGGAAGTGGTGATCGAGGAGATCCTGCAGGACAAGATCTCCCTCGTCGAGCCGGAGACGGCCGAGGCCGATTGACGGATCGCGTCCCTCGAGCCCCCGTCCCGGAGACCCGCGGATGGATCACGGCGACCCGCTACGACTGACGCCTCTCCAAGGGCGTCGACTGCTGCTCGGCGTCGCCGGCGGCATCGCCGCGTACAAGATCGCTGGACTGGCCAGCACGCTGGTGCAGGCTGGAGCGGACGTCACCGTCGCGATGAGCGAGGCGGCGATGCGATTCGTGACGCCGCTCACGTTCGAGTCGATCACCGGCCGCGCCGTCTACACCGACATCTGGGGGCCACTCGACCGCGCCGATCCCCAGCACGTGCGCCTGGTGCGTGAAATCGATCTTGTGCTGCTTGCCCCGTGCACCATGGATCTGCTCGGTCGCCTCGCCGGCGGTCTGGCCGGCGATCCGCTGACGCTGCTGGCGGCGGTCGTCGATCGCCGACGTCAGCCGACTCTGCTCGCCCCGTCGATGAACGAGGTCATGTGGAACCAGCCCGCCGTGCAGCGGAATGTCGAGCAACTTCGCCGGGATGGCTTCGTGGTGATCGAGCCCACGGAAGGCTGGCACGCCTGCCGCACCGGAGGGCCCGGACGCCTTCCGGAGCCCGAGGCGCTGGTCGACGCCATCCTCGAGCGCCTGCCGGCCCGCTGATCGCGGTCCGTCGGGCGGCGCGGTCTCAGACGCTGCAACTCGAATTCGGTCCGTCGAACCGGTTCCAGGGCATCGCCGACAGCACGGACGCCAGTCCGCAGGTTCCGCTGATCCCCGCGAAGAGCAGGCCCGCGCCGAAGAACGCCGGCATGATCAGGAACCATGGGTTCAACCACAGCGTCAGCGCGCAGCCGACGAGCACCATGAACCCGATGACGATCTGAACCTGCCGCATCAGGGAGATCGGCGGAGCCTTGCCCCGCTCGACCGGCATGGCGGCCCGCTTCCAGGCGTCGAGACCTCCCGCCATGCTGAATCCATGGAGCCCCCCGGCCGCTCGATAGCGGCCGAGGGCGTCGAGCGAGCGGCGGCCGCCACGGCAGTGGAAGACGACCTTGCGGTCGGCTCCGGTGGCGAGCAGCGGGCCGGGGTCGAACGACGAGAGCGGAATGGACGTCGATCCTTCGATCCACTCGGCGGCGCGCTCGTCGGCTTCTCGCACATCGACGATCACCGTGTCGCCTGAAGCGGCCCAGCGTCGCGCGGTGTCGGCATCGACTTCGAGAGTGGTTTCCGCCTCGGTGGCGAGGGTGGTGGTCATGTGGGACTCCGTGGGCGATCGAACTCTCCCCCGGGAATCGACGGCATTGAGATCCACCATCCCGGCCCGAGGTTCCCGAAGGTGCGCGCAGAGCGACGCAAGAGCGCGTGCGTCAGTCCAGCTCGGCGCCTTGTGCCCGGTAGAACTCGGCGACGTCGGTGCGATGGACCTCGCTGAACTGCTTCTCGATGCGCTGCGACCAGGTGGTTTCCAGACCGCGCTCGGCGTACCACGACCGCATGCGGTCGTCGTAGGCGTCGGCCTCGGCGAGCAGGACCGCATCGTCGGGGTAGAGATCCTCATGCAGCACCGCGTCCGGGGCGAGGCGTGGACGCGGGGCGGGATCCTCGTCGGGCACGCCCACGCAGAGACCGAACAGCGGGTAGACCCCTTCAGGCACTCGAAGCAGCTCTCGGATGCTTGCGAGATCGTTGCGCAGGCCGCCGACGTAGCAGATGCCGTAGCCGAGGCTCTCGAAGGCGACGCAGAGGTTCTGGGCGAAGAGGCTCGCGTCGATCGTCGAGACCAGAAAGCCCTCGAGTCGCGTCCGATACGGCACGCCCGCCCGAGCCGCCAGAAGACGGTGTCGGCGGGTGTCGCCCGAGACCACGAAGAACGCTCCACAACGAGCCACCTTGGTCTGGCCGCCGGTGAGCTCGACAAGCTTCTCCAGCGTCGCCTGGTTTCGCACGCGAAGCATCGAATACGCCTGGACGTTCGAGCTGGTGGACGCCTGCTGACCCGCGGCGACGGCGAGGCGAACGTGCTCGTCCGGCACCGGAGCCTCGGTGAATCGTCGAATCGAGCGATGGGCGAGAAGCGTCTCGAGGGCGGGGGGGAGGTTCGGCATGGGCGTGTCGGCGTGGAGCGTGGTCGCGGAGAGGCGGCGATCGGATCGCGGCGTTGCGTCGCGGGTCCCCGGCTCCACGACGCCGAGCGTGGTTCGCCGGCGAATCCCGGAGGATTCTCGATGTCGCCACGTTCTCCATGGGGAGTGGGAACCGGCCTCCGAACCGAGGCCTCCAACGTCTCGGCACTCGACGAAGGTAACCTGCCCGGGCAGGCGGAGACCCGCCCGTCCCGACCGGTTCCGTGCAAGGAGGTGACCCATGCTCTGGCGACTCATCTACGACGAAGACCTCGCGCAGGGCGCCTACCTGGTGGGTTGTCAGAAGACCGGCGAGGCGGTGATCTTCGATCCGGAACGAGATGTCGATCGCTACATCGAACTGGCCCGCAGTCACGGCTTGCGGATCACCGCCGTGGCGGAGACGCACATCCACGCGGACTTCCTCTCCGGAGCGCGGGAACTCGCCGAGCGGATCGGGGCGAGGGTCTTCGTCTCCGGCCTCGGCGGCGACGACTGGCAGTCGGGTTGGCTCGAGGGGTATCCCCACACCGTGCTCGCCGACGGCGACGCCTTCGACGTCGGCAACATCCACATCGTCGCCCGCCACACCCCGGGCCACACTCCCGAGCATCTGGCCTACCTGATCGAGGACCGCGGCAGCGGCGCCGACGAGCCGATGGGGGCGATCACCGGCGACTTCATGTTCGTGGGCGATCTGGGTCGGCCCGACCTCCTCGAGTCCGCCGCCGGCGTCGAAGGGGTCGCCGACGGTTTTGCCCACGACCTGCATCGGACCGCGAAGTCGTTCATGAGCCAGCCCGACCACCTGCAGATCTGGCCGGCCCACGGATCGGGGTCGGCATGCGGCAAGGCTCTCGGTGCGGTGCCGCAGTCGACGATGGGCTACGAGCGACGGTTCAATCCGATGCTGAGACTCGTCGAGAACGAGTCGGCGTTCGTGGAGAACATCCTCGCGGGCCAGCCGGAGCCGCCGGTCTACTTCGCCCGAATGAAGGCATGGAACCGCGACGGCGTGCCGCTTCTGGGAGAGGTTCCGCATCCGCGACGACTCCAAGCGGAGGAGATCCCGGAGGTGCTTGGCACCGGGGCGATCCCGATCGACGTGCGGCCGCAGCCGGCGTTCGTCGGGTCGCACCTGCCCGGGAGTCTCTGGGCCCCGCCCGGTCCGGCCTTCCTGATGGCGGTGGGCAGCTACGTCGAACCCGACCAGTCGGTGGTGCTGGTCTGCGAGGCCGGTCAGGTCGATCGGTTCGTGAGAAACCTCGTGCGGATCGGTCTCGATCGGATCGTGGGTTGGCTCGAGCCCGCCACCCTCGAGACGTTCATCGCCGGGGGCGGCGCCCACGAGTCGCTGCCGGAGATCGATGCCGAAGAACTCGCGGATCGCCTCGCGGTCTCGCCCGATCTCCCGCTTCTCGACGTTCGCCGCGCCGTCGAGCACGCCGGGGGATCGATTCCCGGTGCGGTCAACATCGCCCATACCCGCCTTCTGCCCCGCATCGACGAGGTTCCCGACGGCGATCCCATCGTGGTGCATTGCCAGAGCGGCATGCGTTCGACGATGGCCGCAGCGGTCCTCAAGCGCCGGGGCCGACAGCCGGTGAACGTGGCCGGGGGGTACGCGGCCTGGTCCAGGCGTCCCGGCGCCTGCGCAACCGGTCGGTGATTCCGATGCCACACCGCGACCCCGAGATCCTCGATCGTTCCAGCGTCGGGACCGACCGTGCCTGACGCCGACGCTTCTGCGGAGGCATCCTCGCCCTCTCCGTCGGACTCGCCGTGGCGAGCCGCTCTGGTTCTGGTCGCCCTTGTCGCGGTGGCAGGTCCCTGGGGACGCGCCGATGTCGCGCTGCTTGTCGGCATCGTGATCGCGTTGGCCAACGTCGCCGCGTTCGTCGGCATCGCGAAGAGCGCATCCAAGTGGCTCATCCAGATCTGCGTGGTGATGCTGGGGCTGCGACTGGATCTCGCGGTGCTGCGGGAGTCGGTGGTGAACGGGCTGGCGCTGGCGGTCGGCACGATCGTGGGTGCGGTCCTCGTCGGGCTGCTGCTTGGACGCCTGCTGCGCACCGGCAAGGAGATCTCCACCCTGATCACGGCCGGCACCTCGATCTGCGGAGGCTCGGCGATCGTGGCGGTCGGCGGCGCCATCGGCGCCTCGGCATCCGGGATGGCGGTCGCGATCGGGGCGATCTTCATGCTGAACGCCGTCGGCCTCTGGGTGCTTCCCCCGATCGGTCACGCCCTCGGTCTTTCCGAGATGCAGTTCGGTCAGTGGGCGGGCGTCGCTCTCCACGACATCGCCTCGGTCGGCGGGGCGGCGAAGAGCTACGGCGACACCGCCTTCGACACGGCGAACGTCGTCAAGTTGACGCGGGTGATCTGGATCACGCCGCTCGCCTTGCTGGCGCCCTGGTACATGGGACGATCGCGTGAGGGGGGGCGGCGGGCGCCGTTCCCCTGGTTCATCGTTGCGTTCCTGCTCGCCAGCGTGGTCCGGACCGTCATGCCGGGCCTCGAGGGTTCGGCGGAGGCGATCGGGGCGATCTCCGGCATCGGGTTTCAAGCAGCCCTCTTCATGATCGGCCTCGGCCTGTCCCGAGCCGCCTTGCGGCAGGTCGGTTGGCGGGCGGTCGTGCAGGCGACCCTGCTCTGGCTGGTGCTGGCGGGCGCCTCCCTCGAGGTGGTCCGCCGAGGCGGCGG
>Ga0075479_10001262_pt1 | contig 11429 bp, 12 predicted proteins | sample DEB08_DNA_8_FD_76341 | JGI IMG/M metagenome (GOLD analysis project Ga0075479, IMG submission 76341) | Aqueous microbial communities from the Delaware River and Bay under freshwater to marine salinity gradient to study organic matter... | ecosystem: Environmental > Aquatic > Marine > Coastal ... | reverse complement strand
ATCATAGTACCGTATCACGGCTGGCGACCACCGACACTCTTTATGTCCACCGAGCTTGGAAGCCTCCTGTTATTGGTTGGCCACAAATAGTACTGCTCATTGCGGGAATATATAATATTTGTTTTGGTGCATGGGCAGTATTTTTCCCAGAGCACTACTTTATTCTTTCTGGAATCGCGCTGCCAGAATATCCAGCACTTTGGCAGTGTATTGGAATGATTGTGGGGCTCTATGGGCTTGCTTATCTGATTGCCAGTACCGATATTCTTCGATATTGGCCGATTGTATTCATTGGTTTTATGGGGAAAATTTTAGGGCCCCTAGGATACTTCTTTAATGTTACTCCACATTCCATGCCAGAGGCGGGAGCCTGGCTTCTTATTACGAATGATCTGGTCTGGTGGATTCCTTTTTTCTTAATTCTTTTGAAAGTATGGCAATCTCATAGGAATGGAAATAAAAATATTGGAAGAGAAAAAGAGCTGCTCGCTCAGTTTGAGAGTCTCAGAAGCTCTTCGTTTGAGAGGCCTACTCTTCTTTTCTTTGTTCGTCACTTAGGATGTACGTTTTGTCGGCAAGTCTTTAAGGATATTTCCGCAGAACGAGAGAGGCTTCGTGGGGCTGGCATTCAGGTAGTAATCGTACATATGGGTCCCACGGAGCGTGCCTTGAAAATGATCAAAAGTTTTAATCTTGATCAGGTCGAGCTTATTGAAGACCCGAGATGTTTTCTTTATGAGCTCTGCGGTTTTTCCAAGGCATCTCTTTGGAGGGCCTTTGGAGTTAGAGTCTTAAGGAAAGCTGTTCCTGCGCTCTGTGTTGAAAGGTGTGGAGTCGGATATCTTTCTGGTGATGGATTTCAGCTTGGTGGCGTAATTCATTTTACGAATGGTAGACCGAATATTATTCATGAGCAGAGTGACGTTAGCGATCGGTTTGATATTAAGAGCTTTCTAGGGCGAGAGGAGGGGGAGGCTCGTTCCTCAATCTCGACAGAGCTCAAAGATCCCAACGGATAGGATGCCATCCCCACTCCCCACCTGCTTAAGCCAGGGTTTACTCTGAAGGTGAAACGAGCAAATTCCTTGAGAGATTATTTTAAGAGACGAATCTGAATCCTGTTCTTTCTTTTCAAGATAATATGTATGAATTCGTGTTAAGAGGTTCTCCATGAGAGCACCTCGAAATGGATTAATCAGACAGATAATATTTTCATCTTGAAACTCAACTTTCGTTGCATCTCCTGTTTCAAAAGAGATACCAGAAAAATTATGCGTTCTCTCACGTGCATACGTCACATATGAAGGCTCAATCTCAATGCCTCGTACTTGAGCTCCAGTCAGTGTATGAAGCATGACAGCAAGTCGGCCCTTACCAGAGCCGATATCAAGAATGCGATCATGTGAACTCATTGAAGCCTCAACAGATATATGCTTTATAACACGAAGTGGAAGTGAAAGTTCGGGAAACTGATCTCGACTTCGACGAGGGAGTCGTTCGAGTGGCATGGAGAAGTTATGAGCTGTGTCAAACTCAACATCGTCACGGTTATAGTTATAAAGACCTCCTCCCTGTAGCGAAAAGTCTTGAAACGAGTATTCAGGGCCTTCCCCTAGCATGTCCTCGAGACTATCAGGCGTATATGGAGTTGAAAAATCACTCATAACTCTATGCCGCTATACTCACTTTACTTGTTAAAATGCGTTTCCCATTGACGGGTAAGAGGCGTTAGTAAATTCCATAGGTTTTAGAATTTATCAAGCCCGATCTGTCATAGAATCAGCATGAGAAGAAAACAGTAGCAGATATAAAATACCTATGCTTATCGGCTCGCTGTTGGAACAGAGAACTAAAAGGTGGCATGAGGATTTGAAGAGAAATGCCTAGTGATCTAGGATATTTGCGCTCCAGGTCCGCTTCCATTGTTGAAAAATCAAGACATTCCAAAGTTTTGAATGCAAATCAAGCTCTTCGAGTTGGTGCCGTTTCCAGGTCTTTAGGATTAAGGATCTATTGAGGAGACCATCTGGTGGAAGTTCGGTTGGTGTTAGGAGTGATTCAGCCCAGGAACGGAGCTCTGTTCGCAGCCATTTTGCAAGCGGAATGGAAAATCCTGCCTTTGGACGTTCAAAAAGTGTCTCAGGGAGATACCTATTCAGTATTTTTTTTAAGATATATTTTTGTGAGCCATGAGCAATGCACCAGTTCATAGGCAATGTCCGAGCAAATTCAATAATCCGATGGTCTAAAAGGGGCACACGTGCCTCCAATCCATATGCCATAGAGGCTCGGTCAACTTTCGTAAGGATATCGTCAGGTAGGTAGGTATGAAAATCGATAAAACTCAAGTAGTCGTGTCGTGATGCTAATGTTTTAGAAGCGATATCAGTATGAAAGAGCGTTTGCGACGGAACATAGCGATGAACCGGAGTTTCATAAGGTGGCCAATGAAGATTCGCCTGAAGATAAACCTCTCTAAGGTTTGAAGCACAAAGAAGCTCTGCAAATCGATGTACTTTCATTCCAGGAGTTCGAATTCCTCGAAGCGCTTCGGGTAATAGCCACTGGAAAATTGAATAGACACTACTCCAGCCGCTTGAAGGAACAGCTTGAATTCCATCCTTGAGCCGAGTTCGTAGTGGATATGGTGCATTTTTCAGTATGCTCCAGACTCGTTTTGCTAAGAGATAGCGAGGATATCCAAGGAACAGCTCATCACCCCCATCTCCTGAAAGAGATACGGTTACTTGTTCTCGTGTGAGCTGAGAGAGTAAAAGTGTTGGAATCTGTGATGAATCTGCAAATGGCTCATCATAGATTGTAGAAAGGTTCGGGATAACGTTGAGTGCATCGGAGGTACTCACATAGTGCTCGGTATGCTTTGTACCTAAATGGGAAGCAATTGCACTCGCATAGGGCGCTTCGTTAAACTGACTTTCTTGAAAGCCGATTGAAAATGTCCGCACATTTCGGGGATCCAAGCTGTTCATACAGCTCACAATGGTGGATGAATCGATACCCCCTGAGAGAAAAGCCCCTACTGGAACATCCGCCAGTGAGCGGATGCGGACCGAATCTCTAATGAGCTCGTGGAGATCGACAATGGCATCCTGTAGCGAACCAGAATATGGAGGCGAAATGTCCGGTACTTGCCAGAATGACTTGGGGGAGAGATGACTACGGTCTGTATATGGAGAAAATCCTTTAGGTGCTGACTCAAGCTCGCTTTGGCTGAGCGACAGGCTCGTGCCAGGAATCATCTTCCAGATTCCCTGAAAGATTGTATATGGTGCCGAAATATAGCCATGTTCGAAAAAGAGTGATAGCCCAGTAGAAGAAAGGGGAAGGCAAAATTCTTTCAGGCCATAGAGAGCTTTAAGTTCAGAGGTCACAACAAAGCCGCTTTTAAGCCATCCGTAGTAAAGTGGTTTTATTCCTATTCTATCTCGTGCGATGTGAAGAATTCGCTCATTTTCGTTCCAAAGGCAAATTGCAAACATTCCATTACACTTAGTCAGAGTCTTTTCTAGGCCCCAGTGATCTATAGCTGCTAATAGGACTTCAGTATCTCCACTTCCGTGAAACGATAAGCCACTCCATTCTAATTCTTTCCGAATTGAGCGATAGTTATAGATCTCTCCGTTATAAACCAGCACTGTCCCAGTGCGAGGAGATACCATTGGCTGTTTTGCATGCGGAGAGAGATCGAGAATGGCCAGTCGACGATGAGCAAAGGTAAGGCCCCCTTCATTGCTCCACGTTGAAGAATCATCGGGCCCACGGTGTCGGAGTGAATCGGCAAGATGAGTTGCCATCCTATTTCTTTCATTTTGATCAAGATAAGGATTATAGAATCCAACCAAACCACACATATTTTGCTGGTATTCCTGCAACTGGCTATAAATAGAGCGATAATAGGGTATGCTGTACTAAGAGTTGGATATCGCTGTATGGTGATAGTCATAACTTGAATATTTTTTCATTCGCTGAGGTAAAAAGAATCAGGAGAGTAATGAACGATGAGTATTGGAGAGTCTTCTTTGTATAGGATTCGGCGAGTAGCATCTCCGTATCCGTATCTACCAGAGGGATACTGGTATAAAGGAGGTGTGCCAAGAGAAACTCTGCGAAGACTCCTGCATCCTCTCTCAAACACTCTTGAGGTGAGAGATTTTGATATTTTTCGAACAAAAGAAACGGATGATGATTATGATCATTCACTTTCTTTACAGTATTTAAGTGATGATTATGAATTTGGACATGGAATAGAGGTTGTAGAGGATCTTCCTGTCTATTTCCAGTCTCGAGATCTGACAGTCAATGAAGTAGCACTGCATTGCGAGCGGCTTGGATATACATCTCAGGCGGAGCAGGATTTGCGGACTCTTTCGCTGAGACCTACACGAAGTATATGTAATGCCCAGGGAGAGCCTCCCAGTAATACGTGGTGTAAGGCGGTACGGTTAGCAGTAGAAGGAAGAGCAAATGGTGTGCCCTGGGAATTGTGTTTTGATGCAATGCCCAAACATACGGCTCTTTTTGATGTTGCACTTCAGCTAGATAGAAGTTTTTTATCTGGTCTTGATGTTGGCTTAGATTTTCTCAATACGCTCAAGGAATATGGCTTCTTACACCACCTACCCGATAGTTCTGCGGGCGTTGTCGCAATTATAGAAGAATCAGCAAAGCAGCTTCGACAAGGCATTCGGTTTTTTCGAAATATTCCTCGAGAAATTCTTGGAGAGCTGACCGCACGAGTCATATGATGCTCTCGTCATGAATACGATTTCCGAGAAAATGTAAGCACAGCAGAGTGCTCTCTTCCAGGGATATTGGAGAATTCAACGGTAGAATTATGTTGAACCCCAAGCTCCGTCATAATACCAGAGGCCGCAGCAACTTCACTCTTCCAATGAGTTCCTTTCAGAAAGATAAGCCGCGAAGAAGTATTATTTTTTAGAAATGGAGTAGCGAGCGATAGTAGGGAGTGAAGAGGAGCAAGAGCCCGTGCGGTTACGCCATCGAATTGAGCATGAAGATGTGCAGACTCCTCAATGGAGGAGTGAAGAATCTGTACGTTAGAAAGTGAAAGTTTAACTTTGCACATCTCAAGAAAGTCAGTTTTTCTCTGTGCTGAGTCGATACCCGTAAACGAGATATCTGGACATACAATAGCTAAGGGTATGAGTGGAAAGCCTCCTCCTGAACCAAGATCTATAATAGAATTCATGTCATGAATCTCTTCAGCGAGTAGCAGAGAGTCGAGAATATGGGAGGAAATATGCGAGATCTCCTCACGACTCATGAGATTAACACGCTTATTTGCAGAGCTAAGAAGTCGAGAGAAAATATCCAGTTTTTCTCTATGTTGTTCATAGAGTTGTTCAACATCCATCAGATCGCCATGAGGTATTTGCCTGCATGAGATAATACGGGGCGATGATGGGGTATTCAAGCTTCTCATCATGTGCTTCTTAAGGGTTCGCTGGGCTTCCATTGAGCAGAAGAGTAGGCTTGGTTCGGTGAGCTGCAAGAGAAACAAGATGGAAGACGTTCTTCGTATTGGCTTAGATATAAGGGATGAGGACCCTCAGCCAAGAGAGAGAACGTTTACCAAGGCAGTCCAAGAATTCGTATTGTAAAATCAAGAACTTGAAGAAGGTTTTCGTCTATAATTGATAACTCAACGACTGGCATAGCGTGGTAGAGCATTAGGATTCTTGCCCCAAGAAGACCGAGGAGAATTGGGAGATAGCTGAAAAAAAACAGGGAGATAGCTCCCCAGCGGACTTGATCACGCTCTGCCGGATTTGGATGAGAATCTATCTCTTTTCGTACTCGATATTCTCGCATTTCTCTCTATTATGCGAAAAATAACCAGGAAAGATTCATAAGAGAAAGAAAAAGAGTTGGAACATTTTTTATTATTCGGCTCAGACTTGTTATTCTGTGAGCGGAGAGCTAATAGTGATTTTTTATGTTCCAGTGGTCTAAACTTAAAAAGCCGTACTACGTCTTAGCCCCTATGGAGGACGTAACCGATACTGTCTTTCGACGGCTTGTAGGCTTATGTGCCGCTCCCGATGTCTTCTTTAGTGAGTTTACAAGCACTGACGGGATGTTCTCGCCGGGATGGAGCAATGTTGTTCATCGCTTACGCTTTACAAGCGATGAGGCTCCTCTCATTGCTCAAATCTGGGGGAATAACCCCCAGAACTATTTTCGAGCGGCTTGTCAAATTCGTGAACTAGGATTTCACGGCATAGACATTAATATGGGCTGTCCCGTTGAGAAGATAGTGAAAAGTGGTTGTTGTTCAGCTTTAATTGAGAACCCAACTCTTGCTGCTGAGCTTTATAGTGCAGCAAAAGAGGGTGCTGGAGAGCTTCCCGTTAGTATCAAGACGCGGATTGGCTTTAAAATAAGGGCTACTGAGGAGTGGTGCCAGTTTCTACTTGAGCTGAGGCCTGCGGCACTTACTGTTCATGGAAGAACTGCGAAGCAACTCTCGAAAGGAAATGCGGACTGGGGTGAAATTGCAAAAGTAGTTAGCATGCGAGATGCCCTTCAGGGAGAAACTCAGATTATTGGTAATGGCGATGTAAGAAGTCTTGAAGAGGCGGATCAGAGAGTTGCTGAAACTGGTGTAGATGGAATCATGATTGGAAGAGGAATCTTTGATAATCTTTATCTTTTCGATCGCTCATTGCCGTCGCTAGCAGAAAGAACACCGGCGGAGAAGTTGGGGCTTTTATTGCAGCACGTTCGCCTTTTCGAGGAAGAGTGGAAGGGAGAGAAACCTTTTCGAATTTTGAAGAAATACTTTAAAATTTATGCGTCACACTTCGATGGTGCTTCTCAGTTACGGATGCAGCTTGTCGAGACAGAATCAGCAGAGGAAGTCGAAGAGCTTGTTCATAATTTCTTGGCAAGTCACTCTTCCTATCATGAAACACACCAAGAAGCTATTTCGCCTTAGTGCAGAATAAGCACTATACTAGCAACTTCTCATCCCTGAGTTCGCATTCAAGCTTTTGGCTCTCAATCGTTAAGTCTTTGTCACTCAAGGTCGTTCTCTTGTATAAGCCGTAAGTGCTTCGTTTTGTAGTAACGAGTTGATATGGAAGAAAAAAAGACAGATATTCCAAAACTGAAGAGAAAAAGATCTTTAACTTCACTCACTCTCAGTTGGTTGAGTGAGCGATTAAAACGGTCAGAAGCATTAAAAGAACAGATTCAGAACGGGACATATCAGGTTGACTCTGAGAAACTTGCGAAATCACTAGTAAATCGTGAGCGCTAGTAGAAATACGAATCTTTCGTATACGTGTTTTCATGACATTCCTCCTCATGAGGTTCTCTATTCCTTCCGATAGGTTATATGAAAATGTAGTCCGTCGGAGTTCAATGGAGTTGATAGCTGGAAAATATATCCCTTTAAGAGAGCTTGGAGAAGGAGGCTCGGGGAAGGTGCTGCTTGTTCGGCATGTTGATCTCGGTGTCCAGTATGCTCTTAAGATTCTAAAAAGTGATGCGATCTCTCAACCCATGGGAGTAGAGCGTTTTAAGAAAGAAGCCGCTCTTTTGCTCAGTTTCAATCATCCACGGGTTGCACAAGTCCGTGATTTCGGTAAGACGCTCGATGGCAGCTACTATATGGCGATGGATTATTGTCAGGGTGAATCAATAAGACATCGGATAGATGCGGGCCACTATTTTTCATTTGGGGATACTCTGAGGATAGCAATGCAGGTCTTGGGTGTGCTTGATGTAGCGCATAGTGCTGGAATTATTCACGGAGATATTAAACCAGAGAATCTTTTTCTCGAATCTACCGAAGAAGGCGAGTTATGCGTCAAAGTTTTAGACTTCGGCACTGCATTTTTACGTCAGCAACTAGGCGATGACCAAATTGTTTTCGGAACGCCGTGCTATATGTCTCCAGAGCAAGCAGCAGGAGAGGAAGAAATTGATCACAGAGTAGATTTCTACTCTCTGGGTATTGTGCTCTTTGAGCTTATCGCAGGGAAAGTGCCTTTTGAGGGAGACAATGTTGTTCAAACACTCATTCTTCATCTAACACAACCCCTTCCCTCTCTGGCGGAAGAGTTCGGAGTATCTGATACAATTGAAAAAGTGGTACGCAAAGCTCTGGCAAAATCCCCAGCGGAACGATTTCCCAATGCAGGTGAATTTCAGCGGCAATGTGAGGAAGCACTGACGGTTCATGAGGGAGAGGTTCTTGCTGCAGCTGGTCCGAATTGTTCGCTTCCAAAGACTCAGAGTGCCGTCAACGTACTTACCAAGCCGACTGAAGGAGTGAATCATCCAACTCGCATTCTCTGTCTCGATGATGATGAGATGATCCTGAATATCCTTCAACATGTGCTTGAGAGAGAGGGCTACGAGGTGATAACAGCTCAGCATAGCTCAGAAATTCATGAATATCTTTTTAATTCCGACATAGATCTTTTAGTGAGTGATGTACAGATGCCGGGTATTCCTGGCACTAAAGTATGCCGCCTCTTAAAAAAATCAATGAGCGATCTAAAAGTGATCCTCTTTTCGAATGTGCCAGAGATCGATCTTGAGCGGTATTCGGTTGAGAATAATGCGGATGGATGGATTAGCAAACAGCGCCTTCCGAAAGAATGGCTCGGCGAAATAAAAAGGGTGCTTTTTCAGTAGTTAGCCTTGAAAGATGATCGTAATACTCCCAAGGATGATTATCAGTCCACCGAGGAGCCTTCTCTTAATATGTTGCTCTCTAAAAAAGATTCCTCCTCCTAATATGACAAGTATTAAAGATACTTTTGTTAGTGCGACAACATAGGGAGCTTGAAAAAACTGTAGAGCCCATAGCTTCGAGCTCATAAAAAGAAACTCAAAAATGCCGCGACTAAACAGAAGAACAAGAGGGAGTCGCGGAGAAAATACAGACCGGGTGCCTGTTCGACTTATGCCGATAAGGATTATACCTGCAGCAAGAGTCATCCAGAATCCTGAGACAAAAGGATGGGCGTGAACTGTAGCTAATCGGTCGAAGCAAGCATTGAGACTAAAGAAAAAAGCAGCAGCTAATCCAAACAGAATTCCCTTTTTATGCGTAGTAAAGGTCAGTTTGTTTCCGGCGAGAATGAAGACGCCGAGAGTGATTATGGCAACACCAAGGGCTCCTTCTAGGGTTGGTAGATCTCCTGTTATGAGAGGTGAAAGGAAGAGAAGAAAGAGGGGAGTCAGTGATATAAAGGCAATTACAAGTGAAACGTCTCCGAACTGTACTGCAAACATGCGGCACCACTCTGCAGCCATATCCGATAGAGCTCTGAGGAGTACATAAAAATAAAATTCACGGTTAAGATCGAAAATGGAGATATTAAAAAAGCTAAGCACAAGAAGTGCAAATAAGTAGAACGGAAGCGCAAATAGAAAAGAATAGATTGCTGAAAGGGTTGGCGTTATCCTTGAGGTAAGTGCTTTGCTACAGAGATCTTTTGAGGCAGCAAATATTGCTGCACTCACCACGGCAAATAATCCTGACATGATTATTATGCTAAGGGCTTATGAGGTCAGAGAATAGAGATTAAATCTCTTCAATCTCTAGTTTTCCGATAAGACCTTCAGCTTTTTTGAGTATCTCTTCTTGTACCTGTCCCTCGATGGTCTTGATCAGCTGAGAACGGAATATTCTCATCAGTTGAGTGCGCTTTCGATGATACGCTTGGAAACTGAGATTACTTTCTTTGGCCCGTATTCTCTTATCAACTTCACCTATGAGTCTAAGCTCGTGCTCTGCATCTGAAGCATTATCTGAAACGAGATGGGCGTAAAATTTAGCATAGTGAGTGAGTGCAGTTCGAATTTGGAGCCGTAAATGCTCCGGAAGCTCTTGTTGAGACATAGTTATCCTAAATAGTAAGTACTACGCACTTTCGACTTATTAAGATGCAGAGGGAAAAAGAGCAGATTCAATGCTCATTTACCACTCTAACCTACTGATTTTATATGAGGAACCGTCGTGCTATTTTTAAAAAAGCAAGAATGAAGCACCCACTCTCCTGATGAGAGTTTCGTGTCATTGAAAGATGAAACGGATAATCACGTGTACTGAGGGAAGGTCCTTAATCTCATCTGTATTAATTCGCTCTTTGTTGACTCCTCCGTAGAGCCTGTTCATTCATACTCTCATTGAGCGAATATTTAGCCAGAGCAATCTGATAATTGATTTCATGCCTTACCTCTTGAAGCTCCTGTGTAGCAGGAGAATCTACATAGGATAATAGGAATAGTGCGACGCTGAGGTAGGTACAGCCAATTAGCGAATATCCCAGGATAGACGAAATGCATGCCAAGAGGCCCTTTCGCTTTGTCTCGAGTGTTCTCATTTCGTGCCGCACTCTTTTCCCTTTCGTTGGTAAATGGCTCGTATGATATCGAAGATGCGTGCGCATATATCCCCCTCTCGCATTTGTAAGAAGCGACCCCAGATCCCTCTTTTACGATCCTGTTATGGAAGGACTATTTGGTAATGTGCTCTAAAATTGAGGACGGCGCACTTAATTATCTGAAATTGTTAGTTGAAATACTGGAGAGATTTGGTGGGCATAGTCGTACGGAAGACTACTTGCGGACACCTGTTTCTTGATAAATATCAGAGATTTTCTTATGAAGCTCTGTGATATAGAGTTTTAGGTTTGTTGGCAGCTCTTTTTTCTTTCCATAACGCTCAGAGAGGTATCCTTTCACATCTTTTTGAGTCTCTAGCATGGAAGCTATGGTTTTACTGCACCGAAGAAGTTGAGAGCGTTTGGTTCGCTTATACTCCGAGCGTTTATCGTAGTGCACAACTCCAAGATCCATATCTACTCGTTTTTCCATATCTGCTGAGAGCCATTGTTTCCAAAAAAAGAGGAGGTTTGGACAAGTAGCCTTTTCCTCTCTTGCTGAGGCTATTAGGTCAGATTCGAAAATCGTAAAAGGAATTAAGGTGCATACTCCTTCTTTAAGAGTGCAATAGAGATGAAGGGATGCCAGCATGAGAAGCTCTTCTGATGAAAATCGAGGAGGTGCTTCTAGAGGATTGAAGGGGTCTTCCATTACCCTCTCTAACGTCGAGAGTTTTTGTAGGATTGAGTCTTTCGTTATTTGGTACGTATCTACTGATTCTTCCTCTAGCTGAGTGGGCACTTCACCAGAAAGGAGCTCGCGTGATTGAGCTATCAGTGAGTCAGTGAAGATAATGGACGCGAGAAGAAGAAAAAGAGTCGCTTGCAATGGCATTCTCCTTTTCTTGCTCTGATTGAAGGCGATAGCGTACTTCATAAAATATTCGAACCTCAGACCGTCAGATTATCGTTGTTTCGAGTGCTCGACAATGGGGTGAAGATATATGATCTCCCTTGTCATTTAGGCAATCGGGCTTCATATCC
>Ga0075479_10001260_pt1 | contig 11434 bp, 14 predicted proteins | sample DEB08_DNA_8_FD_76341 | JGI IMG/M metagenome (GOLD analysis project Ga0075479, IMG submission 76341) | Aqueous microbial communities from the Delaware River and Bay under freshwater to marine salinity gradient to study organic matter... | ecosystem: Environmental > Aquatic > Marine > Coastal ... | reverse complement strand
CTTGCGGTTCATTGTAACTAATAAAAAATATATCAAACATCGAGGTTCCTGCACATTTCTAAAAATTGTTTATATTCTGGAAAGGTATCAACAAAAGATTTATTTCTTCTTTGATCATATTGTTTAATAAATTGACCAAGTCTTTTTCTATCAAAATTTACAGTAATTTTTTGCTCAAACCTAGCAACACAATCTTTATATATTCTGTCAAGTTTATAAATTTCTGTTTGGTCAAATCCGTGGTATGTACTGTCTATATGATAATTCCTTTCATGTTTACGCATGTAGTCTAAACTTGATTTGAGATATTTTTCTATCAATTGCGGAGTAGCTATCTTAATATCTAAGAATTGCGGATGCCGTACATACGCAAAATCAACTAGAACACGATCCCATTTTTTATTGTATTTTAATTTTAATTTTAAAACAAAGTGCAAGAAATAATCTAATGTAGGTAAACTTAAAATATTAAATGCACTCATAAATCTACAATTAGCGTTTGTGCGTTTGCAAAAATTGTTAACATTTTCTGCAAAAATTTCCCAAGTCATTCCGTCTCTTGAATATTCTGCTTGTTTTCCCGTGCTTTCTGCACTTACAAAAAGTGTAAAAGATTTAATTGCTTGATTTTTTTCTAATTTCTGCACTAGAGTTATAAATTTATTCCATAAATCTCCTGGAGGACAAGCGTTTGAATTAATTGAAAAGTGTAGGTTAGGTTGTGGATTGGCTAATAAATGTTCCATGACCCTAAACGTATGTTTGCTTAATAATGGTTCACCGCCTGTAATACGAAAAGTGTGCATGTGTTTGACTGCTTCTGGAAACCATTTCCAAAATGCTTCAATATAAGGATTGTGTTCTCTTTCAGGGATGGGCACTAGGTTTTCATTAATTTTGTTGTAAGGAATCTTTCCAGTTTGGTATGGTCCTTGATTTTTAATTTCTTCCATCCATTTGCTACTAAAATTTGGCCCGCAATATGTACACTTAAAATTGCACACATTACTGAAACTGACTTCAACATATCTAGGATAAAAATTTTCATCACCTGTTGAATTTGCTATTTTGTCTTTATCTATTTGGCTCCAAGGTGCATGACTTTTAAAAACCCTTTCACTATATTGGTTTGTATTGTCTTCTATGCGCCAGCAATAATCACATTCGCTAGGACGTTTGCCTTGCAACATAGCTTTACGTTGCTCTTTCTTAAACAGTGTGTTATGGAGCGCACCAGGATCTTTTTCTATTTCTTCAAGTGGTATCTTATGTGCTACAGGATGATGGCAACTGTGTGTGGTTCCAGATTCTAAATGCACAGTAACTTGTGTCCATTTTGCTAAACAGAACCCAGGGCCAATACTGTTTAGGAAATCATAGGTATCTTTGTTTTCTTTGTTTATATTATCAGTCATTGTTTAAATTATAACACAATTTGTTAAGAATGTCTAGTATTTCCGTAGCCAATTGTTTTGTTTGGTCCTTTATATGTTCTCCAAGGGTCAAAAACTATAAAATCTCCTTCAGGAATGTTATCTGTTTCATGAACCCTTACATACACACTAGGTTTGTCTTGCACAATCCAGCCACCATGTTCTTTGATATAATGTTGAACTAATAAACTATAACTACCATCAACATATTCTACATCTGGTTTATAACTATCACTACTAAACTTTATACGATTTCCATATTTCAAAATTTCAATTGCCATATTTTCTGCCTGGCGCTCTCGTGCATTCATCACACTATCAAATAAATCATATCCTAGATTTAGTTTTTCTGCCATATAACGAAGTGCAATGTTATCTCTTGGATGACACGCTCCGCCGTCTCCCATTCCTGCTTTCATATAACTAGGACCCATGATGCGTTGAGTGCTTTGTGCTAGTGCGGTTGTTACAACATCTGTGTTTATATTTCCTTGACGTTGTGCAACATCTTGTATCATATTAACAAGTCCTATTTTTGTGCTGATAAAGGTGTTATAAAAAACTTTTATACATTCGCATTCGTCCCAAGTACCAATTACATAGCGCGGATTGTTTTCCATTATAGTTTTATAAAAATCTATAAGTTGTTTAGCGTCACCGGTTTCACTGCCGTCTTGTGTGCCAATCATTACCATTTCAGGATTTACCATATCCCAAGCAACTGTTCCCATGGCAATTAAATAAGGATTATATACAAAACGTGTATTAGTTACAAGCGATACAAATTCTCTACGAACCGTTCCGGGTAGCACTGTTGAAATAAGAACAAGCAATTGATCCTTGTTCATGTATGCATTCGCTTCCTTAAGAACGCTGTGAACTATATCGTATGAAAAATCCTTTGGTGTCAAATGCGCTGTTGGTGCACTACCATCGTATGCAGGATCGTGCGGCGTAGGCACTGCAACAAATACTATTTCTCTATCTCTTACGCATTCTTGTATAGTAGTCTTAAATTGTACTAATTCTGTTTGAACATCTATAATGTCATAACCGGTTACATCGTGTTCTTTTTGGGCTACTACTTCTGCACAAGGCAAACCCAATTTGCCTAAGCCAATGAATCCAATTTTCATTTGTTTTTCCTTTGTTGCAAAAAATCTTCAATTAAATTTGCAGCATGTTTATGTCCTTTAGCACTCAAATGAAATTTATCTTTAGGTAAATGATATCTAAGTAAGTAATCACCATTAATAACATTGTTTTTATAATAGTCAATATAATTTAAATTGTGAGGTGCATAATTTCCTCCTAAAAGAAAATATAGATTTTTAAAACCGTTATCTTTCATAAAAGACTGAAACATATTATGATTAACTATGAATTTTTCGTCTTCAAACTCTTCACATAAGAAAGTTTCATGCAATCTAAAAAATTCTTTTTCACGATGATTTGTCTGCCAAGTGTGAGAATCTATCTTAAATCTAATTATTGTGCCTGGAGTATCGCTTGCGTCATAAGGATCTGAATTGTTTTCGTCATCGTTAATAGGAATAATAGGTCGTCTGTAAGGTGACCAAAACTCTTGTCTTTCAATAGTTGTATATTGTATTATAACTAGATCATCACTTTTAATTTTCCCATCTAGCACAGCATTAACTACAGTGCGCCAAATCCTATAGTTACTGCCACAGCCTCTTGCTTCATGAATATAATCTAATCCTAATGTTTTGGCAACGTATTCGCCATATACCTTTGCCACTTTTGTGTAATCACTAAAAGAACAACCTGCAACTAATAATCTTTCCATTAGAAGCCATACTCTCTTGATAAAATTTCTTTGTCAAAATTATAACTTATATTCATAATTATTTTTTGTGTAACAGTATCAGACATTTTATTGTTTACAGAATTAGAAATTTTTTCTTGTAGATTGTGCAAATCTTTTGTTTTTTTACAGTTACCAAAAATTTCATGACTGGGTTTTATATAGTTATCGTAAAAGTACAAATGATTTATTACATCAGGATGTGTGTCTACACATTTATTGTAAAATTGGGTATTTTTATCGTTAGGAAAATTTACTATATCTTTGGGCATATTTTTTAGATAAAATTTTACTAATTTTTTGTTAAATGGTTTTAGATCAGGAGGATCCGATTCGTAGCTTCCTGTAGGAATCATATTTGACTGAAAATGAATGTTAAACAATCTGTTAGCAGAAATAATTGCTGTAGCATTTTTTATAACATCATTTTCCCAACTCCATTTTTTAATATCAAACTTTTTTGTTGTGAATACATTTCCATCACCGCACCAACTATCAATAAAATTATCATTTCTTGTCCAAGAGGTCCAGTTTACTAAAATTAAATCGTCTTGGGTAAAATTGTTTTTTAAATCACATTCTAACATTCTATGAAAGATACCTACATTGCCAATACCCCCATATCCCCAATTGTAAACAGGAACATCAACACTGTATCTGATAATATCTGCCCAAGTTGGCCACCAATGGCGAGTCCAGGAGCATCCAAATGTAAATATACGACCCATAAATATATTTATAAGTTAAACTAGCAGTTAATGAAATGTTTGAACACATAGAAAAATTTGAAAAAGAATTGGCAAATTTTACAGGAGCACCCTATGCCGTGACAACAGATTGTTGCACACATGCTATAGAGTTATGTTTAATTTTAGATAATATAGATTATTGTAAATTTAGTGCTTTCACATATCTTAGTGTTCCTATGACAATGCACAAGTTAGGAATAGACTATGAACTTACTGGAGAAGAGTGGAGTGGTGAATATCAATTCCATAATACAAGAATATGGGACAGTGCTAGAAGATTACAACCAAACATGTATAGGAAAGGTCAATTACAGTGTTTAAGTTTTGGTTACGGTAAACCTGTAAGTATATGTAGAGGCGGTGCTATACTATTAGACTGCTATGATAGTTATAAAAAATTATCTGCAATGAGATATGACGGAAGAGATTTATCTATATCGCCTTGGCAAGAACAGGTAGAATTTAACATTGGGTACCATTATAAAATGAATCCTGAAGAATCAATAAGAGCAAGCGCCGCATTGAGTGATTACATAGCAAAAAACAAATATGATATAGTACAAACATCGTACCCAGACTGTCGTGAGATAAAAATACAATGAAAGTATTGTGTGTAGGAGATAGCTGGAGTGCAGGATACGGAATTGATCCTAACGAATCATGGCCGTGTATACTATCTTCTCGCTATAATCTAAATTTAAATAATGCCAGTTGCTCAGGTTCTGATAATAAATCTATTGCAGAAACAACAGTAGATGAATTAGATAAAAACAAATACGATTTAGTGATAGTTGGTTGGTCAGGAGTCACAAGATACACTTTTGATGATAAATCATTTGATTTTTGTAGTGGTGATCCAATTAAGACTAGAGATATCTTTTTTAAAAATAAATCTTTAAAAAATATTGAAGAAGATTTTTTAGGATATCAATCAAAAATAAGACAAAAATGTAATAAAACTAAACTAGTTGAGTTTTCTGTTTTTGGTGATTTTAAACATTTATATGGGAATAATTTTATAAAAACATCCTTTTTAGATTTCTTAGCAAAAGCACAAGGTGATAATTTTGTATACAATATTCCTTTCTTCGAATTTGGTTTTTTATCAGAAATAAATCATAAAAATACCTCTAGATTTGCTAGAAAATATTTCCCTAAAAATTGGAAGAAAGCTATTGTAGAAAGGGAAAACATAATACCTGGTAAATATTTTTTAGACTGCGGACATCCAAATGCTAAAGGTAACGAATTGTGGGCATCATATCTAGGAGAGTTTATTTTTGATTAACACTGTAAATGAATGGGACTGTTTAAAAGAAGTGGTTGTTGGTGATGCAACTTATGCAAATAGACCAACAGGGTGTCATTTTGAAGAGACTGGTCCATACCCAAATCATGTTATTGAAGAAGCAACATTAGATTTAAATAGGTTTGTTACTACCCTTGAAAGTGAAGGTGTAATAGTACATAGACCAAAAGTACATAACTTTCAAGTTGATAATGGAATGTATAATTATTGTCCAAGAGATAGATTATTAATTATTGGTGAAACAGTTGTTGATTGCAACATGCAATACGAATGTAGAGAACAAGAGCGTAATTATATAGACTTTGTTCTAAAAGACGCAAAGAATGTTATACACACTCCACGTAATAACATTATTAAGTTTGATGCAGCTAACATTAGTAGGTTAGGTAATACATTATTATACTTAGAAAGTGTTAGTGGTACTAGACAGGGAGCAGATTGGCTACAACAACAGTTTCCTAATCATACAGTAGAAGTAACACAAACTTACGGTGGCGTACACATTGATAGCACCTTTAGTCCTGTTGCAGACGGGCTTGTTGTAGTAAATAAGGATCGTGTTACAAAGAAAACACTGCCTCGTTGTTTTAAAGACTGGGAAGTTATTTGGTTAGGTGATGAAGATCTAACACGAAAAAGTTTTTCTGGCGAAGCATTTGCAAGTAATTATATACTATTGAACTTCTTTATGATTCGTCCAGACTTGGCAGTTATTGATGACTGTCCTAAATTAGAGCAAGCATTACGAGCAAATGGAGTACTAAGTTACACTGTACCATTTGCACATTCGAGAACACTAGGTGGTGGTCATCACTGCACTACATTAGATTTACACAGAGGATAGATATGTATAAATTAGGACATATAAATTTAAACATAGATATAAACGAAGTAAAATCGTTTGAGTATATTAGACAGCCATTAAATTTACAAGAAGAAGCTGACTGGAAAACTAATGCATACAGTGGTATGACCTTTGGCGGCGAATTATACAGTGGTAAAAATTACATACCAAAATGGACTAAAAACATAAGCAAAGAATTAAACCTCAAAGATTGCGGCTATTCATTTTATCGCATGAAAACAAATAACATTATTCCTACACACGTTGATCATTATTCAACGTACACTAGAATATTTAAAAAAGATATTAAAGATGTTATCAGAGCGATTGTTTTTTTAGAAGATTGGAAATCAGGTCATTACTTTGAAATTGATAATCATGCAATAACAAATTGGAGAGCTGGTGATTACTGTGTCTGGACATATAAAGTACCACATTTTGCCGCTAATATAGGATTAGAAGACAGGTACACTCTGCAAATTACCGGAACATACTAGTGGCACACATAGAAATTTATCATAAAAATAATACTTTTTCAATCAGCGGAGATATAGGTGTAAAAGATAAATTAAAACGCTGTAATCCTTATAATGATTTTTTGATTAAAAAAATTAAAAAAATTATTAAGCCTAAACATAATGAAATAATTTTTGTTATGTTTTCTGGATGCCAACAAACAAATCAAAAAAAAATAATTCAATTTATAAAAAATAACAATATTAATAAAATATATTTTTTTATAGAAGATGTATTAAGATTATATTCTAATAAAAACAATTTTAATTGGTTAGACACTTATCCTTTGGAAAATGATCCAGATAATGTCCGTAGTTTTGAACTAGATATTATTTCAAATATATTAGAGAAAACTAAATGCGTTTATAAAATTTATCATTGCGAAAAAAATTCAACTGTAATGTCGAAAAATTATAATCTAAAAATTAATTACTTTGATTGGTATTATATCTCGGCAATACGCGACTATTGTAATGATGCTTTTGTAATTAATGAAAAATATAATATAAGCAAGAAAATATCATGTTTTAATCTTCGTTTTGATTATCATAGATATATTATAGCATTATTAGTTAAAGATTTTGATTGTGTATTAAGTCTAAATAATTTGTGTTCAACTAAAGACTTAATGAATAATAAGGCTATTCCAATAGATAATTTTAGCAAAGAAATAAAACAAAAAATTCTAGAAAACCATAAACAATTAGATGGAAACCCAATTCTATGGGACGCAGAAAATAATGACGATGTTATTTTTATAGAAAGTCAAAAACAAAAAAACAATGTAAATGCTATAAGATCAGCTTTTGTAGATGTTGTTACAGAAACAAGATATGTATCAAATATGATAAATCTTACAGAAAAAACTATAAAACCTATAGTTGCCTACAGACCATTTGTATTGTTAGGACCTATAGGTACACTCGATCATCTAAAAAGTTTAGGTTTTAAGACTTTTAACGATTGGTGGGACGAAAGTTATGATCAAGAAAGCAATCATAACAAAAGATTAGAAATGGTTTATAACATTATAAAATCTATTAATAGCAAATCAATAAGTGAATTAGAAAAAATGTTAGCAGAAATGAAACCTATATTAGAGCATAACTATAAAAATTTACACAATCAATTTAAGAAAAATAAAAAATACCTAATTCTTTAATTTGATATTTCTTACTGTAGGTATCTTAACCTGTTTAAAGAAATTGCTTTGTTCTTTATCAAGTGGATTTGCTGCAATGGGTAAATTTAATTCATGTATCAGAGTTTCTCCTACACCCATAATTTCATAAGGTAACATTTCTTTAGTTACTTTACTATATACTTCTTCCCAAATACTATTAAGATATTTAAAATCTCTAACTTGAACATGATCCCAATCTGTACACATTGTCTTGTACACACCTTCTCTAGCACCGTATATAGTCCATAAGCCATTTTCTACATCAGCTCCAATCATTGTCCATATTAAAAGTCTATTATAGTTTTGCCACCATATTTTATTCAAATCTTCTACGGGTTTACCTCTGTCTAAGGACATTTTGACACCTTCACGGAAGCCAGCACGCCAAGCCTGTTGAGGTGTAGAACTAATAATACTAGTTGAATAATTTTCATTTAGTTGCAGGTAGTTGTCAAAATAACAAAATTCTACTGTTGTTTCATCTGAACCGTCTGTGTTTTCGTGAGTTTTCATATTTTTTACAAAATCTCTAGTCCACATTTTAATACTGCCGTTACCGTACATTAATCCGTTGACATCAATTTTTCCACACCAACTAAATTGGTGAGTAGGAGATGCATTTAATTTTTCTAAGTCAAGAACTACATTAAAAAATTCTGGATATACTATTGTATCTCCGTCTACAGTAATAAAATGTTCGGTGTCACTGATATCTGCACAGGCTTTGTGTGCGGCATCTGATCCTTCTACTCCGTGTACACGTTTAGCCCACGGAAACTTTTGCTTGAGATCACTATAATTTTTATCAGCATTAGGTTCATCATAACTTAAAAAAATTATATCTTGTTCTACTATTTTTAATTTCATATGTTAACCTGTAATATGCACATGTGGTATGTGGCTACCGTGTGTAATTATTGATACTTGCTTGTCAGCACAGCAATCTTTTATTTTAACTTTATCTTTCGAACTAAATTCTTTGATGTTTAACATAAATCTATCTAATAAAATATATCTATTTTTTTTATCTACAATGTAATATTCTTTGTAGTAGTCTTTTCCTGCTGATAGTTGTAAACGAGTTTCATAATCTATATAATTATTAATCAACCAATGGTCTTGATTCTGTATAATTTGTATTCCAGAATCTATATGTGAATTTTGTGAAATTTTTCCTGATACGTGTTCATTTTCTGATGTATTATCATATTCTATAGGTACAAGTACCATTTTACCTTTGGTTCTAATATCTTCAACCATTTTATATTCATAAAATTGCTTTCGACCAAATATGAAATCTTCATATAGTTCTTTTGAAATTTCTGTATGTAATGGGGAATCGTTGTGGTTTGCGGCAGATAGGATATTTCCTTCAGTATCAAAGTGTATATAAAACATTAGATTTTTTCCTCTAACCAAGACAACATACTATCTGTCAAAAATTCATCTTCAACATAGTGAAAAACACCTGTTTGTTTGTAACCATTTATGTACAAACCGTCTCCATAATCTATAGATAACATGTCGGTCCATTTTTCTTGTACATTTTGTAAATTTTGAACATAAGGTTTCATGTGTGTAAAGGTTAAACTACTATTGTTAAGTGTGTAGCCTTGTTTATCTAAAATTTTCAAAGCTATTGCAACACTTACATCAATACTGCACCATTTTTGTTTATTTTTAGGAGCATAAATTGCATAAAATGTTTCCCAATTCTGCATTACTATATCTAATAATTTAAAAAACTCTAGAGTTTCATCACATTTACTAAATTGATAGAATCCAGCATAGACATCAGGTAAATCGTTTGCATCAAATGTTTTTCTATAATATCTAGAAGATACTATTTCATCTCTATAAGTTTTTACCCGATTTGTAAATAGAAGATTTGAAGTATTGCTATGGGTCCATGTTTGTCCTATGTCATTTAAGATTAACATATCAACATCTAAAACTATAGTATTTTCATATGGAGTAGTATGATATACTTTCCATCTATTTTCTACTTTCCACTTTGAATGTAAAGCAAGATCTCCCCAAGGTATAGGAATTACTTTGTCAAAAACTGATCTATAATTAGTAGGAATATTATCATCAGTTACCAAACTGATATTTAATCTAGGATTTTGTGCAAGAGCACTTAGGGCAAGTGCATACGCTTGTCTTACGTAATTTGTTTTTAAATTATTTTGTGCTACTAAGCATATACCGTTACTCATTAGCAAACTCCACATCTATAAACTTATCTAAACTAAATTTATTCATAACGTGTGTAGTAGCATCTGTTAGTTTGACGCTCATATAACCTTTGTCTTTTTGTGTGAGCAACTGAATGCTATCGTCTTTTACTCCAACTAACAAATCTTTATCTATAGACACCCACATATCACTAGGTAATGAAACTGGCCAATTAGAATTTTCGCAAAATCCACGCATCATGTGTACAGCAATACTAAATGCAAAATCATTTCTAAACTTTGTTTCGGTTATATCATATGACAGTCGATAAAAATTGTAATTTTCTTTTATATGTTGAACAAGATCAAAAACTTTTTTAGCTGTATCTGACTTTTTAAAATATAATATAGTGGCCCAAAACATTGGTATTGTTTTATCATTTAAACGATCCAAATCTTTGTATTTTTTATAAAAATTAATATAGTTATAGTGTTTAGCAATCATGAATTCTTCATTTGTATCAAAACATTTTAGTAATTTGTTGTTACTTAGGATTAAATCAGTATCTATAACCAACGTTTGATCAAACTCTGAGAGATCATATGCAGAATCTCTTGCACCATTTTTCCAATTAAATTTTCCTTTGTTGTTGTCTACTCCGTCGTAAAATGTTTTTTTAGAAGGAGCAGGTGCTGGTGCTTGTGTAACTATGTCAATATATTTTTTGTAGAAAGGAAAACTGTTTTCAAGATAATTTTTATCATCGGTAATTAATTGAACCGGAAGATTTAGATATTTTTTTACACGTTTTGCACAGTACACTGCTTGTTTTATATAATCAATACAATCATTGTTAAAGGCAAATAATACTACGCCGTTGTTCATAGAGAAGTTAATCCTTTAACCGATCTATTTTTAATAATTTTTTTATAATCATACATATATTTGCGTGATGCAAAAGTGTAGACTCCTAAAATTTCTCTTGTAAATAGACTTAAATCATTTACTTCAAATGGTGTTTCATTGTCATCAACTAAAACTGTACTTGATTGATCCAGTGCAAGCAAACTTTGACAAAAACTTAGCAGTTCCATTGTAACAGTAACTTTATGCCCATTTTCATAATGGACTAGGTTTTCTTTGTACTGCTGTAAGAAAATACGCTTTTGATTGTTGTGTGTTTCCATAAACTTGGAAAATTCTAGTGCTTGTTCCAGTCGTTCGTCCATAGTGACTCCTTGTATATGTTATAATTATATACTAAAATTTAATAGTTGTCAAGTCTTATGTGAAAGTGTTTGTACTGCCTACTGCAATACTAGGTGCATCTACTTGCACATTAGAACCTGTGGCCCTAACGTAACTAAATGCACTTGTTAATGTTCCTTGAACAT